>Ga0206996_1128_pt1 | contig 14879 bp, 20 predicted proteins | sample Alteio_BWMinCont_2_FD_153467 | JGI IMG/M metagenome (GOLD analysis project Ga0206996, IMG submission 153467) | Enriched cells from forest soil in Barre Woods Harvard Forest LTER site, Petersham, Massachusetts, United States -... | ecosystem: Environmental > Terrestrial > Soil > Temperate forest >...
TGAGAATGGACAATGGAAGACAAAGTTGGTTGGAGGTCAGGACTACATGAAGGTCGGATACCCTGTTCCCGATCAGCTTTATTCCAATGAGGAGCGTCTTGTTTCGGAACCCAAAAATATAAATCTAGGGCCCCTCAATCGCATTGTGACGCCGTATTCTTTGCGCTTGCCGGGGACTAAATACACAGTTCAGCGGATGGATTAAGTGAGGTTTAAAAAGGAAGAACCAGGGGCCGCCTTCTTTGGAGGGCGGCTTTTTTTGGTGCGCCCGGTAGGGCGCAAACCTAGGAGGTGAAAGACCTCTGCTCACCCGATCAGGGGAAGAGCTAGCTGAGGACAAGGGTGTCCATCGTGAGATGGAATCTGAAGAAAGTCCGTACGGCAAAACGCTACGCTGAGGAACACGAAGCGCATAGAGGCGATCCATCAGGGCAAGACGGCCAAAATCGTGATGAGCCCAGTACTGATACAGAATACTTGGATTGTAGATGCGACGGCGATGAGCGTGAAAGGTTATGCGCATTACCCGGGGAGATCTCACTTTGTGCATGAAAGTGCGACGCGAAGTAAAGGCGGTGTGAGAAGTCAGCCGAGGCCGTAGTAGCTGTGCGAACAGCGAAGGGCTGAACTTGAATGATGAAACGACCCGATAGCGTTTTTAGCTTTAAGCAGAATCTCAACTTTAAGTTGAGGCCTTATTTGAAAGTGGTAAGCGGAACTTACCTGAGTCGGATGGGTGCTTTAGAAAAGTTAAAAGGGTAAGGGAGCTGAAAGTAATCATTTTGGAACCGCCGTATACGGAACCGTATGTACGGTGGTGTGAGAGGACGGGGCAGCGCATCGCGCGCCCCTCCTACTCAATTGACTTTCGTAAAACTTGGAGGTCTCTATCGTAAATCATCTTTTGAATTTAAAAAACAATATAGATTTTTTTCTCCGCAACAGACTCCCATTGGGACGACCTATTTCTGAGTCTGAAAAGACTCACAATCTCGCTGAAGAGTTTCAGGCAGAGCTATTAGAGTTTTTTGACCTCTTTAGTTGGCCTTTTTCTAAAGAGGACCGTCCTAGTGCGAAGGGCTGTGTTATCGCCGATGTAGGGACGAGAACATTTTCTTCGGCTCCAGCTATCGAGAAAAATTTTGAAAAAATTTATTCAGAAGTTGAAATCCACGGCTACGAGATCGACGCGTATCGAAGATTTACAAACTTTAGAACTCGAGCTGATTACGGGCACTATTATTCAAAAAAAGTGAGAAAGGGATTTTATCATGCTGAAGACTTTAGAAAGAGTTCGAGAAAATATGATATTATCTTGATGCTTCATCCCTTTGTAACACCTTCAGCTCACTTGGCCTGGGGCCTTCCTCTAAGTCTTTATGATCCGAGGGATCTATTTGCCCACTGTCTGAGATCCCTTCGAGGTGAAACAGGACTCTTTCTTCTCTCTTCTCCAAGGGAAGAGGAATATGAAAAGGCCGTTGATTTAACTCTCTCCCTTGGTTTTGAGTTAATCGACGAAAAAGTTTGGAGGCCCCGTCAGAATTCAATCCAGAAACAGATGCGATTGGGGGCTCTATTTAAAACCCAGTTCGCCCCGCCGCCGAGGAGCTTGAATTTAGACAAATGTTAAGCAAGTGTCCTTATCTTTGTTGAACAAAACATAGAATTTCGATCTACTTAAGATCCAAAAAAGGGGGGAAGTCTATGTTTTCGAAAAATCCTTTGTCCTTTGCTATGACGTTTATGGCCTGTCTTATTATGGGTCTGACCTCGGGTTGTGCATCCGGGGGTTGGCAGCTCACTCGGAGCTTCGCGACATGGATTAATTCAAATGGAACTATTATGAGAGTTGTCTTGTATATTCTCACATTTGTGGTTTTTTTTGTCACCATTCTCATCGATGTTGTCGTCAACAATTCAATTGATTTCTGGAATGGCACCGTGGCCCAGGGCCTTTACAATTTTGAACGTGACGGGAAAACTTATAATGTTCATCATGAAATTTTACCGGACACCCATCTCAAGCGTTCTACAATAAGAGTTGTCGATTCGAGGGCTAAACTCCTTCAAGAGGTTGTCTTAAAGCAAACTCCATCTGGCGAGATTGAGCTTTATGTTGATGGAAAATTGAGGACGCGAGTACGGAATATTTCAAAGGCCCCCATTGCCTCTTTCTTTGATGGGAAGGGGCATAAACTTGAAGAAAGAACTCTTCCTTTGGACACTAAAGTGGTCATAAATTGACCCACTTGACCTTTTTGGTTCCTATGTCATATTGGTTCTAACGTTTGATTTTAGACCCGTTTGGGGGCGACATGGCTTCGACGGGGGCAATGATGTCAAAGGAGCATGCCGGGGATGAATAGACCTCGTTAAAAACTGTTCGCGAATTTAAATCACGCTAATGATTTTGCTTTAGCTGCCTAAAAACAGCTGACGTTGCGCTCAGGGTAGCCAGGTCTTTGAGGCCGCAATGCCATTAAACTGGATCGATCTAACGCTCTTCATTTGGTGGCGATAGATTTAAAAAATGGCCAAGTGGGGGTCTCGAAAAGTTTGTCGGTAGACGTTTCGGAATCACCTAAAATTATCGACTAAGCACGTAGCCGCCTTTCGACCGAAGGCTTTCGGACGAGGGTTCAATTCCCTCCGCCTCCACCACTAGAAACCCGCGTCGAGCGGGTTTCGTTTTTTCCCAACTTTCGTTTTCAATTTTAATAATTTAGCTCGGAGGAGGACTCTGAGTTCGTTTGTCTGAAATCATGCAAAAACACCCGAAATAACCCCATTTGTTGTCATTTTGTAGCGAGCGCTCGCTACAGGGTTTTCGCTCGCTACATCCAATGACCTCAGGTGAGATTGAGACCTTACGTCGAAAACGAACCCGAGGTGCCTTTCCAACGTAAGGTCAAAACTGCAGGCTAGGGCTATATGAATTCTCCCCCGAAAGCGAAAACAGCACCGATCAAATAGATTCCTACCGATGCGACGTAAACCTTTATCGACCAGCTTCGAGACCTCATACAAGCTTCGGCAAGCTTTGGATCGGTTGGGCACGCCATCGTTTTTGCCTTCCACTGCATCACTCCACCAATCGAAAGAAAGAGTGCACCCAGTCCAAACACGATGGGCTTATGCTCCGATATCCAAATGAGTTGCGGAAGCTTTGTAACGAGCCCAGCAAACGCGGCACCCATTCCAAGGGCGACGAACAACGCCGGGAGTGCACAACAAATGAGTGTACTCAAAGATGTAAACAACGTCAGAAAGGCGAGAGTTTTTTCTTTCATCAAAGCCTCTCAATCTTACTGACGGAGTACCCAGCATCGGTCAAAATCTGCGTTATAGTTTTGTCATCGAGGTCTTTGCCTTCCTTGAGATCGACCTTCACCAGATGCTCCTTGAGGTTGACATCAACGGATTTGACGGCCTCTTGAGCGGTCAATTTCTTATGAATTCCTTGAGCGCAGAAGGAACACACCATTCCGTTGACCGTGACTTTCAATTCTTTTCCGAAGGCCAAGGAAGTCGTAAATACTAAAATTGCGATTACAAAAAAGTTTTTCATCTAGGCCTCCTTAAATGTGAATCATGTAGTTAAAAAGCCAATTGCCCTGAAAATCCGCGCCTAACTCAACGAGAACATTTTTGTAAAAGAGCCTGATCATCGGAGTTAGAAAAGGCGAGTTGGCAACGAAAGGCATCGTTTCAAACTGAACAATGAACCACGCGTTGAGTTCATTGAAGTCGGCCAGGTAAGGCGCAAGACCTGCCCTAAGCCTGCCAGAGTTGTAATAGCGTGAATCAGAGCCCACCAAACTTTGAAATCCACCGCTCAGGTAATACTTTCGGCTTTCCCAATCGGCGTCGATGTTCACCATTCCAACACCAGTCGTAGTGTTCATGAACGACTGAGCCCCATACCCGGCACTGAAATAAATGTTGGCTTGAGATTCGGCTTCATTCCATCTGTGAATTAAGAAGTCGGCCTCCGGAATAAAAAACTGCTTCTGACCATCAGTTGTCAGGTAACGAATGTACCGATGGCCTAGGCCGACGGTGGGAGTAAGAGTGTAGTTTGTGAAAAGCTCGTTATGAAACGATTGATTAACGGCCATGATCCCGACGGAATCTTTGTATGCGATAGCCATCGCGTTCGAATTGCTTGGAATGACCACAAAGGCGGCCATTACCAAAAGTAAAATTTTAGACATAATTCCTCCGTTAAAAGTTAGCTTTTAAAACGCCTGACTTTTACGAAGAATCTCAGATGAGGAAAATTTGAAGCTTTGCGAGTTGAGTACCGAGAGACGGTGGAGCAGCACCACTTTGTTGCGCATAGGTCTGTTTTTGAATTGCTGTAATCGTCTTTGCCCAATTGAAGGCGATAATCTGAATTAAAAGGTCGGGGTTCAAACTCTTGAGAGATTTATCAGCTCGAACGGAAAGGTCCGTGGAAGGCAGGTCTATTTTTGTACCCTTCATGCAGCCGTCCGAGCAGCAATCGGGAGCAGATATTTCAGCCGTGGCGGGCGCTTTGTGCTGACAAGCGGGCGAAGTCTTCATGAGGCAAAAGCGACTGGAGCCGGGCGCGATCCCGTGCACGGAAACAATTACGAGCGTTAAAATTACGAGAAGCAGCGTTCTCACTAAGTCTCCAATCTACTTAACAATAGTATATCACAAGCCATAGAGGCAAGCTCCACGCCGCTCCATTGATTTAGCTGCTTTAGGCCCTACACTTTGGCTAAGCGACTTGACGTGAACTGTAAGTTGAGGCACCTTAATATCACTGGCGCCGGTTACGCCTGTCGTTCGCGCAAAGACTTTTGGTCAAACCGATTCAAATAGTAGCAAGTCAGAACTCTAATTTCATGACTCGCTTCTTGCGGACAACGAGTTAAATGAAAGGACGAGTGTATGACTAATCTGTCTACGCCAATCGAGTATTTCAAAAAAGAAGCAAAAAATTTATTCCGAGAGGTACAGGCTCATGATGCTGAGGCCATGGCTCGCGTGCGACGTGTACTCAAAGACTCAGTGAATGTCAGCCTCATGCGCGTTCAACACGTCGTTGCCGTAGAGTATGGTTTTTTAAAATGGGAAGATCTCATTAAAGCAACTGCTGGCGAGTTGCATGCAAAGATTTCGATGAAAAAAGAATCACTATTAAAAGGTAAGGGTGAGAAATCGATAGCTGAAAAAGGCAATGGTCATCGATTAAAATTGAGAGTGCCACCTCCTGGAGAGACGCCTCTTGTGAGTTTCTTGCGCGGCCCCCTTGATTTGCCTACGCCTCCGCCTTTTAACGAGTTCGCGGACTTAATGGATACAATGACAATGGAAGAACAAAGACAATGGCTTGATGAAGATGCGCGTCGGATGGGTCTATTTCGCCGTAATTAGTATTGTTGGGCGGAGTTTTCTCCGCCCTTTTTATTCTTAATCTTCGCCATTTTTAAAAGCCGATTCAGTCGCGAATCGGCTATTTTTTTGGAATCATTAACAGGTTTCCTGCAATCTGTCCGGTTTCCGAAGCTACTTTCGTTACGCCACATTACCTAACGTTACTGGTGGGGGATAAATTTGGCTAGGTTTGGCTAAAGCTTTGGTCGTCGGTTATTTCGATTTGATTCCTTTTTTGTAGTGGCCCAGTCGTTCCCTTGGATCGCCCAATTTCCACGCTCCCACACAGGCCGCGCCAACTGCGGTCGGCATGTCCTGTGTCTGGCTGGGGAGCGCGGGGTCGCTCCAAGTCCACTCCTTTCTTTCCTCTTTGTCGCCCCTGTCAGCGGGTGAAGGGGCGGCCAAACAGGAAGCCCCACAACAAAAAAGGAGAACAAAATGAAATTCAAAAGCTGCGACAAAATGCAAAAGGCCATCGAGCAAATTCTTGAATCCCATCACTTGTTGGAAACGTTTAGGTCTACCGAAGAGTTCTACGTCAAGATTTCAAATGAGCCATACATGCCGTTGACAATTGAAAAGAATGGAAATCAGGTCGTTGTGGCGCACTACTACACCCAAAATGGAGACCTCATGCCGGACCCCGATGTGGAGTTCGAGATTTATCAAGGTGTATGGCTTCCCGTCGCTATTCAGCACTCCACCGGTAAGTATGTGAGGACTATGGAGGGTGAAGGGGAGAAGCGGATTCTTTTCTTAGATGATTACGATGATCTTCATGAGTTCTCCGATTTCTGGGCCGGAAATCTTTTGGATCAGGGTTTTACGAAAGGGAAAGTGGAGCGGGTCGAATGACCCGCGTTTTCTCGCACTTATAATTCTTCTTTGGTTAAGCCGATTGATTTGTTGGATTCTGCACTGAATTTGCTTCTTGTCCGACCTTAATGACCTGTAAGAGTTTGACGGTGTCTCGAAGAAGTCTCAAATCGGATTCATCGAGAGGATCAGGATTAAAATGCATTACATCATTTCGAATCTCTTTGACGTGGTTTAGCCGATCAATGAATGGTGTTCGAGAAAGATTTACGCCTAGGGTTTTCCAATTGTCTGGCACTTCAAGGAGCCTAATATATTCGCCAAAAGTCAAATCAGCTACTGTTTCAATTTCTCGACCGGTATCTCGGGAATCGCGTGCAGCTTTCAATTTTTGCTTCGAGAATTTTCCATCTATGAGTCGGCGAATGTGATTTTCAATCTCTCCCACTAAGAGAAAGGGCTCAGATCGACTTCGAAACTCCAAACTCAAATCGGAGTTCGTTACAATTCCGCAGATTAGCCCAGTAGGTTCTCTCACCAATACTACTTCTTTGCGGGAAATCAAATCGATTGCTTCGAGTAGAGGACAATCTGAATCTACTATTTCAATAGGCTCGATACAGTCTCTTATATATTTGCATTCTCCATTTAAGGTCCGACACGATCCAATAGACCGCCAGCTAATCATTCCATGAACGGTTCGTCCGTTTTGAATTATGGGAAGTTGAGAGAAGTCGTTCAAAAGCATCAAGGTTGAGGCCTCAAGCACTTCCTGGTCCCTTGTTAAACTTACTGGGACTTGATTAGCTGCCTTCAAGCTTCTGATTCTCGGCACGGGATCGGGAATGCTTCCACCCCTAACAACCTCAGGAAGAGTCTGTAGATTAAGCGTAGCTGACGAAAATTTCTCTTTTTGATCATTGGGTGAGCGTTCTGTGGCTTTGCCAGCCAATACAAGTTTTATTCGCGCGTCTACAAAGGCTTGTTCAAAGTCAGGTTCAGTAGTCAATCCAAGAGAATTAAGCGCTTGCCGGATGCTATAGACGACTTTTGCGCCTCGTCTGTAGGCCGTAAAAATCGAAAGAAGCTCTCGCGGAGTAGTTTCGACATTCTCACCTTTCTCTATCTCTTCCTTAAACTGAGTCAGTCGATTTCGTACTTCCTGCATAGCATCTCCATGGTGAGTATGGATGACAACTCAAGCTTCCAAATCTAATCGGAGTACAAGACGAAATTGTGAAACGAAATTGGTCATGGAACATCAACGCCGACCTATTCCGACGAAAGAGAAAGGAGTGCGGACGAGACGAACCGCTCGGTCCTAGTTTCTTCCTTGGGAGCCCCTTTTGTCGGTCAACAACAATAAATATGACCATAACATATTGAAAATAATGGCTAATTATTTAATTATATAGTTAATGTCGTAAAAACAGTTGTTTTTTAGCTAATATTAGTATAATATATAACTAATTATTGAGGAGATTTTGATGGATAAAACACCTAAGTCGATGACATTGAACTTGAGCGGGCGAGAAATGGAAGCCCTTGAACAACTTTGCACGAAGAAGGGCTTGAGCAAGACAGCGTTGATTCGTCAATGTATCCGGCTTTACCAGGCGGTTGATCACAGACTTCAGTCGGGTGAACGTCTTTATTTTGAGGATGACAAAAAGAAAGAGAAGTCGGAGCTCGTGATTTTGTGAAACGTGACGGCTACGAGGTGTTGATTTTCGACTTACAGAAAAGCTCGCCGATGTCGGCGATGCTCTACGAAGGGGTCTCTGACGAAAACCTTTCAGACATTGAAACTCTTTGGAGACCGGAACTTGAGGTGGCGGCGAAGAAAGCAAAAGGACAACCAGGAGAAGAGTTTTTGCCAATTGGAGATGCACATTGGGACTGGAACTCTAAAGTCCAAAGGAATAGGGACATGCTCGCAATTTCCTATTTCGTCATCGAATGCGAAGGAAAGTTACAAGCTATAATGCAAATGGAAACAATAGCTCACAGAAGTAAATTAGACGCAGGCAAAGAGATTGCCTATGTGGAGTTTTTAAGTGTGGCTCCGTGGAATCGCAGGTTCGTAAGCGACAATCCACGTTTCAAGAGATGTGGTTCATTTTTGATAGCACAGGCAATTGGAACAAGTCAGGAGCTTGGGTTTGAAGGTAGAATTGGCCTTCATTCGCTTCCCTCTGCATCCAAATGGTACGGCAACCTTGGCATGACAACTTGCGGGAAAGATGTGGCGTACGAGAACTTAGAATATTTTGAGTTTAGCTCGCAAGCTGCAGCCACCTTCTTGAAAGGAGGCAGCAATGTTTAAATTTAAACCATCTAAGGAATGGCTTCAACTTGCGGACAAAGCCGAGAGAGGCGCTGAAATTTCAGCTGGCATCACCAGTAAGAAAACTTTTGTCGATCCGCAGTTTAACGAGCTCGTGAGAAAAGTAGAGAGCGATCCCGATGCGTGTTTGAAGACCTTCTTGATACAGGCCAAATCGATTGGAGTCACTCGAGATTTTCTTATAAAGCGGATCGATATCGACAATTTCTTGAGAGACTATCCCAAGCGAGTTTCGGACAAAGAAGGAAGTTCACAAGGTGTGATAAATCTTGCGATCCGTACTAGTACTGCTTTTGGAGTGGATACTCCGAGCTTACTGTTTGGGGGTGCAATTCATGAACGGCCTGTTCTTGGAGCAAGATTTAAAAAGCGAAAAAACACGGAAGAACGTTTTCTTAACTCGTACACTTCCTACGCCTATAACCTGACACGGATTTTAATTAAGGCTGTCGACGCACCTAAGGCAAGAAGTGTTTCTGGTGACTACAAGGCATTTAGGGAATTGTTCTTGGGAAAATTTGGAGAATTCTCACTTGAAAATATTGTTCAGTTCACGTGGCAGTTGGGAATTCCGATTCTCCCTTTACGTGATAGTGGGGCATTTAATGGTGCGTGCTGGACCGTAAATGGGCAAAGAGTCATTGTTTTAAAACAAACGACTGATTTTGAAGGGCGGTGGATACACGACCTTCTCCATGAACTATTTCACATAAGCAAGAATCAAGATCAGGAAAATTTTGCGGTATTGGATGAAGTTGACAACGACGAAGGGACTGATGAGGAGGAGGCCGCTAACGGATTTGCCGCTGACGTCATATTGGACGGTAAGGCCGAGGATCTTGTTGCCGAATGTGTGAAGCGAGCACGGGGTTCTGTAGAACGATTAAAATCTGTCGTACCTGCTGTAGCCAAGGATCGACACGCCGACTTGGCAGCACTCACATATTACATGGCATATCGATTGGCGCTGCAGAAAATTAATTGGTGGGGCACGGTTAGTAATTTAGATAACCGGGGCTCACCTTTCGAGAAGGTTAAAGGCGCGTGCATTGAGCGTCTAAATTGGGATCGCCTCAACAACGAGGAGCGAACTCTATTAACGAAGGCGTTAGACTAATGCCAAAGAAACTCGAACCTTTGAAGATTGCATGCACTTCTTCTGATTGTGACAATGGCCTCCACTGTTTCAAGGCTACTCGGAAAATGTTGGAAAAGAACGAAGAGGGCCATTGCCGATCATGTGGAGCAGATTTAATTGATTGGGACCGAATTAAGAAAAATGACTTCGGAGATGTTGATTACACATTTCGTGTTTTGAAGAAAGAATTGATACGGCACCACTTCTTTCATATCAAATTGGACATAAGGGCAATTAACCATGCTCGTAGAAAAGGGGTTGTTAACCTCAACATTGCGGCTCGGCATAGGATTGAAAAGTACATTGGTCCCAAAGATCCGCCCCGGGATGGCAGACAAACCCCTATGTCAGGAAATTCAATTTTTTATGCCCAACATGCTGTTGCCTGCTGCTGTCGCAAGTGTATTGAATATTGGCACGGAATTCCACAGGGGCGTCCACTGACAGCAACGGAAATCGATTACTTAAGCGATCTAGTGGAGAAGTACCTTGGCGAAAAGTTACCTGATCTCCCTCAAAAAGGAGAAAAGGTACCATCAATTCGTGAGAAAAAAAATGAGTGATCAAGCGATCAATACTTTAGAGTTTTCCAAGACCTTGAGAAAAAGAGGGATTGATAAAGACAATCGAAAATTATTGATATCGAAGCTCGCTGGCTCGGATCAAGAAGCTGATTTAACAGTACCTCCGAATTGCAACGGATTTGGCCGAATTAGGCACTTTAAAAGATCGCGATCAAAAAATTGGCCGAATAATCCATTACCAATCGATCCAGTGGTTCACGCATTGGGCCTTGGAGAGACTGATGGCGTACGTGCGCAAGTGTTTCAGAATGCAATCTGCAACTGGCGCTGCTGGTACTGTTTTGTACCCTATAATCTTCTAACCGGCGATCCTGCTCGGAGTTCTTTTTTTACGGCAAAGGAGCTCGTGGAACTTTACAAGAAAGAGAAAGACCGGCCGGTGTTAATTGATTTGTCCGGTGGGCAGCCAGATTTAATACCGGAATGGATTCCTTGGATGATGGAGGCGCTTATCGAACAAGGACTACAAGATTCAGTTTACTTATGGTCCGACGACAACCTTAGCAACGACTACTTTTGGCAATATCTGACGGAGAAGGAGATTGACCTTGTCAAATCATACAAAAACTACAGCCGCGTCTGCTGCTTCAAAGGCTACAATCAAGTATCTTTCGCCTTTAATACAAAAGCTGAAAAATCCCGGTTTGATGAGCAATTCGCATTAATGAAACGACTTCATAAGTTGGGCATTGATCTCTATGCATACGCGACATTTACGACACCAAATATAGAGGGGCTCATTGAAGATATGAGGGGATTTGTAGACAAACTTCAAGAAATTCACGTGAACCTTCCACTGCGTCTCGTTCCTCTCGAAATTGAAGAGTTTGGTCCGGTTCACAGCCGCATGAATGAAGAAACGAAAAAGGCGATCAAGAATCAGTATCTTGCTGTAAATGCGTGGACTGAAGAATTAAGAAAGCGTTACTCGAGCACGATGTTGTCAGAAAAAATGAATTTAATTCGCCTTTAGTTAAGATACTTTTGAGTTCGCAACCAAGCTAGTACAGCATCAACGGCGTCACTTACGGAACCCTCAGTTGACAAAAGAAAATCGGCACGTTTCTTTATTTCTACCTTAACCTGGATCTCGGTGGAATGGGATTCGAGAGTCTTGAGTTCCTTTGGAGAAACACCTCTTTTTGCTAGACGACCTGCTTGAACAAGGTCGCTAATATCGAGATAGATTAATAAGAATTGAGACGGTTGAGTGATTTTCGTTATCGTTTCGATAACGGCCAAATGTCGGACTCCATCAATGATGACGGATTTATCGGGAGACCATGAGCCTCGAAGCAGAACTGAACGACAAAAATTTTCACAATTACCAGATACTTCACTTTCTCCAATGTTCTGTAAGACCTCTCTTGTTGGCTCAAGCTTTCTCTCAGCCGCAAGGCTTCTCACGTGGTCGCCAAAGCCAATTCTCGGCCAACCAAGTTTAGCTGACAGTCCTTTTGCGACCTCTGACTTTCCGCTTCCGACGGGACCAGAAAAACCAAGCACGACTTTATTCATTAATTTCTCGATGGCTAATCATAGCGTCACCCACCCTCGCCGGTCACGCTTTGGTATATGAAACGGCTCGATTGATGTCGGCTTTTCTATCCAAATTAAGGTCGCAAAAGACTTGCCCGATCTTTCTTGCCAGAATGAGTTATCTTGAGCACATATCTGAGGCGAATATTTTTTTCTAAGCCCGATAAGTTTTTCGGGTGTTAGCTGGTAGTACTTTACTTCTTTAGCGACACAGAAGCCCGTAATCGGCCCGCCAGTTTTTTTTAAGAGAATGATGTCCCCTGAACCCACTTGGTTGTATGGGGAACACCGATTTTGCGAGAAACGAGACTCTATAGTTTTCTGACCGTCGAGGATAAAACTCAGAAATGGTTCGCGAAAAATCGCCAGATGAACTTTGATGCCACTAGCTTTGGCAAGCTCGCAGACTTTAGCCCAGTCCGTTGACTTAATTCCGACAGAAAGTCTACTAATGAGCTCCTTTGCATTCATACCAATGATATAATTTAAAAGTTATAAGTTTTAAACTATATTCGAATGGAAAATCGATTTGATGCGTAAAAAGAAGCCGAAATCGCATTTGAAGGTTCGAGAGCTACTTGGAGAAAGAAGTGTTAGCGATCTTGCAGATGTAATGGGTTTGAAATTCTATACGCAAATCTACCCTTACACACGAAAGGGAGCGAATCCCACCCTTCTTATGCTTGAACAATTGGCCTCGGGCCTGTCAAAGCTGTTGGGGAGAAAAATTAAAGTGACTGAAATTATCAGTGAAAACCAATCAAGATAATAAGTCCAAGGGACAAGCTGTTAAGCAAAGACAACTGTTTTATGGCAATATGGCTACTTTCGGTCTCCCGTATAGGTCGATGAAAACACCATATCGGCTAGCCATTTTCTAAATGAGGGGTTGTCTTGGAACTGCTTGAACAGCTCAGTGTGGTCCGTAAGCATCCCAGTAATGATTCTTTGCAAAGCCTTATCGCTTTCTATTCTAGCATTCTGCTTGTCGGAGTTCTTGATCGCATTCTGATAGGCTTTGTCTTGCGCGACTTTGGCCGGAATTTCTTCGGTTATGACCAGCCTGATTTTGTCGGCATCTCTCCACTCAACATTTCCGAAATGATCATTAAAGTTTTTAACGATGTCACTCAGCCGTGCCATCTGTGGCTCGACGAGATAACCACCCGTAGTTGGGGGAGGGGGCTGCACCTCTGCGTCTTGATCTGCCAAAGCAATATTAACAGATGACTGAACTTCGGCTCTATAGCTCTCCATATCAATCGTTTCGAGAATTCCCCGTGACAAGTCTTCTTCTTCCGGGGCTGGTAGTTTTGGAACGAGAAAGTTGAGAAAAGTGGCTAGCTTCTCCCAAGAGGCATTTGAGAAGCGCAGGATAGAGGACAAAAAGCCATAGGTTCGAACAAAGGCTTTGGCTTTGCCTTTGAAATCAACCTGTCCTGCTTCATCTAGTGTTTCAAGATAGATGGCAACGCATTGATCAAGAATCGGGTCCAACTGATCCCTAGGGGCGCTCGTGAGATACTTTTCAACAAGTGAATCCACTTGGGACTGCTCATAGACATGGTGGTTGTCGAGGTCTCTTTTTAGGTCGTGAAGTCTGTTAGGATCGGTTTCTTCACTCAATATTGTGGTCCGGTAATATTTTTCAAACGATTCCCTAATTGTTTCTGTGTCGTTTATGAAATCAAGGACGAAGGTATCATGCTTCTTTGGATGTGCGCGGTTCAGCCGTGAAAGGGTTTGAACGGCCTTAATTCCCGCTAGGGTCTTGTCGACATACATTGTATGGAGTAAGGGCTCATCATAGCCAGTTTGAAATTTATCAGCACAAATGAGAAAGCGGTACGGGTCTTCTTGAATTTTATCTTCGATCTTGGAGGAGGAAAATCCATTTAAAGATGCCTCAGAGACTTTCTGGCCTCCGTATTGATGCTCGCCGGAGAATGCAACGATGGGTTTGTATGGGCTCTTTCGTTCCGCTAAGTAGTCACGAAACGCAAAGAAATATTCAATAGCTCGATTAACTCCATTTGTAATAACCATTGCCCGTGCATGCCCGCCGATCTTGTTTTTGGCGATCACCTGTTCGTGAAAATGATCGACCATGATCTCAGCTTTTTCGCGAATGGCGTGCTTATGTCCTTCAACGTATTTTCTAAGTTTCTTTTGAGCCCTTCGTGTGTCAAATTCGGGGTCGTCTTCAACTTTCTTCATTAGTCTGTAATAGCTATTAACTGGCGTGTAGTTTGTTAGTACGTCTAGTATAAACCCTTCCTGCACGGCTTGTTTCATTGTGTAGCTGTGAAAAGCCTTATGCTTAACCTTCTGTCCATCCATGTAAGGGTCGCCAAATATTTCTAAAGTTTTATTCTTAGGGGTAGCCGTAAATGCGAAGTAACTCGCATTTTGAAGCATTTTCTTTGATTCGATTATTCGATTTATTTGGTCTTCTACAGAATCCTCTTCCTCAGTTTCGCCCTCGGTAGACAGAGAAATATTCATCTTGGCGGCAGTGCGGCCACTCTGGCTGGAGTGAGCCTCGTCAATTATAATGGCGAAAGAACTATTTCGATGACTGCTACCAATGTCATCTACGACAAAAGGAAACTTTTGAACCGTAGTGATGATAATTTTCTTTCCGCCTTCAATGTACTTGCGAAGATCTCCCGATTTTTCAGCATGACCAACAATTGCGCCGACCTGGGCAAATTGCGTAATTGTGTCCCGAATTTGCTTATCGAGAATCCGACGATCTGTAACGATAATGATCGAATCAAAAATGTTCTTGCCGTCTTTTTGAAAATTGACCAATTGATGCGCAAGCCAAGCAATTGAATTACTTTTACCGCTGCCAGCAGAGTGCTGAATGAGATATTTTTGGCCTTTTCCTTGGATTTGTATGTCTGACAATAGTTTTCTTACTACGCTTAGTTGGTGAAACCGTGGCCAGATTTGTACCTTCTTTGACTTTCCCGTTTTTTCATCTTTCTCTTCAATAATCTGGGCACGGTTTCACCAACTAAGCGTAGTAAGAAAACTATTG
>Ga0206996_1147_pt1 | contig 14827 bp, 12 predicted proteins | sample Alteio_BWMinCont_2_FD_153467 | JGI IMG/M metagenome (GOLD analysis project Ga0206996, IMG submission 153467) | Enriched cells from forest soil in Barre Woods Harvard Forest LTER site, Petersham, Massachusetts, United States -... | ecosystem: Environmental > Terrestrial > Soil > Temperate forest >...
AATGGCTGCTCCCCCTAGGGCTCCAATCAAGGCATGGGAGGAACTGGAGGGAATTCCATAGTACCAGGTAACCACATCCCAAACGATGGCCCCAATTAATGCAGCCACAACGACGGCCGTGTCTATAATGGCTGGGTCCACCACCCCTTTTCCAATGGTGTTAGCCACGTGCAAGCCAAAGAAGAGAAAGGCAATAAAATTGAAAAAGGCAGCCCAAGCCACCGCGTAATGGGGGCGTAGAACTCGTGTGGATACGATAGTTGCAATTGAATTTGCGGCATCATGAAAACCATTCATAAAGTCGAAAATCAACGCAATGATCACAACTATAATTATGACGGTCAATTTTGTCCCCTCAGGAATACTCTAAAACGACACCTTCGATGATGTTGGCTACGTTCTCGCAACGATCCGTAACAGTCTCTAGAAGCTCGATGATTTCCTTTAACTTGATAAGAGATCGGGTATCCGTTTCTTCACGGAAAAGCTTAGCGATCCCTTGACGTAACATGAGATCAGCTTCATTTTCTAAGCGGTTTATTTCCACACATTCCGCCATAATTTGGGTAGGATCTTTTAAATTCTGCAAACCCTTTACGGCATTATGAACTCGCTCGGCAGAACGAACACAAATCTCGGCAAGGTTTTTTGCCTCCATGGGAACATACGTAATTCCATATAAAGAAACTCTCTGAGCCGCGGCGTCGATGAAGTCAACAATATCATCTAATTTCGAGATCAGCTGATGGATATCGTCCCGATCAATTGGAGTTATAAAAACTCTATGAAGGAGTTCGATGGTCTCGTGAGTGATGGTATCAGCCTTATGTTCGATATCTTTAATGGTCTTGGCGCGTGACTCGGCATGGGATAAGTCCGACAGTAGGTCTTCAAACTCTTCGGCTGCTCGAACTATACAAGAGGCGCTACCCTCAAAAAGCTCATAAAATCTGTTCTCTTTTGGTCTTAAGAACCCAAACATTTTTGTCCTTTCGTTAACATAAAGGTGACCCACCCTTATGTAATCTCATTGTGGCCCTACGTTTTGTTAAGGTTCCGTTAATTTGCCGGGAGCGACTAGCAAAATTTGACAAATAATTCAAACCCTTGTTTTATGATCTTAGGCCGTACCAGCAGTATCCCGTACCAGCGGTAAGGAATATTATATTGATGCAATATATCTTAGTAGCAGAAGACGATCGCGATATTCAAGAACTGATTGTCTACAATCTCGAGCAAGACGGTTTTAAGGTCCGAGCTTTGAGCCGTGGAGACTTGATTCTTGAAGCTATTAAGAAAGAAAGGCCTCTTCTTTTACTCCTGGATGTGATGTTACCTGGAATGAACGGAGTGGATGTCTGTAAAGCGCTAAGATCCCAAGAAGAAACCAAAAGTTTACCCATTATCATGGTTACAGCAAAAGGGTCCGAGACAGATAAAATTGTTGGCCTTGAACTTGGTGCTGACGATTATGTGACAAAACCCTTTTCTCCAAAAGAACTTGTCGCGCGCACTAAGGCCGTTTTGAGGCGTTCTCGATCCACCACTCCAGTGAATCAAAGCGAAATACTTCAAAGTCGAGAACTTAAAATCGATCTTAAGAAACATCGGGTCACCCTCGATAACCAAGAAATCTCCCTGACTCTAACTGAGTTTAATTTACTCAAAGAGCTCATTTCTGCATCTGGGACAGTTCTCACTCGAAGTTCACTTATGGAAAAAGCCATAGGTTCTGACGTGAGTGTCACGGATCGAACCATAGACGTTCACATGGCCGCTTTAAGAAAGAAACTTGGGGCTTATGGCGACTATATTGAAACCGTTCGCGGAGTCGGTTACAGGTTTAAATAAGTGTCTGAGTGGCAAAGGTGGCTTTCTCAACTTTTTATTTCTATAACACTTTGTGGCCTTGTTATTATTCTCCTTTTCTACTCCGGTGTCTCTAGCCAATTCATTTTGATTACTGGCATCTCATTTTTTGCATTTCTCTTGTTCTTTAATATTTACGCTCTCAGAAACTACTACAACCTTCCCTATAAATTGGCCGCTACCAGATTACGCTCTATGATCGCAGGCAATATGACTGAAGTGTTATCTGATCCTCCAATATCTGAAGCACGAGATCTTTTTAAAACCATTAACGATCTCTCTTCAGAACTTCAGGCCAAATCCCGAATGATTGATAAGCTCGAACGCATGCGCATCGATTTTGTGGCCAACGTAAGCCACGAACTTAAGACACCCCTAACCTCAATTAAAGGGTACACCGAAACACTTAAAAGCGGAGCGTCTCTTGATTCTAAGGTAAGCGCAAAATTTTTGGATCGAATCGAAGACAACACGAACCGCCTTATTGCCATTATTAGAGACCTTCTTATTTTGTCACATATCGAAAGCTTTCCCCAAGATGTAAACTGGGAAGTTTTCGAGGCCTCTCAACTCACGCAAAAATTAGACGGCACGTTTTTGCCCAATCTTTTGAAGAAGAATCAAAATCTCATTTTAAGTTTCTCTGATCAAAAACTCGAAGGAGATCTTAAGAAACTAGAACATGTTTTTACAAACCTTGTTGATAATGCGAATCGATATTGCCCAGAAGGGGCTACAATTGAGGTCAAGCAGACGAAAGACAACCTCCACTGGCTTTTCGAAGTGAGCGACAACGGTCCGGGGATCCCCTCTCATCACCAGTCCAGAATTTTTGAAAGATTTTACCGAATCGAAACCGATAGAGGGCGTGACACCGGGGGCACAGGTTTAGGGTTGTCCATAGTAAAGCATATAGTGCTTCTCCACGACGGGAGTATTCGTTTAGAAAGTGCTGTGGGCCAAGGAACACGATTTTTCATTAAATTCCCTCGACGAATGCTTTAATTTTCCTTAAAACAATGTTTATGTACGCAAGTCCCTCCATTTACTCAATCAGAATAAGGCCAGCCTTGTGAAAGGCATAATTTTAGCCGGGGGTACCGGTTCAAGACTCCTCCCCCTTACTAAAGCCACAAATAAGCATCTTCTTCCCGTAGGCGATAAGCCTATGGTCCTTTACCCCGTGGAGAAACTCCGAGGAGCAGGAATCGAAGAAATTTTAATTGTCACCGGCCCGGAGCACTTGGGAAGCATGGTGAGTCTCCTAGGTAGCGGAAAAGACTACGGATGCGAGTTTACATATAAGGCCCAAGATCAAGCGGGAGGAATAGCTCAAGCCTTGGGCTTAGCCAGCCATTTTTCTCACGACGATCAGATGTGCGTAATTTTGGGGGACAATATTTTTAAAGATTCGCTTCGATCCTTTGCCGAAGACTTTATCGTCAAAAAACGTAGCGCCAAGGTTTTGCTCCAAAAAGTCGCAGATCCAGAAAGATTTGGAGTCGCTGAAATAGAGGGAGATAAGATTATTAATATTGTTGAGAAGCCAAAGAATCCTAAAAGCGATTATGCGGTTACGGGAATTTATTTTTTCTCCCCAGACGTTTTTGAAATTATCAAAAGCGTAAAACCCTCAGGAAGGGGTGAACTTGAAATCAGTGACGTCACTAATAGCTATGTTAAGAGAGGAGAAATGAGTTTCAATATCTTAGAAAATTGGTGGACTGACGCTGGAACTTTCGAATCTCTCGCCTTGGCCACAGAGCTTGTGCGCAAGAGTCCCCCGTTATGAAACTCCTGATCACCGGAGGTGCGGGCTTTATTGGAAGTCATTTCATCCACTACCTATTAAAGAGTCGACCACAAGCGGAAGTCATCAATCTGGATTTATTAACTTATGCAGGCAATCTAGAAAATCTTAAGGATCTCGAAAGTGAGAAGCGGTATCGGTTTGTTAAGGGTGATATTTTAGATACAGAACTCGTAAACTCATTAATTTCTGGCTGTGATGGAATCATCAATTTTGCCGCTGAAAGCCATGTCGACCGGAGTATTTCTGGACCAGGAACTTTTGTTCAAACAAATGTAGTAGGGGCTCAAAGGCTCCTCGAAAATGCAAAGAAAAATAAAATGAGACTCCTTCAAGTTTCAACGGATGAAGTGTACGGGAGTCTCGGAGAACAAGGCCAGTTTACCGAAAGCTCCCCCTTGGAGCCAAACAGTCCTTACTCTTCGAGCAAGGCGGCTTCCGATCTTATGTGTCGCGCCTATTTTCACACTTACAATGCCGATGTGGTCGTCACCCGGTGTAGCAACAATTATGGTCCCTTTCAATTCCCCGAGAAGCTCATTCCGCTGATGATCGCCAATGCAAGGGCCGAAAAATCGCTGCCGGTTTACGGTGATGGTCTCCATGTTCGTGACTGGATCCATGTTAAAGATCACTGCGCTGCCATCCTGCTCGTTTTTGAAAAGGGAAGGGCCGGCGAGGTTTATAATGTGGGTTCAAACGAAGAGTGGCCCAATATCGAAATTGTGAAAAGGATCCTTAATGAACTAAAGAGGCCTGAGTCCCTTATCAGTTTTGTAAAAGACAGACCCGGCCATGACAGGCGATACGCACTCAACAGTTCAAAAATTCAAAAGGAATTGGGCTGGAGGCCCGAAATTCCTTTTGAAAAAGGCCTTAAAGAAACTATTGGCTGGTACCTGAACAACGAAGCTTGGGTTCAGAACCTTCTCACCGGCGAATATTTAAAATATTACGAAGAGCAGTATTCTTAGAGTACTAACCCTAGTTTTTAAACTCCAAAGCTGTATCAGATGAAATTTGCCATGTGCACGTTTGACCACCCTTTCCTGGGGTTTGAAGCGTCAAACCGGTTTTCAAATGTAGAAAGTCTTCTCTTCCATCTTGAATCAGTTCGGCTTGAGCATGATCCCTATTGGGCACCGGTGGTTCGTCGCCGCTTCCCACATAGAGATCGTAAGTTCTTGAAGGAGTCTCGTAACCAATAAAAGAGGCTTCTGCGCCCGCACACCCTTTGGCAGATGCTCCCGCAAGAAGAACCACGATTCGACCTTCACCCCATCCACTGATAATAAGCTTGGCCGGTGTATTTATCGTTTTACCCCGGGGAGTCCAGGTGGCATTGAGCTCATAATAATAAACGAGCATAACGGGCATTTTCCCTGATGACTCCTTGGCGAAGGCGATGAAAGAAAATGATATTAACAAGAATAAAGTGATAAAAAATTTAGTCATATTTACCTCTTAAATTCCAAAGCCGTGTCAGCGGCAACTTCCCAAACGCACGCCTTCCCTTCTTTTCCGGCTGTTTGAAATCCTACGCCTTTCGTGAGCTGTATAAACACTTCGTTTCCGCCGCCAAAGGTAAGTCGGGCTACAGCATTATCGTGATTAGGAACAGGTAATTCTTCCCCTTTTTGCTCATAGAGATCAAAACTTCCAGTAGGCGTACCGAATCCTACGTAGGTCGATTGCACGCCACTACAACTTTTAGTGCCGTTTACAATAAGGAGAACTGTTATACGGCTCTCCCCCCACTTGTTGACGACGACTTTGGCCTTAGGATGAAGAGTTTTAACTTTTGCTTCATGGGTTGGACAGCCTTGTTCCCCATATTCCGTATCACAGGCAGCCGCGAGCCCAAGCCCGGCAGTGGGCACCATTAAGATCATACCCGTTATAAAAGTCCTTCCTAATCCATAGTAACTCAGGCGAACGGGAAGCTTCCCATCGTAAATAAATGAATCCCCTTCTCCCTTCGCCAAAACATTAAGCGAAAAACCCATGAGCAATGAAAAAACTAAAATCTTGAACTTCATAAAACCTCCAAAAAATCTTAATGACATGTATCTAAATCTTTAATGGCTTCAGAAAGCCCTGAACGCATAACTAACGCCCTCTGTTGGTAACTCATAGAGGTGTCATCGCTAACATCGACGACATTCACGAGGGTGTGGATCGAACACTGGTATCCTGTGGTTCGCCTATAATCACTCGAGTCCAGGATTGAAATGCCTCGCTTGGAGGCCCTGGCGAGAATTGTAACTTCCTCTTTGGCCGTTCTAGAAGTTCCTCCAATTTGTTGCGCTCGCCCTAAAACCTCTTTGATATAACCTCCAAAGTCTCTGCCACTGGCTATGGAATCAAAATTTTTCAAATCTTCCAGAGCCGAGGTCATTTGAAAACGAAGGAAGAAAACCTTAATTTCGTCATCTTCGGAAATGGCTTCATAATCGGCCAAAGCGGCCTTGAGAGTACTTGAAAAAAATCTTCTCTGTTTTGGATTTCCCAAGGTCAAGGCTTTCTGAATACCGCCTACGAGCATGATCTTTTCAGCCTGGTGAGTGTGCGCCAACGCCGCTTGAGTTAGAGCAAAATTCAGCTCCCCTTGGACGTCGTCGCAATAAGTTTTTAGGTTGGAATCCTTAACCACCGAGGATAAACTTTCATCCCTGCCCAAGAATCCAGGCAAGACCTTCTCCACAAGGGGGGACGATCGCTCATAATGACGGTCACTTAAGCCCATCGAACCTATAACCTCATGGGCCACAAGGCGCACGTAGAGCCTATCGGGCAAACTATCGATTCGAGGTCGGCTTAACTGCATAATTTTATCCAGAGGATAGTTGAGAATGTCCTTAGGAATTCCGTCGAGATAAAGGACCTCTGGGGTTGAAGAGATATCGAACGTTAATATCACATTCTTGAAAGCTTCTGGGTCGATATCGGTCTCTCTTTCCTTCGCTAGAGCCACTAATGCTTCATAATATTTCCATGCGATTCCTGTAAACTCGTCCACATACCCATCGCCGCCATTTCCACCACCGTCTTTAGGCATTTTTTTCGTGTTGGCTGAGGCTAGAGTCTGCCCCGAACCTTCAAGGCCCGAAAAAACTCCGAAAACAAAAATAATCGAAAATAAAATAAACTTCATACCTTCCGCTCTCCTCTCGTCAGAGGGATAAATTGAACTCCAATATTATAAACTTAAGTTTTCTTCCCCTGTTCTGCGAGAATGCAGAATTTCTCCGTAAAATCCCGAATCATTTCCTTAAGTTTCTCCATATGTTCCAAATTCAGCGCGACCGTAAAAAATCTAAAATACCTTTTATCGATTGGATCTTCTTCTAAAGACCTTCCAGCCAAATGAAGGTGTTGCCCATGGGCTTTTCGTAGGGCAAAACTCGGGACATCATCTGAAGTCATCAAGGATTCAGGACATCTCTTATATTCACCATTTGTAGTTACCCTTAGAAACTTAAGATCCAAAAGTCTTCGCAAAGCTTGCTTTACTTCTTGTACGGAAAGGCCTAAGCGATGGGCGATCCACAAGGGGTCACTCTTAAAGCCTTCCGTCATAACCAGATTCAAAATTCCGTAGTGATACCAATCGGCGATCATCGCATAAGTATCGGCTTGAAGCTGAAGCGCGTTTCGCATTTCTTCTGCTCCAACTTTAAACGCTCGTGCCGTAACTCCCGTGCCTCTACTATTACGCCCTTTTTTCTCAGGAAAAAGGGAGAGGATTTCTTGGGATTTCTTGGGATCCACTCCCAAGCGACCCAAATACCTCGCAGCGAGTTTCCCAGAAATATTTCGTCTTCCATTGAGGATTTCGGAAATGGCGGAAGAACTACACCCCAAGCGCTTGGCAAACGCTCTGAGCGAGTAGCTCGGGTTTTTTAGCCTGCTCGCTGAAAAAGAATCATTGAGTAGGCGTTGTATAGCCAATTGAGCCTGGAGCATCAAACTTTTCCTCTAAACACCGGAAATCCTCTGTAGCTTTGGTCGCCAACCTAATACACGAATCTAATGCATTGCAATATTAAATTGGAGCAAACTGCTCCAAACTAATTGGAGCACTGCCCGTAACTTAGTTTTTCAATAGCTTCTTCAGTCCCGGTTCGGAGCACTTCAATCCGTGTTATCTCGGAAAGTTGAAGATTAGAAGAAAGGTCTAAGGCCTCCTTAATTGAAAGTTTTGCGCAGGAATAGCTTCCTGTTCGGCCAAAATCCGTCTTTTCAAGTAACTTTAGGGCACGCTGGAGGGACCGAGTTAGGAAAGTAATTTCTTCACTATTTTGCGGGGCTCTCAAACCCTCTCTCTGCCCTCTACGCAAGAGTTCCACGATATAAGGGCCATAATTTCGATGACTCTGATAAAGATCAAAGATCCATAGGTCATAGATGGCGTCCTTCAAATAACGCCTTGCGAGAAAAACCTGAGACTCTTCTTCGCTGTAAATAGATATATCTTTGAGAAGCATACCCAGGGTTTCTTTAAGATAAAACTGGTGCCGACCTGATTGAGTTAGGGCTTCGGAAGTAGCTCGCAAAAGAATGCTTATTTCTTCAGGGTAGTCTTGAGCCTGCCACCCGTTATGGAGGGCATTCCATAAAATACTTGCTACATCCCTGCACCACGGTACAGAGAAATTGGAAAGAGAGATAGTTTCTTGGCTGTCGTCGGCAGCTTTGACAGACCTTGGTACTAAACCAGCACCTAAGATTGAAGTAAGAAGAACTGCTAAGAAAATATTTTTCATGAGTCACGGCCTCCTCGTTTTAAAGATTAAAGAAGTAGAAACCTATACACGGTCTTCTTTATTCACAACATTTTTTGGAACAAAGCGCTCCAAGAGCAATGGAACATGAATTTTCTAGCTATCCTTAGGACTAATACTGGGAAAGGATTTTCTCACTGGACGAAATTATAAAGTCTACTTCCTGATCCGTCATGGAGTAATAAATGGGAAGGCGGACCAACCCCTCTGAAATAGCGCGCGTATTCTTCAAGTCTTCGCCCGGTACGAACCCTTGAGTGCGAGCATAAGGCGAATCATGAAGGGGGACGTAGTGAAAAATGGCCTGAACACCGAGGGACTTATACTGGGACAAAATTTGATCCCTAATTTCAGAATTTATTGTAAATCCCAGAGCATGACCATTGGTTTCTATATTTTTTGGAATGACTTGAAATGAAATAAGTCCTTCAAACTTCTTCAGAGCCGACTGAATTCTCGCACAGATCGCTTTTCTTTTCTCAGTCACTTCCATCATTTTTTCAATTTGTCCGAGCCCCACGGCGGCCAGAAGGTCTGAAGCGATAAAACTTGAACCGATATCCACCCATCTGTATTTGTCAATTTGCCCTCTAAAGAACTGCTGCCGATCGGTCCCTTTTTCAATTTGAATTTCTATTCTTCTCGCCAACTCATCGGAGTCGGTCATCACCAGCCCGCCCTCACCGGAGGACAAGTTCTTGGTGGCGTGTAAACTAAAGCAGGTTACATACTCGGTGGATCCAATGAGTTTTCCATCTCTCTTAGCCCCAAGAGCTTGAGCTGCATCTTCAATGAAAAATAAATTATTTTTTTTGCATATGTCACGAAGCCCATCGGCCCCAGCCGAGGATCCCCCATAGTAAACGGGCAAAATGGCTTTTGTCTTCTTTGTAAGAAGAGGCTCTACAGTCTCCGTGGTGATATTCCAAAGATCTTTGTCTATATCAGCAAAAACGGGTTTTGCACCTCGAAGAGCTATGGCATTAGCCGAAGAAACAAAAGCAAAACTGGGGGTTATAACTTCATCACCCGGTCTAAGCTGTGCAAGAAGAGTGGCCACTTCAAGGGCCGCTGTTCCGCTTGTGACAAAAAAAGCATGCTTTGCGCCACAGGAGCGAGCGGCTAGCTTTTCAAGGGCCAGGGTCTTAGGGCCACGTCCCACCCACTGCCCTGAGTATAAAGCCTCAAGAAGGTACTTTTCTTCGTTACCAACAACGGTCATCTTGCTTGATGGGATTTCCATAAAGGGAGACTACCATAAAAATTAGGACGCGGGAATGGCAGTAATGAGTTCCCCCGCGGCCTTCTCAATGGCTTCAGTAGTTGCTTCTCCTAAGGCCGTCCTTTTAAAGCGGCTGCGCGGTATGTCTGGTTGTCGGATTTGCGCGGACGGCTAGTGCATTTAAGAAAAAAGCCCGTAACTTTCGCTACGGGCTTAAAAAAAATGCTGGCATCGTGCTACTCTCACACACGGTTTCCTGTGCAGTACCATCGCCGCTGACGAGCTTAACTTCTGAGTTCGGAATGGGATCAGGTGTGACCTCGTCGCTATTGACACCAGCAAGGCGTCACCATTATCACCCAGCCTATTTGACTTTAGAGCTCCAGTAATGAAGCCCGGGGCTAATGGATTTAATTGTTATGGATCAGATTACTCCTCTCCATTTAATAATTTGAAAATTGAATTGTGATCAAAACAGCAGTCCTTTTCGAATGAGAATTCAAAAAGAAAAATAAAGGTAAGCCTCACGTCCGATTAGTACCGGTCAGCTAAACTCCTTACGGAGCTTACACACCCGGCCTATCAACCTCATAGTCTATAAGGGGACTTTAGAGATCCGAAGATCTAGGGAAATCTAATCTTGGAGTTGGCTTCCCGCTTAGATGCTTTCAGCGGTTATCCGTTCCGAACATAGCTACCCAGCACTGCCACTGGCGTGACAACTGGAACACCAGAGGTTCGTCCATTCCGGTCCTCTCGTACTAGGAATAGCTCTCCTCAAATTTCCTCCGACCACAGAAGATAAGGACCGAACTGTCTCACGACGTTCTGAACCCAGCTCGCGTACCACTTTAATTGGCGAACAGCCAAACCCTTGGGACCTGCTCCAGCCCCAGGATGTGATGAGCCGACATCGAGGTGCCAAACCTCCCCGTCGATGTGAACTCTTGGGAGAGATAAGCCTGTTATCCCCGGAGTACCTTTTATCCGTTGAGCGATGACCCTTCCATATGGAATCACCGGATCACTTTGACCTGCTTTCGCACCTGCTCGACTTGTTTGTCTCGCAGTTAAGCCACCTTATGCCAATGCACTCGACGACCGGTTTCCAATCGGTCTGAGGTGACCTTCGTACGCCTCCGTTACTTTTTGGGAGGCGACCGCCCCAGTCAAACTGCCTACCAGACAGTGTCCCTCGCCCGGATCACGGGCGCAGGTTAGAATCTCAAGCCAACAAGGGTGGTATTTCAAGGTTGCCTCCACAATGGCTAGCGCCACTGCTTCAAAGGCTCCCACCTATCCTACACATGCAAGCTCAAAATTCACTGCCAAGTTACAGTAAAGGTTCACGGGGTCTTTCCGTCTTTCTGCGGTTACCCGGCATTTTCACCGAGAATTCAAATTCGCTGAGCATCTGATTGAGACACCGGAGCACTCGTTACGCCATTCGTGCAGGTCGGAACTTACCCGACAAGGAATTTCGCTACCTTAGGACCGTTCATTCAATGTTACGACTAGCTTTTTGAACTAGCGGCACAGATATTTCTACTGTGCTCTTCACGTCACCGTGAAGATCGGACTGTATCATCACCCTAGATTGGGTGTTTGGCGTACAGTCTCTGAGGATTCTCATTTCGTCCAGAATCTCCTTTTCGGTATACTTTCGTTTTCCTCCGTCATTCATATCTGCTCTTATCCGAAGTATTTTTTCTACTCCCTCAAAAGTCAGATGTTCTTCTTTTTCTATCAACTCAGCTAGCTTTACAAACTTTGCAAAATCTCGCTTTTTTTTTGCTGATAAAAAGTTGAATCTTTTGAAAAACGGAATCACGTTTTCTTGAATGGCTCGAAAATTATTAACTTCATAATACCATATCCCATCAGGCCTACTTCTTAATGTTCCACATTGGAGAAACTTTTTGAAGAGACTTAGGATCACTGGATCCTTCTGCGAAATATTAAAGCACAGAGAGATTTTCCAGGGATTACGATAATCAATTCTTCTTCGAAAACTGATGTTGAAGCTTCCTTCTCCATCAGCGAATCCAGCCAAGTAGTTACCTTTATCAGGAGGTATGTTTCTTACATTTAACATCTTGCCTCCTTTCTGGTGACTTGAGTCTTTCCTGCTGATTGTCCGTCCTACAAAGATTTTTACTGCGGTCTAAAACCACGAGTACTTTGTTATCAACCGGATTTTCCAGCATTTAGCCAAATTTCGTTCTCGGAACTACAATCGGTCTGTTTATAGTTACGGCCGCCGTTTACTGGGGCTTCGATTCTCTGCTTCGCTTGCGCTGACAAATCCTCTTAACCTTCCAGCACCGGGCAGGCGTCAGGCCATATACGTCGTCTTGTGACTTTGCATAGCCCTGTGTTTTTGTTAAACAGTCGGTACTCCCACTTTATTGCAACCCTCCCAGTGCTTCGTCCGCGAGGGACTACACACAAGAAGGCACACCTTCTCCCGAAGTTACGGTGTCAAGTTGCCGAGTTCCTTAATCAGATTTAACTCAATCGTCTGAGGATATTCACCCCACCCACCTGAGTCGGTTTACGGTACGATCACTGTTCTAGCTCGATACGAGACTTTTCTTGGAAGTATGGAATCTGTCACTTCTGGGATAAATCCCTCGCATTCGCCTCTCGAAGTTAATGTGCCCCGGATTTGCCAAAGACACCTTCTACGGGCTTACACCGACATCCAATCGCCGGCTGACGTATCCTTCTCCGTCCTCCCTTATCAATAACGCTAAAACAGTGGTACAGGAATATTAACCTGTTTTCCATCATCTACGCCTTTCGGCCTCGACTTAGGGATCGACTAACCCTGGGAGGATTAACCTTGCCCAGGAACCCTTGGGTTTACGACGAGCGGGTTTTTCACCCGCTTTTTCGCTACTTATGTCAGCATAAGCTCTTCTATTTCGTCCAGTAGTCCTTGTCGGTCTACCTTCGTCCTACAATAGAATGCTCCCCTACCCAAAACACCTCGTGGTGCTTTGCCGCGATTTCGGTAGTATGCTTGAGCCCCGTTAAAGCTTCGGCGCAGGCCCACTCGACCAGTGAGCTATTACGCTTTCTTTAAAGGATGGCTGCTTCTAAGCCAACCTCCTGGTTGTCAAAGCAGTCCCACAACCTTCACCACTTAGCATACATTTCGGGACCTTAATCGACGGTCTGGGCTATTTCCCTCTCGACTATGGAACTTATCTCCCACAGTCTGTCTCCTAGAATAGATGTTAGTGGCATTCGGAGTTTGATTGGGTTTGGTAATCTGGTAAGACCCCTAGCCCATTCAGTGCTCTACCTCCACTACAGAGTTTTCTAAGACTATACCTAAATATATTTCGGGGAGAACCAGCTATCACCCGGTTTGATTGGCCTTTCACCCCTACTCTCAGCTCATCCCAGGACTTTTCAACGTCCACGAGTTCGGGCCTCCACGTAGTTTTACCTACGCTTCACCCTGGCCAAGAGTAGATCACCGGGTTTCGGGTCTAATACCACAAACTAATCGCCCTATTAAGACTCGCTTTCGCTACGGCTACACCTGTAACGGCTTAACCTTGCTTGTGACATTAACTCGCTGACTCATTATACAAGAGGTACGCGGTCGAGCTTGCCGAAGCATTGCTCTTCCACTGCTTGTAGACATACGGTTTCAGTTACTATTTCACTCCCCTTCCGGGGTGCTTTTCACCTTTCCCTCACGGTACTAGTTCACTATCGGTCACTAAGTAATATTTAGTCTTGGATGATGGTCCACCCAGATTCCCACAAGATTACTCGTGTCTCGTGGTACTTGGGATACTCATCGAAGTCCTCACTCTTTTAATTTACAAGACTATCACTTTCTTTGGTCCCACTTTCCAGAGGGTTCTAATAAAAGGAGGATTGGTAACTTCGCGCTGTCTTAGCGTCGACAACTATGAGTCCCACGACACCTCATACACAACGCACGCTAGCTTTAACATGCATGAGGTTTAGACTATTTCCATTTCGCTCGCCACTACTTTGGAAATCTCGGTTGATTTCTATTCCTGGAGGTACTGAGATGTTTCAGTTCCCTCCGTTCGCTTCAACAAGCCTATGAATTCAGCTTGTGATACCAGATAAACTGGTAGGTTTCCCAATTCAGAGATCTTCGGATCGAAGTTCGTGTGCAACTCCCCGAAGCTTATCGCAGCTTACCACGTCTTTCATCGCTTCTTAGTGCCAAGGCATTCACCGTACGCCCTTAGTAGCTTAACCTAAATTAATACAATTCGAATTTGATTTCATTCGTATGAAACCACCGTTTTGATCACTATATTCAATTTTCAAAGATCGCTCTCCGCTATTGCTAGCAAAGAATTCTTTAAAGCTAAATTAAGTCGCTAAAGCTCAAAAATTGGTGGGCCTGGAAAGACTTGAACTTTCGACCCCACGCTTATCAAGCGTGTGCTCTAACCAACTGAGCTACAGGCCCGTTACAACACAGGCTTGGCGACTTCTTTCCGCTCTCTCAAAACTAAACAGCTAGCTTCATTTTGAACTGACCTAGTTCGTTACTATTTCCGAGCTTTCGCTCTTCAATATTAACTCCTTAGAAAGGAGGTGATCCAGCCGCAGGTTCCCCTACGGCTACCTTGTTACGACTTCACCCCAATCACCGGCCATACCTTAGGCGTCTGCCTCCTTACGGTTAGCACAACGACTTCTGGTACAACAGGCTTTCATGGTGTGACGGGCGGTGTGTACAAGGCCCGGGAACGTATTCACCGCGGCATGCTGATCCGCGATTACTAGAGATTCCAACTTCATGGAGTCGAGTTGCAGACTCCAATCTGAACTTAGATCGGTTTTTTGCGGTTGGCTCCATCTCACGATTTAGCTGCGCTTTGTACCGACCATTGTAGAACGTGTGTAGCCCTGGATATAAAGGCCATGAGGACTTGACGTCATCCCCGCCTTCCTCCATCTTAACGATGGCAGTCTCTCTAGAGTGCCCAACTTAATGCTGGCAACTAAAGATAAGGGTTGCGCTCGTTGCGGGACTTAACCCAACATCTCACGACACGAGCTGACGACAGCCATGCAGCACCTGTCTCACTGTCCCTTTCGGGTCGTCTATATCTCTATAGAATTCAGTGGATGCCA
>Ga0206996_1148_pt1 | contig 14755 bp, 18 predicted proteins | sample Alteio_BWMinCont_2_FD_153467 | JGI IMG/M metagenome (GOLD analysis project Ga0206996, IMG submission 153467) | Enriched cells from forest soil in Barre Woods Harvard Forest LTER site, Petersham, Massachusetts, United States -... | ecosystem: Environmental > Terrestrial > Soil > Temperate forest >...
CCAATCCGAGTCCCGGTGAAGTAAGCCTGGCGCATCACGGCGTCCTCTTTCTCGACGAGTTGCCCGAGTTTCGCCGCAGCGCGCTGGAGGTCCTTCGCCAGCCCCTCGAGGATGGTAGTTGAATTTCAGTACTTTGGCGAGTCCTTTTTGATGCATTTTACCTCTGAAAGTTAAGGATTTTGTTACGCAACTTAGTCAAGATCGTAAAACCAGAAAGTGCGATTTGGCTCGCGAAATCAGGTGCGGTAAAGTGAGGTTGGAACGCTTCTACCGCCGCATGGAGAAGCTTGGCGGCAACGCCTCGAAGCCAGGTTAGAAGATCATCTGATTGCAGTCCTTGGGTCGTCGCGGTGGCCGCGAAATCAAACTGCATTTGCATTTCAACGCTGAGTGGTTCGGGACGGCTCTTGAGTCCTGATTCTGTATTCATCTTTGTAAGTGTTTTCATGGTCTTTTTTTTGAAGCTCTGTGGTTCGGTTTCGGTCTGTCGCCCTCACACCCAAAAGGCCGCGTAGCAGGGCGGCGCGTGGGAGTAGTCTTCAGAGGGCACCGCGCTCAGGCCCCCTGCGGAAGCGGGCTGGTGAGGGCGACAGACAGACACCGGGAGCAGAGGAAACGACCTGAAAACAAAGCTAAGAGGTGCACCGCACCGTAAATGCCTGTCTCCAATCGGAGCTGGTAGGAATGCAATGAAGCTTCCGCGTAGCCTGCGAAGCGGAGAGCGTAATGGAATGGAGAGCAGATTCCGGTTTGGAGTCAGGCACCATTAACCCGGGGACGGGATGTGGTCTTGCTTTGTCTGCCGCCTTTCAAGGCAAGACGCCATCCGGTCGGGGTTTGGCGCACGACAGAATTCTAACTTTCTGCTAAGGCAAGAAGCATGAGCCTGCCCTTCAAGCCTCGGAATATCGCTATTCTGCTTTGCTGTCTCGGGCCCATTATCGTCCTCATTTCAGGAGGGATTGCGTATTGGTTTGCCCACAGTCCCACAGGTGAACCGACCGATGAAAAAGCAGCATTTTACGAGCAAGCTGCCATTGACTGCGTTACAGGCGTTCTTGCGGGAACGCTCATCTTTTTTGTGGGCCTGTGTATGTCTTCTTATCTGCTTTTTCGGCGGCTGGTACTGAGAAAAGCCGAGGCTGGATCGAGATCGCCGAAGAGATGAGGTTACAGGGTGAGCGGAGGGCAGTCGAGGCACCGCCCGGTCACTGTCCCCATCACCCTGAACCCACGATGAGATGACGACCCGTTAGCCAGCCTGGGCGCGTTAGTTGGGGGCATGATGTGGCCTTACTTGGCAGCCGTTTTCCAAGCAAGACGCCAGCATACCGGGGTGCAGTCGAGGGCGTTGCGGGATACCTCCCGCTGAATGGGAAGCGGCGTATGAAATAGACGCGAAGGGAAAGACCTTTCCCACCAAAGACCCTGACTCTATCAAGAGATATGGCAAAATCGTTTAGTGCCCCTCCTCGTCGTCACACGGAAAAAGCTGATCGTCCTGACGTTTTGGAAAATGCACCAATGCATTATGCTCCTAGAAATGAACAAGGAGTTGTCTTTCTATTTTCTGACTACGCTAAAAAGAACCGCATTCGTATTGAAGAAATTCGGACTGCATTTCCAGATTGTATCGCTTATCAAAAAACTGCTGGCGGCGAAAAACGTGTACGAATCGAATTTGAATATCGGGCGAAAAACTTCCTGACTCATGGCCATACCTCAAATGAATGTGACTGGATTGTATGTTGGGAAAACAACTGGCCCTCTGCTCCTGAAAATCTCCGTATAATCGAACTGCGGGTGGATTACGGCCTTGGTCATTGCGTTTGGATGATGCCTGTAGAAAGCGCGGATGATAAAAAGGAACTGGAAAGAAAAAGCAAAGCGGATTGGAGCGTACCAGCAACTGCTCATAGGGGTGACTTGATTCTTTTTTACTACCGCCTGCCGGACAAATTCGTGAAGTGCGTGTTTAAAGTGGATTCCCATGTCGAACATAAACCTGCGGCATGGTTCGACGGCGAAAAGGACTTTCAAGCAGTCATTCGCAAGGTGGCCTGGCTTGAGTGTCCTCTGCATTTAAGCGAAATGCAGAATGACAAAATTCTCGCGAACGCCGGATTCATTCGGGGCAATTTGCAGGGCCGTAGAAATGTCTCCGCACATCGCGACCATTTATTAAATCTGATTATCAAGCGGAACCCCCAGGTGCGCCGCGTCATGACTCAATATCTTTGATAACCCTCTTCAGAATAGATCGAGGTCGCGCAGGAGATGAGGTTACAGGTCATGCAGAGGCAGTCGAGGCGCAGCCCGGTTACTGCTCCGAATGACCTGAACCCACGACGGCATGACGACCCGTTAAGATATTCTGGTGGATGTATCCAAGCCGAAGCTGGATCGAGATTGCAATGGCGATGAGGTTACATGGAGCACAGAGGGCAGTCGAGGCACCGCCCGGTATTCATGGGGCATCTTTAAGACTATCGAGGTGCCTAATTCGTTCAATCTTTTACGTACTATTAGTACGCACCTTATCTGCGCAATAATCGGGATAGTTCTGGGGTGGATAACAAAGCTTTGCGTGGCATGGGCAAAAACCTTAACCGGCTAAGAATGGCTATGGGGTTGACTCAAGAAAAATTGGCTGAGAAATCTGATATCTCACTACGATATGTGCAACAGTTAGAAGCAGGTCAGCGCAACCCCTCCATTGCGACTTTAGTAAATCTTCGACGTGCATTGTCCTGCGATTTCAATGACCTTTTCAAAGGGCTTTAACTTTTTGGGCAATGAAAAGAAACTCTTCTAAAACTCAGGGTTCATGCTTCCAGGTAGGCGATGTAGGTTCTGTCGCAAGCATCCTTTGGGGACAGAAGACGAGACTACCTGAAGGCTATTTGACACGGTCGAGCGTATAGCGGTTCGATGCCCCGAATGAATGAACTTACTGGGATTGACGAACCGAGAGCCAAAAACTGATTCCCTTGATGTATTCTTTCGTTGAGAGTAAACCCACTGACTGTGAGCGCGGAACCTCCTAATCTTTCCAAGTCGCAACGGAAGAAAGCGGCTCGAGAGGCCGTTATTCGGGATCAGGAGAGAAAGAGGACGGCCACCAAAAAATGGGGTGTGTGGTTACCGATGGCTGGAGCTGGACTCATTGCCGCCGCAATTTTCCTCCCCATCGGCAATATTCTAGGTCACAGGTTGGCGGCCACGTCACTTAGGGAGATACCTGTGCCACCAAGGCTTAAGATTGTTCCGCAGGAGCACCCTGACGAGGACACGTTGGATTTGGGAAAATTACTGGCCCTCTCCCGTAATCAGTTGGAGGGCATCGATATTGCTACCTTGAACCTAGCTTGTTCAAAGGATTTGCCGGGCGGCGACGTTGATATTCCAGCAACACGTCGGCTTCTGGATCAGTGGGCAGACCATGTCCGTTCTGAAACAGTTCGCAATCATCATCTCTTCACCGATCACCCCGAGAGATATGCTAATTCAGAAAGCTTCTTTAAAGCTGTAATGATGGTGGTTGTTCTTAAGGAAGACATGGGCATTCATTACAACGATGAACGCATGAAGGATGGTGACTTCACTCATGGTGAAGATTTTCTCATGTACGGCTTAATAAGTTCCTTGCGAGAGGGCACTTGTTCGTCGATGCCCGTCCTTTATGTGGCTATTGGCCGAAGGCTAGGCTATCCGCTTTATCTCGTAGCAACAGGAAGACATGTTTTCTGTCGATGGGAGAGCGACGATGGGAAGGTTAGGTTTAATCTGGAAGGAACGGGCGACACGGTACATGCATATCCAGATAGCTTCTACCGTGTGTGGCCAGTTAAGCTCGACGACCTTGCATTACAGTCAGGGGTTTTCCTTCGCAACATGAGCGGGGTCGAAAAGTTTGCGAGCTTCCTGATGATCCGTGGCGACATTCTTGAAGCCCTGGGCCGGATGCCCGAAGCAGAACTGGCCTATGCAGAGGCACACTCCTTAATACCGGATCACTTTCTATTCCTATCTGATTTGGCGATAGGCGTGGATAAGGAGAACATGATGAAGAGCGGGGTACTTAGTCTAAACAACCCCAAGAATCCGTTTCTGCACTCCGTTTCGGTCTCCGATGCCGATCCTCCATCGGATGTTAACATGAAAGCGATCCATGATGAGGAGGCATCCAAATGAGATCGTCTATCGTTTCGTTCATTGTGGCAGGTATTCTTTCCTTCGGATTGGGACTCGGGTACGGCTGGAAAACGAATCTTCCTCCAAAAGGCGAATGGAAAAATGAGGTGCTGAAGCCAGACCCTACTCCCACCAAAATTCAGGAGGCTTTCGGTGTTCTCTTGGCGAAAACACCCGATGAAATTGATAAGGTGGATACGGCCACTTTGGGTTGGGCTTGTCTGGGGGGCTTTGCCGATGCTCAAAATATCGATCTAACTCAGGCACAAGCGAGGATTCGCAAATTAGCTGATGTAGTAAAATCTTCAACTAAGTCCAGTTTGGAACTGAACCGCAAGCAAGATAAACACTTCCAAGAATCACCTGAATTTCGCATCGCTATACTCTCTTACGTGCTTCAACAGGATTATAAACCAGCCCATTTTGCCGAACAATATGACCCCGACGCAGGACAATTCACCGATTGGGGGAAGACACGACCCGAGGATTTACTGTTCCAAAGTGCTTACAACAACAAACAGGATTCCGTGTTTAGCAATGTCATTTGGTTAGTTGCGGTCGGACAAGAGTTAAAATATCCCCTTAAGCTTGCCTCGGTTCCGGGCCGTCTTTGTGCGGTATGGAATGATGGCAAGAATAGGTGGTTCATTCTACCGACCGCAGAAGGAAATGAGGTTTTAACGGAGGATCAGTATCGCAAAGAGTTTCCGGTCACTGAGGACGAAATCAAAAAGCAAAACCTGTATCATGAATACACGCAGTCAGAGGTATGGGCGGCTTTCCTTCAAATGCGAGGTAAGTTTATGGATCAAAAGGGGTTCCCTCAACACGCCGCACTGGCGTATGCAGCTGCCCATCGGTTTGCACCTAATACACCCCTGTTCAGTGAAAATTTGGAGTCGGCGGTTGACAGCGCAACGGAGTCTAATAGTCTGCAACGAAGAACAGTGGAGATAAGCAGTCCAGAACGATTCATATCCAGACCACCTGTAAAGGACTTAACACCATGAAAACAAAGTGGATTCTTTTACTGATTTTAGTTCTTCTCGCTTTTCCAGCGGGTTCCAATGCTTGGGCTTCACGCGATCCACTTGGTGAAGGAACATGGATTAACCGTGATCCAATGTCTGAAACGGGTGGAGGCGGATCAAACCTTTACCAATACTGCTTAAACGATCCAATTGATCTTACCGATCCTTTGGGCCTTTGCCCCTGTGAAGATGATTGTAAAGCCAAAGCACAAGAGGCGCTGAGAAGGTATCTCGTTGAAGCAGCGGCTATAGGCGCTGGTCTCGGAGGGGCAGGTCAGACTGCAAATAAAAGTGATACGAAGCCTCGTGGCGGTGTTGCAGGTGGAGGTCGCAGCGGCAGTTATACCAGTTATTCTCGTACATGGAGCGGAGGAAAAACGCTAGGACGCACTCCGATTCCTATCGTAATGGCAGGCGGTGCTGCCGTAGGCGTGGCTACTTTGGAGGCCATTATTTATTATTATTATTCGGACTGCATGGCCCATTGCAAGGATGCAGCCAACAACAGTCCACCGTCTCCTACATCACCGGCCCCAACACCCCCGGCTCCTCAACCTTAACATGTATGGTTGATCGTTCGGCCAGAAACAAGGTAATCGGACTTTTGGAACGAGCCTTATCTGGCAAAATAACGAATTGGGATTTTGATGATTCATGGCCCGAGTCTGACGATAGAGTTATCCAACCGATGGAAGAATATCTTTGGACATTTTATGATGACGGCAGCAAATACTTTCTAAACATCAAAGAACAAAAGCCGGATGCCGTACCACTGTTTGAAAGGTGCATTGCATTTTTAAATTCTGATCTTGAATACGAATGGCCAGAACGCACTTTCCGAAAAAAAGGGCTTTCTTACTTCAAAGCTTTGTTTCAAAAAAAAGCAGAGCAAAAGAGCCTCTACAAATTTGAATCAGCGGGAGACATTGAAGTCTGGCCGTTTATCAAAAATCAGGATTTTCAGCGAATTAGAATGAGTGCTGTCTAATTCCTTGTGAGGCCGTCTCGGATAAGCGGCCAAGGCTCATCGGGATTGAGCAGTCTTTCCAAAAAGACTGCTTTAGTTTTCTCGTCTAAGGGGAGATCAGACGACGTGAGACCAACGTCGATCCGTGAGATGATCCGGCGCATGGCTTCTGCTGTCCGCTGCCTTGCTTTGGGGCATTTCAAATCAATGCTGATTTCCTTAAGGCTGCTGGGATTGGCGATAGAAAGTGACGCCAAGCGTACCTCCTCCTCTGTTAGTTCCTTTCGCTTGGCAATTACCTGCAACTCGACTTCAACCAAACGCTGGGAAACAGATGTGCTGCCTGATTCTACTGCCTTAAGCAGGTTTTCCCTTCTCCTCTGCAATTCGACCAGTTGGGTTCGGAGCATTGATGCTTTGGAAAGGTTCTTCGCCGCTTTTGGTGGGAGAAGGTCTTCAGGCCGTAACTCGCGCAAAGCATGGATGATTACTGGCTCAAACTGTTTGGCAGATATGGAAAAGATCATCTTGTTATCGGTATCTGGATCGACAACATCGAAGTACCCATTGAAGCCCTTCACCTTTGTCTTTGGATGGGGCTCGCCATTCTGATGAGTCTGATGACGTATCCAATGTCCCTTGTGCCGAAGCAACCCTCTAAAAATATTGATCGGCCTAACCCCCTGGGCATGCCTCCCAACTTCACCGATTCGGTTAGTAAGCATGGCTGCACGAGCCTCCGCAGCTAAAGCCTCCGAAATCAGGGCTGGGTAGTATCCGACCAGTTTGTAGGTTCTCCCCAACTTTTCCGTCTTCTTGGTCTGGGTGAGAGTGCCGAGCGCGGCTTCACCCCTGATAAGGTCGCGGATGCGACTACACATCCACTTTTTCGCCTTGGGCCTCCATGTGGGTAGCTTCTCCTTATTCAGTAACCGGCTGATGCGGGAAGAACTCCACCCTGCGGCGGTTAATTCAAAAATCCTTCTGACAACAGCGGCCCGTTCAGGAACGGCCTTGATTTTGCCTTCCTCGAAAACCAGCCACCAAGGTAAAGCCTTGGACACCCAAACTTTTCCCGTTTCTGCTGCCTTTCGCTTCGCGGCAAAGGCTTCGATCAAACGCTTACTTTTGGTCTTACTTTCATCATGCGCCCGAGAAGCCATTGCCACGGCGTACATCAGTTTCATTCCGTCATCCTGCTCATTGGGTGAGAGGATCATATCGGCCATGGTAAGGTGAATTTCGATTCCATGGTCTTTCAACTCCTTGAGCAAAGTGACGGTGGCCCATGGGTTCTGCCTGGAAAGTCGGTCTAGCCCCTCAACAACCAAGGCCGAACCGGGAGCAATCTGGCCATCTTTGACGGCTTGAAGGAACCGTCCAAGAGCACCGCTTTCTGCATTCCGACCGTGAAAGGCGCTAACTCCAAGGTCTCTCAGGTTTAAACTCTCATTAAGAGAGAGGCCTTTTCGCTGGCAATAAAGTCTCGTCCCTTCAAGCTGGCGACGCAGACTATCACCCTCGGATTGATGTTCTCGCGAAAATCGAATGTAGCTGTAAGCTTGTTTCGTTGTTGATGTTTCCACGTTTTTTAGTTGTGAAAACTTGCTCTCAAGATACTGAATTTGATGATCCATCTGAGGACGGGACCGTAACGATATCACGCGCGATCGGATCGATGACCTTTCCCGCGCAGTTCATGCTCGTCGCCGCGATGAATCCGAGTCCCGGCAGCGGCGGCTTCGGCGATGCGGAACGGGGACGCGCCTCGGCAGCGGCGATCCGAAAATATCTCAACAAAATTTCCGGGCCGCTTTTGGATCGCATTGATATTCATGTCGAAGTGCCCGCGGTGAAGCACGAGACGTTACTGCGTCCAGGGGTGTCTGAATCATCGGCGGACATTCGTGCGCGCGTCATCAAGGCGCGGCAGCTTCAGCACGAGCGGTTCGCCGCCAAACGGAAAGTCCGCTGCAACGCACAGATGAGTCCCAAGGACTTGAAGGCCTTCGTCCCGCTCGACACCGACAGCGAAAGCCTCCTCCGCATGGCGCTCAGCGAACTCAACCTCAGCGCCCGCGCCTACGACCGCATCCTCAAAGTCTCGCGTACCATTGCCGATCTCGCCGGCGCGGAGAAAGTCGATTCCACGCATCTCAGCGAGGCGATTCAGTATCGGACGCTGGATCGGCAAGTGTGGGGATGAGCGCCGTGCCCGTGATTAGGCTCATCCATCGTTCTCGTCTTGAAAAATCAGCGGACGATCTTGCGAAATGGCGTATGGCCCGCTAAATTACCCACATGGGCACCTCGACAACTTTGCCGCTGACCGAGATGAGCCGCGCCGCCAAGCTTCGCGTCATGGAAGAACTCTGGGATGATCTCTGTCATTCGTCCGAAGGTGTGCCTTCGCCTGCCTGGCATGGTGAAGTGTTGACGGCGCGCGCGGAACGAGTGGCGAAGGGCGAAGCCGAATTCCACGAGTGGACCGACGTGAAAGAACGTTTGCTGCGGAAAAAAGCGTGAGGATCCAGGTCCTCGACGAGGCGGAACAAGATCTGCAAGACGGGCGTGAGTTTTATGACCGGCAGGAACCTGGCGTAGGAGATTACTTCGCAGCCGCCCTGACCGCCGACATCGATTCGCTCATTCTCTTTGCGGGTATTCATCCGATGGAGTTTGGTTTTCATCGCGCTCTTTCGAAACGATTCCCTTTCGGCGTTTACTATCTCGTCGAAGACGCGGTGATCCGCATCTATGCCGTGCTCGATCTACGGCGCGATCCGGCTTGGATTCGTCGCAGGCTGACCACCGGTGAACGGTGATTATCCTGCCAACCCCAACCGGGCGAGATGTTCATCGGGTGCACCGAGATGCCGAAGATGCTCGACGATGCGGCTGATAAAGTGGGCTTCGAGTTTGTCGTCGGTGAGGGCCGGGCTTTCGGGCGTGCAGGGCAACGCGTAGAGTTCGTGCCTGCCGGTGAAGGAAGGAAGGCCGGGAGAGGGCACGGGTATCTGTCCGCTCAGCGGAATTTTGTAGAGCGGGATATTGTAGGTGTGGCCGAGGTAGCGGCCCATTTCCATTTTCTCGTGCAGGGTGCGGGGGTACCAGCGGCTCAAACCTGCGATGGGCATGGCGGTGTAGGCGTGCAAAGGACCGCCATCGTCGCGGACGGGGTTGCGCATATAAAGATGGTGGCCATCGGTTATATTTACGGCCATGCCGAAATAGCCGAAGATAATGTCTTCGCGCCAAGCCGTGGTTGATTTCTCGATCAGGGGACGGAGAGAGCGTCCCGAGACGTGGGGCGGGAGCGGGCACTCGTGGAAATCGAGGAGCGTGGGCATCAAATCCGTGGTCTGCGTGAGCGCGTTGATGCGTGTGCTTTTTTGCGCATGCGGCGGCTTGATCACGAGGGGGATGTGCCCGATCTCGGGATAGACTGGCATGAAGAGCTTCATCCAATATTGCCGCTCGCCGAGCATGGTGCCGTGGTCGGTGGTGAAGACGATGAGCGTGTCGTCCCACAAGCGGAGTTCCTCGAGCTTCTGAAAAAGGCGTCCGCACCAATGGTCGGTCATCGTCAGGAGCGCGGCGTAACATTTGCGGATATGTTCCACCGCTTCCGGCGATTCCTTGACCACGTTGTAGTCTGGCCAATCGAAGAGCGGGCCGTCCCATGTGTCATGGTAAAGATCGCGATATTTTTGCGGGCAATGGAAAGGTTCGTGCGGATCGAAGAGTTCAACCTGGAGAAACCAATCGTTGGATTTCTGGTTGTCGTCGAGCCAGCGCATCGCCGCTTGCACGGTCTGTGGGCCGGAGAAGTCCTCCTCTTTGACTTGGCGCGAGCGATTTTTCAAGTTTTGCACACCGGCCTGTCCCAGATGCTCGGGTAGTGCGGGCGCATCGACGAGCGAGACCCAGGCGTCGTGTTCCTGTCCGCGATGAAAATCCCAGGTATCGAAACCGGTGTGATAATTTTCGCCGCCGAGTTCAAAATAGTGCTGATGATCGGTGGCGATGTGGGAGAAAACGCCCCGTTTGCGAAGCTCCACCGGAAGGATGTCATCGAACGGCTCAATCGGGCCCCAGCCGCGATCCAGAAAATTATGGCGTCCGGTCATAAACTCGCGCCGCGCCGGCATGCAGGGAAGCGAACCGACCCAATGATTGTCGAAAACAAACCCGGCGCCCGCGAGGCGGTCGAGATTCGGCGTCTGAACCCACTTATTTCCGTAACACCCGAGATAATCGGCCCGGACGGTATCGAGAACGAGGAAGAGGGTCTTCACGGTCTTTTTTATAAAGCAGATGGGTGTGCAAGTCGATTGCTTCCACGGGAATTACGCTTTACGCTCCGCGTTAGGTGAACGTCCTGCCCCTCGCGCGCATCTGCCTTCTGCTGGCGTGGGCGTGTTCGTTTTCTTTTGCGGCGACGGCGCCGACTTCGTTCACCAAGGACCAGACCGTGGTCATTGTCGTGGGGCTGCCCGGCGACATGGAATCGGAGAAGACTTACACCGATGAGACCGCGCGATTGCTGGCGCTTTTGAACAACGCCTCAATGTTGCCGAAAAATGTGGCGCTGCTTTCCAACCTGAGCGCGCTGCCCGATTTCAAGTTCGACTATCCGCTGGAAAAGCTTCCCAACGACCGGGCCACGTTTCTCGGGCTGGCGGAGAAGATCAAGAATTCCGCCGCGCCCTCGCCGGTTTATATTCTCTTCGGCCACGGAGGGACTCAGGGCAACACGCCGGTCTTTCATGTGCCGGGGCCGCGGATTCTTCCCACAGACCTGACCGGAGTGGCGGGAGCCAGCCCCGCCTCGACGTGGCTGCTTTTTTTTCCGGGAAGCAAGGCGTTTGCGGCGGAAGTTCAGGGAGCGCAACGAACCGTACTGGCCTCGGAGGCCGACCATATAGATGACAGTGACCCCATTTCGTTCGGACTGCTGCTCGATTTGATGAAAACTGATTCGGACTTGAACGTTCTCGGCCCGAAACTCGGCGCGGCGACGGATCAATGGTACACCAGCCGCTCCCTGGTACGGGCAGAGGAGCCCGCGTTGTGGGTCAACGGCCAGCCGCCGCGCAAACTGGTTGGTTCCGTCGCGACGACCACTCCGGCCCCGGGCGTGCTGCTAACGCCCGGTCCAATTCCAGGCACCAACACGATCACCCCCGATGTGGATGCTGCCTGGAAAACGATCCAGCCCGTCGAGGCGCGCGATTATCCCAAGAGCGACGCGGTGATTCTTTCCCGGCACGTCTCGCTATTGGTGGACGATTCCGAACAACTCACGGAGGAGGAAGACACGTTCCTGCAAATCCTGACGAAGGAAGGCAAACGGTTCGGCGATTTTGATTTCTCATTTCCGCCGGATGAGGACCTGACCGTTTCCGCCTGCGAAGTTCGGCGTGCCGACGGCCAAATCGAGGCGTTGGACCCGGATAATATTCACGAAGCCACGGGCAAGGCGCCGGAGGGTTACAACGTGCCCAGCCAGAAAATCTTTTCACTGCCGCATGCGGAGCCGGGTTCCATCCTGCACGTGCGGCTGCAAAGAACGCAGAAACATTTTCCGCTGCCCCACATGTTTGAGGAAGTGGCGCTGAATGGTGAAATTCCCATCGTGGCCTTGAAGGTGGACATCAGTGTGCCGGAGAAATCCTCTTTTCATTTCAAGTTTCTACAACAGGCGTCCACTGATCCTGTCATTTCCAAGACGACTTACGGGTCGACTTACAGCTGGCAGTTTCAAAACATTCCCGCTGCGCCGCAGGAGCCGCTGAGTCCGGGCGGCTCCGAACCTATCCTGGCCGTTTCGACTTTTCCCGATTGGGCGGCCTTTGCCGATTGGTACCGGCGGTTGACTCGGGAAAGCGATACGATCACGCCGGAAATTGAAACGCAGGCCCGCGAGTTGGTGAAAGACACCAAGACCGACGCGGCCAAGATCGAAGCGGTGACTCAATTCGTAACCAATTTTCGCTACGTCTCGATCCCGCTGGGGGTGAATTCGTATCGTCCCCATGCTGCAGCGAATGTCCTGAAAAACCGGTACGGCGATTGCAAGGACAAGGCCAACCTGTTGAATACGCTCTTGAAATCGCTCGGCTATAAAACGAGCCTGGTCCTGGTCCCGCGCTTTACCCAGGCTTACGAGGACCTTCCCGGCTTCGCGTTCAATCATGCGATTTCGCAAGTGGATCTGGATGGCAAGACGTTGTGGATCGATTCGACTGACGACGTTTGCCGAATCGGACTCCTGCCTCCGGGCGATCCGGGGCGGAAGGTTCTCGTGGTAAATGATTCCGCCAACGCGCTGACTGAATTGCCAAAACCTGCCGCGACCGATCATCGCGTTACCCTGGAGATGACCGTCAATTTTCCTGATACAAAAAGCCGCACGGCTGACGTGCAGATCTCCGCGCAAACGGAAGGTTATGGCGATTATCTCCTGCGCGCATCGGCCAAATCGTGGAGCGAGCAGTCGAAAATTGCCCCTTTGCTCCGCGGCCCATTTTATCCAACCAGCGGCCAGTTCGAGGCGAAGCAGCAGACTGCGACCGATGTCTCCGATCTCGGCCACAATTTTTCCTGGAAGGCCGAAGGGACCTGGAACGGGCTGGTGAGCCAGCTTCCCCAATCGTCCACCCGCCTGCTTCGGTTGGCGTGCTGGTTGCCGAAGGAATGGCCCACGGCCCTGCTGCCCCGCACCGCACCGCTTCAACTTAATGAGGCTTATCCGATGGAAATTTCGGAGAGTTGCGAGTTTGCCCTGCCTGCCGGCGTTCATGACGTGAAACTTCCCTCCTCACAACATGAGGAGAACGCGGTCTTGTCGTGGAAACTTTTGTGGACGCAAAAATCGCCGTCGGAAGTCGAGGCCAAGTTGGAACTCTCCCTGCTGAAAGCCGAATTGGACCCGGCCTCAACCCTACTTTTCCAAGCCAGTTGCCGTCACCTGCAGGATGCGCTTCAGGACGGTCTTAGCTTTCAGATTCCCTAATCTCAGTCACACTCCAAAAACCATCATGTCCTCACTTCCGCCTCTTCCACCCATCCCCTCCGTCGAAGCCGCCGCGCCCGAGCCTGTGGCGCAAATCGAGCAGTTGCCTGCGCTCATGGCTGAGGTGCAGAAGGCTGTCGATCAGGTTGTCGTGGGACAAGCGCCGACCGTCGAGGCAGTTTTAATCGCGCTCATTACTCGCGGTCATTGCCTGCTGACCGGCGTGCCCGGCTTGGCCAAGACGTTGCTGGTAAAGGTCATCTCTCATCTGTTGGGTCTTCATTTTTCGCGCGTGCAGTTCACGCCTGATCTCATGCCCTCGGACATCACCGGTACGGAAATCCTGGAAGAGGACGCGATCACGGGCCATCGCCGGTTTATTTTCGTTCCCGGCCCCATCTTCACTCAGGTGTTGCTGGCGGACGAAATCAACCGGACGCCGCCGAAGACCCAAGCCGCGCTTCTCGAAGCGATGCAGGAAAAAACGGTGACCCTTGCAGGGAAGCTCTATGCGATGCACGAACCGTTTCTCGTCCTTGCGACGCAAAATCCGATCGAACAGGAAGGGACTTATCCACTGCCTGAAGCGCAACTGGACCGTTTTCTTTTCGAGTTGCCGATCACGTATCCCTCTTATCAGGATGAGGTCCTGCTCGTCGAACGCCACTCATTCACACCCACCGATAATCTCAAGCCGCTGATCTCGCAGGAGCAAATCCTCGCCCTGCGCGAAGCGGTCATGCAGATTCCCGCGCCACCCAATGTCGTCGATTACGCCGTCCGCCTTGTGCGGGCCACGCGCCCGGATGACTCGACTGCGCCCGAGTACATCAAACGCTGGATTCGTTGCGGCGCAAGCCCGCGCGCAAGCCAGAATTTGATCCTCGCCGGTCGGGCCCGCGCGGCGTTGCACGGTCGTTTCAATGTCGCCTGCGAGGACATTGCGGCCCTGGCCACGCTCGTGCTGCGCCATCGCCTGATCCGCAGTTTCCATGCGGACGCCGACAACAAATCGACCGACCAGATTGTTCAACAACTTATTGGCGACATCAAAACGAGCATTGGATGAACACCGTCGCGCCCTCGCAACATCGCTTTGACCCGGAGACGCTCAAGGCGCTGGCGGGGCTGCAATTCCGTGCCCGTTATATCGTCGAGGGCTTTCTCAGCGGCATGCACGAAAGTCCCTTTCACGGCTACAGCGTCGAGTTCAATGAATATCGCAATTACCAGCCCGGTGACGATCTGCGGCACCTCGATTGGCGTTACTACGCGCGCGCCGACAAGCTCTGCATTAAGCGCTTTGAACAGGAGACCAATCTCCAGTTCCACGTCATTTTCGACACGAGCAAATCTATGGCGTACCAAGGCGGCAAGGCGTGGTGCAGCAAATTTGATTACGCCAAAATCCTGGCTGCTTCGCTCTGCTGGTTGCTCCTCAAGCAAAAGGACGCGACCGGAATGTTGACGCAGGAAGCCGATGTTGATTCCGGCAAAGGCAAAACGGGCGAGGCCAGCCGCGTTCAGCGCGGGCCGCAATTGCGC
>Ga0206996_1152_pt1 | contig 14392 bp, 11 predicted proteins | sample Alteio_BWMinCont_2_FD_153467 | JGI IMG/M metagenome (GOLD analysis project Ga0206996, IMG submission 153467) | Enriched cells from forest soil in Barre Woods Harvard Forest LTER site, Petersham, Massachusetts, United States -... | ecosystem: Environmental > Terrestrial > Soil > Temperate forest >...
TACCACCTCTTCAGCCAGTTTATCTGAATCCTTGCAAGCCAAAATCAAGTGTTCCGGTGCATAGGTGTTGATGAGATTCATGCCCTCCTCCATGCTTCTTACCAAAAACATTTTACTGTTTTCGAGTGCCTTGGCTGCAATCTCTTTCCTTGGAAGAAGCTCCAATTGTGATTTCAATTCACTCTGCACCCGATTAATAATCCCCTCCTCATCCGACACCAGGATCACCTGACTATCCGGACCATGTTCTGCTTGTGACAACAAGTCAGCAGCCACATAAGCCGGTACACAAAACCGATCAGCCAGTATGGCCAATTCAGAAGGTCCGGCGGGCATATCGATGGCTACCCCATCGGCATTCACCAGTTTTTTTGCTGCGGTTACATATTGGTTTCCCGGTCCGAATATTTTATCTACACGAGGTACAGTCTTGGTTCCATAAGCCATCGCACCGATAGCCTGTGCTCCTCCAATGCAGAATACTTTTTTAATTCCAACCAGCATTGCCGCATAGAGTATGGCAGGATTAATCATTCCATCTTTGGACGGTGGAGTACAGAGAATAATTTCCTTGCAACCAGCCAGAGAGGCAGGAACTCCGAGCATGAGTACTGTGGAAAACAAAGGAGCGGATCCTCCGGGAATATATAATCCGACTCTTTCAATGGCAATGGATTTTCTCCAACAGGTTACCCCTTTTTGAATCTCGATCTCCTGAGGAGTCTCCCGTTGGGTCCGGTGAAATTTTTCAATATTGTCCTTCGCAACTTTCATAGAAGCTTTTAACTCTGCGGAGACATTTTTTTCAGCTTGGATAAAGTCTTCTTCGCCTACTTGAATAACGGGCATTGAAATCTTATCCAGAGCAAGGGTAAACCTTCTTACGGCTTCATCTCCTTCCGCTTTGACGGACTCCAGTATTTTCCTGACATCCGATTCCAGCGTGACATTATCCAATACCGGTCGGGCAAGGAGCTTATTAAAATCAGCAGGATCGGGGAATCTTATAATTTGCATATCCATTCAATTGGATTAGTATTTAGTGTTGCTGCACCTCAGACAATCATTTTTTCGATGGGAACGACCAGAATCCCTTCTGCTCCCAGGTTTTTCAGTTGTTCAATAATTTCCCAGAATTCATTTTCATTCACCACTGAATGAACGGAGCTCCAGCCTTCCTCTGCAAGCGGAAGCACTGTCGGACTTCGCATCCCTGGAAGCAGCTTGATAATCTTTTCCAGATTCGCATGTGGAGCATTCATCAGAATATATTTATTGTTGCCTGCTCTTTTCAATGCATTAATCCGGAACAGTAATTTTTCCAGTAAAACTGTTTTCCATTCCGCCAGTTGCGTGTTTGCAATCATCACCGCCTCTGACTTCAGCACCACTTCTGTTTCTTTAAGGCCGTTCATGAACAGCGTACTACCGGAGCTCACCAGGTCACAGATGGCATCGGCTAATCCAATCCCCGGTGCAATCTCCACCGATCCGCTGATTTCATGAATCTCCGCATTTACCTTTTGTTTTTTCAGGTACTTCGAGAGTATTCCGGGATAGGAAGTGGCAATCCTCTGCCCTTCGAGTTCGGTAATAGACTTATACTTTCTTCCTTTGGGCACCGCTATACTCAGCCGGCATTTCCCAAACCCCAGACGGTCCACCACTTTTACATCCTTGTTTTTCTCAAGGAGGACGTTTTCGCCGACAATTCCAATATCAGCAACCCCATCTTCTACATATTGAGGGATATCATCATCCCTTAGAAAGAATACTTCCAGCGGAAAATTCATGGCTTCCGCTTTGAGCTTGTTCATCCCGTCATTAAACCCGATTCCACATTCCTTCAGGATCCGGATCGAATCATCATTGAGTCTGCCTGACTTCTGAATGGCAATTTTTAATTTCTGTTTCATAGATTCTGTATTAATGAAAAAGGGCCTACCTGTATGGTAAGCCCTTTCGATTTAGTCTTATGTTTATGGACACAATACCATCTCAGCCTACCGTTTTCAGTAAGTGATGATGATGGTTAAGGGTCAGGTTCTTGTTCATATCGTCGTAATCGGATTCAAATGTACGAAAAAATACATAGCTCCTACATGGACTCCAAAATTCCTCTTCCCATCCCTTCCCCGAATCTCAGTCAATTAACAATCAAAAGTTCAAAATTCAAAGGTCTTCCGGCGACAGGATAAGCGATTATTCTGAAATTGCACTCATCATGATCAAACAAGAATTGATGGTATCCCGTTGCCGTTGGTGCACCAGCGATAAGATTTATACTGAATACCACGACAAGGAATGGGGAGTCCCCCTTCATGACGACACCCGACTTTTTGAAATGCTTATTTTAGAAGGTGCTCAGGCAGGGCTGAGCTGGATCACTATTCTAAAGAGAAGAGACGGGTACCGAAAAGCATTCGATCAGTTTAACGCTGAAAAAATCGTTCAGTATAAAGAATCGAAAGTGCAGGAACTGATGAAGGATACCGGAATCATTCGCAATGAACTGAAAATCCGTTCGGTCATTACCAATGCCAAAGCCTTTATTCAGATCCAGAAAGAGTTCGGATCGTTCGATAACTATCTATGGCAGTTTACGGATTATAAAACCATCGTGAATGATTACAGCGACCTGGCTGAAGTACCTGCAAAGACCGTAGAGTCAGATACGCTTAGCAAGGACTTGATAAAAAGAGGATTTAAATTTGTAGGCTCGACCATCATCTATGCTTTTATGCAGGCTGTGGGGATGGTAGATGACCATGTGGAAGATTGCTGGAAACGCAAGCAACCGGAGCTGTTACTGCTCGATCTTTAAGATAGCTGATCAATAAAAAGAAATAGGATTACTGCTTTTCCATCTGACCTTGTAGTCTTTCCCACTTTTCCATTTCTTTTTCCAGACCTTTCTTCATGGCCTCGTATCGGGGGAAGAGCTCCTGATCATTGACTGTTTCGGTATACAGTTCAGGATCCAGAAGGAGATCATCTACCTTTTTAATTTCCGCTTCCAGACGGGATATTTCTTTCTCAGATTTAGTGATCTCGAGCTGAAGGGCTTTAACTTCTTTTTCTTTTTGCCTGAGTTCTTCCTGATTCACTTTATTAGCCGAAGGGGCTGCAGCAGGGGTTACCGGCTTGGCAACCTTTCCTTTTTGTTCTAATTCCTTAAAAGATTCTATTTTCCGGGTGGCCAGATATTCGTTTACATCGCCGATATGCGGTTTGATATTTCCTCCCCTAAACTCAAACACCTTGGTGGTCAGTCCTTGAAGAAAATCCCGATCGTGGGAGACCACCACCAATGTCCCGTCATATTTCATCAGGGCATTCTTCAATACTTCCTTGGATTTCATATCCAGGTGGTTGGTCGGTTCATCGAGTACGAGGAGTGCGTAAGGCTTCAGCAAGAGCTTGCACATGGCCAGTCGTCCTTTTTCTCCACCCGACAATACCTTTACTTTTTTATCTACATCATCCCCGCTAAAAAGAAAGGAACCGAGCAGGGAACGTACATTCTTACGGACATCACCCACCGCCACTTCATCAATGGTTTCGAAGACTGTTGCCTCTCCATCCAAGGTTTCAGCCTGGTTCTGGGCGTAGTATCCGATATTCACATTATGCCCGATCTTGAGGGTTCCGTCAAAAGGCTCCTCTCCTACGATCAGTTTGATCATGGTCGATTTTCCTTCTCCGTTCTTTCCTACAAAGGCCACCCGATCTTCCCTTTCGATCATGTAATCGACATCACTGAAAATCACTTTTTCGGCATACTGCTTCTTCAGACGGTGAGCTTCTATTACTACTTTACCTGCCCTTGGAGCCGGTGGAAAATTAAAACGAATAGCTGCGTTATCTTCCCCATCCACTTCAATCACTTCAATCTTGTCTAATTTTTTGATGAGCGACTGGGCAAAAGAGGCTTTACTGGCCTTGGCCCTGTATTTATCGATCAGGGCTTCTGTTTTTTCAATGAATTTCTGCTGGTTTTTATGTGCCGCCGCCTGCTGCTCCCTGCGTTCTTTACGAAGCATGATGTAGCGGGAGTAATTGGCCCGGTAATCGAAAATCTGCCCAAGGGAGATTTCAATGGTTCGGGTGGTAATATTATCCAGGAAGGCCTTGTCGTGCGAAACCATGACTACCGCTCCATAATAGTTCTTTAACATTTCCTCCAGCCACTGAATAGACTCAATATCAAGGTGGTTGGTAGGTTCATCCAAGAGCAGCACCATCGGTTTCTGGAGCAGGAGCTTGGCCAGTTCCACCCTCATTCTCCATCCTCCGCTGAACTCATCGGTCATGCGGGTAAAGTCTTTCCGCTCGAATCCAAGTCCCAGGAGGGTTTGCTCAATCTCCGAATCCATAGAATAAGCACCCAGGAGGTTCATCCGCTCACTGGCGTCATTCAGGTCATTGATGAGCTTCATATAGGCATCCGACTCATAATCAGTACGGGTTTCCAGTTGATGGCTTATTTCAGCCAGTTTAGTCTCCAGTTTCTTGATCTCCGCAAAAGCGGTAGCGGTTTCATCAAATATGGTTTTTCCAAGGTTATGGACCATATCCTGAGGTAAATAGCCTATGGTCACGTCATTGGGGCGGGAAATCTCTCCGGAATCCGGTTTTAGTTCCCCGGCAAGCACTTTGAGCAAGGTGGATTTCCCTGAGCCGTTCTTGCCTGCAAGGCCAATACGATCCTTTTGGTTGATCAGGAAAGAGATCTCCTCATAGAGATAGGATCCGCTGAAACTTACTGAAACATTACTAACTGAGATCATAGGAATTTTAAGAAGGCGCAAATTTAGTGAATCTTACCCCTCCTCGGTTAAATTATGTTAAAGCTTTTGGAAGATTACCAGTGTTTTCTACATTTACAGTAACCAAAAAACCCAAAAACATGTTATTAACCTGCCACCTTTTTCAAATCGGCCTACTTTTCTGTGTCGAACTCCTTGCCCTTACGGGAGCCATCTTTCTTTTCCTGTATATCAAGAAGGAAAACTTTGGCAAATGGTTTCAATTTGCTTCTGCTGCAATCATCGGTCTGGTGCTCCTGACTATGGCTGCTGGTTTTATAGGAGCTATCTGTATGCATCACTCCCGTGGAAATGGAGAAAGAGAGAATGAAGAGAAAAGAATTATGATGTTTCACCGGGGCATGGGTCCTGGAATGGGAATGGAAGGAATGGAAGGAATGAGACATCACAGAGGAATGATGCGCATGGAAGGCGGTTGTCCGGAAGGAATGGAAGGCTGTAAAGACATGGGAGAATGTGGAAAATCAGGAGGATGTGAAAAAATGGAAGGATGTGAGATGGAATGTTGCAAAGACAAAAAAGATGGTCACTGCGATATGAAACCCAAAATGATGAAGAAGGATAGCATTGTCGAAAAGAAAAAAAAGTAAGCTGATCTTTAGGAAGGACTTTTTTAAGTAGAAGAACTAAATGTCTTCACTGAAAGAGTCCTTCCTACCATTACTGAAAGCGCTTTATAAGCTGAAAGAGTATTTCTTTTAGCATATGAAGCGCTTTCTTATTTAATGAAGCTGATGGAGAAGCACAAAGATTGCCTACAGCTGCTCAAAAAGTAGATCTATTTGATTCTTTATCACTTTCTTCAGCAGAAAGAGTGACCGCTAACGCTAAAAAAGTGTTTGTTTAAGCAAAGAGAATATCTCCTTAAGTTATGAAATGCACTTGGTAAGTTATGATTTGTCCTCTCTAAGCTCTTGTACCGTTTTCTTAAGCTTGCACCTGCCACAGGTAAGCTTAAGAAAACGGCTTGGAAACTTAAAAAAAGGGTACAGAAGCTTACGAAAGTAGTTTGGAAGCTTTCATTTGCGCCACATAAGCTTAAGAAAACGGTTTGGAAGCTTCAGAAAGTGGCTTGCTGGCTTTCATTTGCTATACTTAAGCTTAAGAAAACGGTTTGGAAGTTTACGCAATTAGTTTGGAAGCTTCCATTTGCACAATGTAAGCTTAAGAAAACGGTTTGTAAGCTTTCATTTGGTGAATGGAAACTTAAGAAAACAGTTTGGAAGCTTCCGAAAGTGGTACATTTACTTAAACAGTTCACTTCGTAACTTCCAAAGCCAGTATCTGGACGAGATCGTGGTTTTTCTTACTTTTGCTATGCATGAATAATCGCAACCGAACCCTGATTTTCATTCTGATCACTGCTCTCCTGTTGTGCGCTGCTTGGTTTCTGAAAACGGTGCTGATATACATCCTGATTGCGTTAGTGCTTTCCTTAATCGGAAGTCCGGTTAACAAATTTCTGCGCAACCGGAAGATTGGGCGCTTGTCCATCCCAGGCGGAGTGAGTGCCTTGCTTTCCCTGGTCTTCATTTATGGTCTCATTGCCTGCCTGATTGCTATTTTTATTCCATTGGCATTAGAAGAATCACAGATACTCTCCAATGTAAAGAGCGCAGATCTCATAAGCGACCTCCAGGGTCCAATCAATCAGGTGGATGCTTTCATGAGCCGGTATTCCCCTCAACCTTTTTCTGCGGCACAGGTGCTACGAGAAAAAATTCCTGTGCTGTTGAATGCCGGCATGATCGGCAATGCCGCTAACTCTGTGGTGGGCGTCACCGGCAGTATTTTCGTTGCGTTCTTCGCCATCTCCTTTTTTACTTTCTTTTTCCTGAAAGACGGGATACTCATCTTCGAGACGATGATGCTGCTGTCTCCACCTTCCAAAGAAAAGGACGTAAGAGAAATTTTTCATAATTGCAGAAGATTACTTTCCAAATATTTTACAGGACTCTGTCTGGATTCACTTTGTGTGGGCACCATCATCACCGTTTCTTTCTATTTTCTGGGAATACCGAATGCCCTCATCATCGGCCTTTTCGCTGGACTGGTCAATATCATTCCCTATGTGGGCGTATTTGTAGCGGCTGCATTCGGACTTTTTGTAGCCCTCTCTACGGGCCTTCACGGGCACTTCGAAAACCAGATTATCCCCATGGTTACTAAAGTGCTGCTCGGATTTATAGGCTGCAATCTGATTGACGGAATGGTCTTACAACCCTTAATCTTTTCGAAATCAGTGAAGGCCCACCCTCTTGAAATTTTTCTGGTCATCATGATTACCGGTACCGTTGCCGGCATCGGCCCGATGATCCTGGCAGTACCCGCCTATACGGTATTAAGAATTATCGCAAAACAATTCCTGTGGAGGTTTCGGATTATTCAAAAGCTTACCTCCGCCCTGGAAGAAAATAAATAGTCTCTCCTATGATTGAAAAAACGACACTCGACTTTCTTAAGAAACTTAAGAAAAACAATAAGAAAGAATGGTTCGATAAGAATCGTAGCTCCTACGATGTGGCCAAGGAGAATATAGAAACTTATATTCAGGATGTCCTGGTTAAAATGGCCAAGTTTGAACCAGCTGTATCCTCCCTCGTTGCCAGGAAATGCATGTTCCGGATTAACCGGGATATCCGGTTTTCGAATGATAAGAGTCCTTACAAAACCAATTTCGGTGCGAGTATCAATCCAGGAGGGAAAATGAGCGGATCACCCGGTTATTATATTCACCTCGAACCCGGCAATTCCTTTCTTGCCGGAGGCATTTATATGCCGGAAGCTCCTATACTGGCTGCCGTGCGACAGGAAATTGATTATGACCTGAAAGGTTTCAATGCGATCTTAAATAATAAGAACTTCAAAAAAACATTCGGAGGTCTTTCTGCGGAAGGATCATTGGTACGACCACCGAAAGGATATGAGGAAAGCAATCCTGCTATTGTTCACTTGAAAAATAAGCATTTCATTGTGGTGCAGAATTTACCTGACACGGTGGTGCTTTCTAAAAATCTTTTGAAGACGACTATTTCTACTTTTGAGACGATGGCGCCGTTTATTGGATTTTTGAAGAGGGCGAAAGGGTGATTATAGATGCATATCCTTGCTATTGGCTATACTTATTTTACCACTAAGGCACTAAGGGCACTAAGAAACACTAAGCCCTATCTACAAAATCTTAGTGAACCTTAGTGCCCTTAGTGCCTTAGTGGTTATTTTTAGGTCATGCAATTCTGACCAGAGTGAACTAACTAATGACACCACAAATCACTCTCCTTACAAAGCATCCCATTCTTTATAGCCTCTGCTTCCAGTAATGCATCCAGCGTATTAGCCCCTTTGTATTCCGCAATCATCCGATCGGAAACATTATCTTCTTTGATAATGTAAGAGCTGAACATCCGTTTTAAAAACAGGTCGTCGAACGTGAGCAGATGGGCACTGTTCTTGCGGTTAAAGATGTAATTCTTGACAAGTAGATCCCGCATTTCCGGAAAGTAAATCCAGAAGGTGGCACCCATACCGATGACTTCTCCCTTCTCGTTTTTTCGCTCAATCACAGGCATGATCCCTGTGATTCTGACATCCAGCACAGATCGCTGTTTATCGAACACCCATTCTTCCTGCACCCAGTACTGTTTTACATCCGCTGGACCGAGGTCTTCGTGTACAACCGTTTTTACAAGGACATCGGGATTCAGTGCATCGGGAACGTAAACCGTATCGGTCCGGCTGAAGAGATTTTTAAGCTCCGTTCGGGTCATCGGCGTTTTGAATTCATTGTCGTCTGCCGAATAGGCTGTTAGTTGGGGGACCATTCCCGTCTCCGGAGGTAAGACCCCTTCTTTGATAATATCAAATAAACTCCTCCGGTCATTCAAGGGACTGAGTGGATAATAAAGGGTCTGATTAAATTTTTCGCGGAGGTCTATCGCTTGCCAGACTCGTTTACTCCACATCACATCCGCCTCTCTGATAAAAGGCAATGGAACAGGCTTACGCTGGCTTTGCTGAGCCTGGAGAAAGCCGGAAATGCTTAGGAGGAAGGCAAGAGCCCAATTCTTTTCATTGCTCATAAGAATATATTTTAGCGAATCTGTGAACCCATCCGGGAGCTTTTCCCGGAGGTATCAATCAAACAGGAAACCATACAATCAGAAAGGAAATAAATGCAGAGCATTAAAAGCTTAAGGCTGAAAGCAGCTTAACAGGAAATCAGGACAATTAATAGGTAGGATTCTTCTAAGTATAAAACCATCAAGCAAGTAGATTTATTGCTGGAAGGAATAAAAAAATCCCGTGGCGCCAAGGGCGCCACGGGATCTAATATTTTAGACTAAAGTCTATTTAGAAATGCCAGAGGTCATGCTCGAGTGTAAAGATACCATTCTTGATGCGCTCTGCCTCCAGAAGCACCTCAATAGTGCTCGGCGCCTTGTAGGAGGCTATGAGACGGTTGTCGTAAACGTTATTCTCCTGAAAGATATAAGAGCTGAATTGACGTTTCCAGAACAAGTCATCGAAGGTCATCCTTTCCGCATCATTGTGACGGTTAAATGTTTCCTCTTTAGCAAGCAAAGGGCGCAGCTCAGGGAAGTAGATCCAGAATGTACCAGCATCACCTGCGATAGCACCGGAACCGGCACGGATCGCCTGAACTCCAATAATACGGGCTTCCAGCACTGATTTCTGTTTATCGAAAAACCAGTCTTCCTTAATCCAGTATTTCTTGATTTTGGTAGGATCCAGATTTTCTGTCACCAGTTTAGGCACCAAAGGAGAAGTAGGATCGGCTGGATCCTGGTTCACGTAGGCCGTATCTGACTTCGTTAAAATTTTACCGATTTCAAGAGCGTTCAGTTTTACGATAAACTCATCGCTGTCTTCCGAGTTGTACGCTGTAAGCTTAGGAGTACTTCCATCTGGAGGAAGGCATCCGTTCTTAATAATCTTGAAGAGACAACTTCTGTCTTTCATCCCTTCGTTAGTTGGGTAGAAAAGTGGGAAGTTCATCTTTTCACGGAGGTCAATAACCCTCCATACCCTGTGATGCCACATAACGTCAGCCTCACGCAGGTAAGTATAGGGAATTGGTTTCCGGTTTGGATTATGTTCTTTAATATACGCCCTGTCAAGAACGTTCTGGGCACCGGCCGAAGCACAGATCACCAGGAACAGGAGTACAGTAAATACTTTTTTTATAGCGTTCATTGTTCGGGGTTTTAAATTACTTCGTTTTCAAAGTAACACCTGGTATTTTCCTGACAGTACCATCAGGCATTTTACAACGCATATTCTCAAAAGCAAAACGTTGAGTCGGTTTAGCATTCTTCAGCATCTTCTTCATGTCCTCGCTGCAAATGTTTCCATTGGCAGTTTTGGTGATCAGAAGACCACTGCTGCTGATGGTAGTCAATTCGAAAGAGATTACTGGGAAAGGAAGGTCAAAGTCAAAATTTTCAAGCTTTGCGCTTACTGCACCAATTAATCCGATCTCCCCTTTTGAAAGAGCTTCATCACCAATCTTACCCGCAACCATACCCAGCGGCGTAGGAATGTCCTTACAACGGAATTTCACAGAACCCAGTGATTTTGTTCCGGATGAAGTTTTTGCAGATACAGTAACGCTTGCTTCCTTAGCACCCCCTGCAGAAGGTCGGGCAATGTACCCTTTACCCGATTTAGAGATGGAAACACCGGAACCAGAAACGATGAGGTCATCATTTGCGAAACCTGCAGCACTCACCGTTACAGGATTATCAACCCCACGGTAGAATACGTTCATCTTATCTGGAGACACGGAAACAGAAGGAGGAGCTAAGCGGTAAGAAGCTTTGAAGGGATAACGTTTGTAGGAGCCATCCGGAGCTTTTACCTTGATCACACCCGCCCAATCATTCACGCCCATCTTGCCATCCTTCGTGATGTATTTACCGATACCACCGGCAACTTTAACACTGGTGGAGTCAGCAGGACCTTTGATGGTTCCGGTAAGTGTATCAATGACGCCCCCTTCTTTGGCGATAATGACAGTTGGGTTTTGTGTGGAGCTAGAAGCAGCAACGAAAACGTCGGCTTCATATTCTTCACCCTGAATTACATAGTTTGAAGATGCAATAACTTTCGCGGAAATATTATCAAACTTAAAGTCAGCCGCAGAAACGTTTTTGTAAAGAAGGTTTACCACATCCCCTTCAGAGTTCCGAACATCGTTCTGGATCTTAGTCAGGTTGGCAATAGCCGCAGCCAGTGGCAAGTGATAAAAATTATACCACTCCCAGCTTACGTCTTTTTCTTCCGACTGATTGTAGGATTTTCCAGTGTAGAGACCTTTGTCGAGGGAAGACTGAATAGCCGCCTTGTCTTTAGGGCCCAACTGAGCAAGCAGAGTAATCTTAAATTCTTCCAGCTTTTTCTTGAGTTCTTTAGCCTCACCGGTTACATTCGAAGGATCAGAACCAACCATGAAGTGAGTTGGAGTGTCATAATCATCGAGCTTGTCAATTTTACGAAGAGGAAACGTGTCAGCCACCGCTTCTGTCATCGGCTGAGCATGCATTTTGATTTCCGCCTTCAGCTTGTCGATGTATTTCACCAGATCTTCAGTGGTCTTCTTTACCGCTTGTGCAGCAGTGTAGAAGGGTCTTGTTTTTGTTTCATCATTCTGAAGTGAAGCATCAAATGCGGTGTAGATGATCGCATTTTTATTCCGGGTATTGTTGTTTGTATTTTCAAGACCGGTATTCATTACCACGAATGCATTGATAATCTCCTTCGACACGTTCATCGCGAGGAGAGCCGTCAACACCAGGTACATCATACCGATCATTTTTTGCCGTGGAGGCAATTTACCACCTGCCATATTGCTTGGGGAATTAAAATATGTTTATAAATCTATGAATAACCAATTAACGCTTAACGGTCATGGCAGAAAGCATGTTGCCATATACACTATTAAGCTGGCTAAGATTGTCAGACAAGGAAGACATCTCTTCTTTGTAACGTTTGGTATCCTCAACAGAATCATGCAGGTTCTTCATGAGATCGCCCAGGCTGTCGTAGAATTTAGTAGACGCCTTCTGATGCTCAGAAGCACCTTGAAGCTGCAGTTCATAGACAGCATTGAGTGCGGAAAGATTTTTGGAAACTTTGTGCAACTGATCGCCGAAAGCTGCTCCATCTTCATTGGATACAGAAAGACCCATGAGAGACTGTGCTGCTTTAGAATAGGATTCAGAAAGCGTAGATACATTTTTAGATGCAGACTTTACAGTGTTTACATAATCATTTGTAGCCACGGTAGCATCATTAATATTAGACATGTTTTTAGCCTGATCGCTCAGATTACGCATACCATCACCAAGGCTGGCGATAAGGTCTGGTCCGATCTTCGCTTCTTCCAGCATTTTGTCGAGTTGTTCAGTAACTGACATCTGCTCTCCTTCTTCCAATTTGTCTTCTTCTTTCTCTTCTCCTTTGATACCAGCTAATTCAGGATAAACAAGTGTCCAGTCCAGATCTTCATGGATAGGTTCGAAAGCCGAGAAAATGAAAATTACTGCTTCAACACCCAGACCTACAATAAGCATGGGGCTTGCTCCGGGCCAGTGTTGAATCTTGAATAATGCTCCAACAATAACAACTGCTGCGCCAAAACCATAAAGCTTGGCCATGAACATTTTCCATTTTTTGGTCTCGAAAATACTTTGTTTTCCGTGGCTGCTCATAATTCTGAATTTTGATTAAGGTTAATAATTGATTTATTTGTGTGTGATCCTGTGATTCTTAAAACGTGCGCTATGCTTCTTCAGTGATTCTACAATTCATCATCCTTCTGACGGCCAAGGTAGGTCATGACACAACGAAAGCCGATGTAACATTTAGCAGTATCCTGATATTCATAAGAACGGGTACTGGTTTCAAGGTAATACCCTACATCTTTCCAGGAACCTCCGCGAATTACTTTACGGTTCAGCACCGGAAGCTGTTCTTCTTCTGCATTGGGTTCGTAAACATAGTCAGGGTTAAGGTCGTGAGAGAAATCGTAGGCAGATTCGTCAAATGCATTGCTGGTCCACTCAGCTACGTTACCAGCCATACAATAGATACCCCAGTCATTCGGGTTGTAAGACATCACTTTTACCGTGTGGAAACCACCATCATCAATATAAGATCCACGCATTGGTTTGAAGTTTCCTAAGAAACAACCACGAGCGTTACGTATGTAAGGACCACCCCAAGGGAAAGGAGAAAGTTTCAGACCACCACGTGCTGCATATTCCCATTCTGCTTCTGTTGGAAGACGGAAGTCCTGAACGAAAATACCACCGTTCCCATAAAGGAAGTCGTTCATTAACTGGGTTCTCCAGATAGCAAATGCACGACATTGCTTCCAGCTAACACCCACCACCGGGTATTCATCATAAGCCGGGTGCCAGAAATACATATTGGTCATCGGCTCGTTGAAGGAGTAGGTGAAATCATGCACCCAGGCCAATGTATCAGGATAAATGTTAATAATATCTTTGATAATAAATGCGCTACGATCCAGCTTAGGTTTTCCGTTAACGGTATAATCACCTTTTCCGGTCGGGAATCCATGACCATTCTGTGCCTGAGGATCAACAGGGGTTCTCTCCGGTATAAAACGATTTGTTTTTTTTGCCGCAGTATGCATATCGATACGGTAGTATTCGAAATTTAATTTGCGGGTATCGATTTCAACACGTTTGTAGAAACGTTCCTTCTCAGGCAGAAAGAGGGGAAGCAGGTCGGTGTTGTAAGTTTCATCTTCAGATCTCCAGTTCAAAGGAGTTTCCCAGTTCAGGGCAGCCTTGGCCGGATCTTCATCGTAGGTCAGAAGGCCTTTCAGATTTGGGTTAATTTCCCAGTATTGGGCATCACTGATGAAATAATCTCCCGGTGTCGGGTTACCACCTGCTGCGAGCATACGACGTGCAATAGAGTCACGTACATGGTACACAAACTGGCGGTATTCATTATTGGTAAGCTCGGTCTGGTCAATATAAAAAGCCTGGATGGAAACCATCTTTGCTTTGGTATTGTGGGCAAAAGGAACATCCTCATCGTTCGGACCCTGGGTCATATTGCCCATCGGGCAGTAGAGCATCCCGAATGGATCAGGCTGGAACCAGGGCTCTCTGCCCTGAACTCCGATCAGTTCTCCCGATTTCTTCTCACAACCTGTAGCCAGGGCCAGCAAAGAACCGAAAAAGAGCAATTTTTTCATATTGCTACCTGTTTTTTTGATCTTTTGAGTGTCCACTTTTTTTGTTTTTGGTTAACCTTCCTTTTTGCAGAAAATCACCATACGGAGTATGATGATTTCGCTAAAGGATGGAATTGCTTCAACGCTTCTTAAACGGAAAGGTTACAATATTAACAAAATTCTTAGAAAAATCTTACGTCTTCCCAGCTTTCAGGCTTAGGTTCAACATCCAGTTTCTTACAGAAACCAAGGAATATCTCATGAGATCCACTGCTATGATTCTTGATCTCTGAGGTGGTTACATCATAAGAGTAACCGATTTTCCAAGTAA
>Ga0206996_1054_pt2 | contig 14295 bp, 14 predicted proteins | sample Alteio_BWMinCont_2_FD_153467 | JGI IMG/M metagenome (GOLD analysis project Ga0206996, IMG submission 153467) | Enriched cells from forest soil in Barre Woods Harvard Forest LTER site, Petersham, Massachusetts, United States -... | ecosystem: Environmental > Terrestrial > Soil > Temperate forest >...
GGCGTCCACTGCACCTGCTCGTTGGCCAGATTGATGGAATCAGAAAAACTAACCGTGACTCGCTTGCTCTCAGTAATCCCTGATTTGCTTTGGAGTGGCATAACCAAACATCTTAGACTGTCTTTTACTTAATACTGATAATGTTCCGGCTAAATCTACTGCACTATAACCAACATCTCAACTTTGTCGCCATCGCTTTTTTTAGGGCGATGCCATCGCCGATCTCCCCTCACCAGCGCCCGAACCGAATACCTAATATAAGCACAGAAACGGCGGCGTACCTGATTTTTTTGAATTTTTTTCGGAGCCCACAATCCGACGACCTTGAAAAAGTCTTTCTTTTAGCGTCTGTCATCCTGAGCTTGTCGAAGGATGACGGACTGTTCTCTCTTAAGCGCGCGGATGGAACTTGCGGTGCACTTCCTTCAACCGCGCTTGATCGACGTGGGTGTAAATCTGGGTGGTGGCGAGGCTGGCATGCCCGAGCATTTCCTGGATCGCGCGCAAATCTGCGCCGTGACTGAGAAGATGTGTGGCAAAGGAATGACGCAGCAGATGCGGCCAGATTTTCTTTTGGATGCCGGCCAGTTGAACTGTTTCCTGGACAATCTGCCAGATGCGCGCCGTCGTGAGGCGCCCCCCACGTCTATTGAGGAAAACTTCGCCTCCTGTTTTAGGTTTCACCAGATCGGGGCGACCTCGGGCAAGCCAGCGATCCAGGGCAACCAGGGCTTTTTCACCCACCGGCACAAGCCGCTCCCGATTCCCTTTGCCAATGACGCGCAAAAGTTTCTCCTCGCGCAGGACGTTTTCCAAACGCAGACCGATCAATTCTCCCGCACGCAGACCGCTCGCGTAAAGCACCTCCAGCAACGCCCGATCGCGCAGCCCCAGCGGCGTTTCCGGCAATTCGACCGCGAGCAACTTGCCCACATCCTCCTCGCTCAACGTCTCCGGAAGATTCTGGTTCAAGCGCGGGAGATCAAGCGCCGGGAGCAAATCGTGCTCGAGAAGCCCCTCCCGTTTCAGGTGCGCAACAAAATGGCGCAACGCGACGACGATCATCTTCATCGACGACGGGGCCAACTTTCGCTCGGTGCGCCGGGCACGCAAAAACTCTCGGAGGTTTTCTTTGCTAATGCCGCCCGGGACAGTGGCAGGTTGGTTCTTCTCCATCCACGCGGCAAACGATTCCAGCGCGATCCGATTGATCAACTGCGTGTTGACCGCGTGGCTCTTCTCTGTGGCCAGATAGCCCAGGCAGCCCTCGATCGCCTCTTCCCAAGCCGGATGCATGGGAAGAGGCTAGGGCGAATCGCTCCGGATCGAAAACTTTTCCTTAAGCGACCAGCTTTTCCATCTTGTCGAAGCAGCCGTTCCAGCCGTAGCTGTGACCGTCGCGAGATTCCACACTCGTGAAGAGATCATGGCTGAGCTGGACTTCGGTCGAGCCGTTGCGATCGACCAAATCAATCGTCACCACGGTTTCTTCGCCATCCATTCCCTCGCTGCCTTTCCAGTTCCAAGTGAAGACCAGACGGGAAGGTGATTTGATTTCACGATAGACGCCGTGGAGATCGAGCTCGCGATCGCCTCCCTTTTTTATGTGGATGTTATATTCGCCGCCGACGCGCAGGTCGATTTTGGCGGACTTGGCGATGCTGTCGTCGCAGCCGAACCATTTCACGATATCGGCGGGCGTGGTCCAGGCGGCAAAGACCCGTTCGCGCGGGGCCTTGATCAGGCGGGTGACTTGCAGTTTGAGTGGTGGTTGTGCAGTGGTGGTACTCATGTTTTTTTCCTTTTCTTTGGTTTTTTGGGTTGGTTGTTCTCGAGGTAATTGGCGAGGGAATCGAGCGAGCCTTCCCAGAACTTCCGGTAGCGCTCAATCCAGAGATGGGCTTTTTTCATGGGGGCGGGTTCCAGTTCCAAATGGTGCTCGCGCCCGAGTCGGCGGCGCTTGAGGAGACCGGCCTTTTCCAAAACGCGAAGATGCTTCGATACCGCCGGGAGCGACATAGCAAACGGTTCCGCCAGATCGGTCACGCGCATCTGTTGATGCGAGAGCGATTCCAGCATCCGGCGCCGGGTGGGATCGGCCAGGGCGGCGAAGGTCGCATCGAGGGAATCAAATTGATAGTTAACCATGTGGTTAACTATTTATCGAATCGGTCCGACATAGACAAGAAAATAAATTCAAATTTTTGAGGCAGGCCTACTTTGCGCTCTTGTTCAGCTCGGCAAGCACCGAGGGATCGCGCACATCGGCCCAGGCGCGTTGCAAGGTCACCCCGCGCAAACGGGCCCCGGCCTGGACGAAAGCTTTCAGGGCATCCGTCAGTTCGTATTCGCCCCGTGGCGATTTCTCGAGCTTCGACGTAAACTCGAAAATGCGCGCGGGAAGCACATAGATCGCCGCGTTGTAGTAGGCATTCGCCGGGATTTGGGAAGACGATCCCTTCTCCACGATGGTGGTCATGAACCCTTGGTCGTCGAGAACGACCGCGCCGCCCTTGGTCAAGTCCTCTCCAGCTTTCAGGGCGATCACGCCGTCTTCACGAAACGACTCCACCAAGTTCGCGTAATCGGTGGCGGGCTGCAGCAGAATGTCGCCACTCGCCAGGAGGAAAGATTCCCCGGCCACCCATTCCTTGGCGACCTCGGGGGCTTTACCGGTACCGTCCGGCACTTCCTGGACACCGTAGTCGATCCGGACTCCCCAGCGGCTGCCATCGCCAAAATGCTCGCGGATGACGTGTCCCTGCCAGCCGATAATGATGAATATATCGTGAATTTTCGCCTCATCGCGCAAGCCTTCGACGATGTGCTCCAGCACCGGTTTCCCATTCACGGGCAACATGGGCTTGGGTAGGTTTGCGGTGAGATCGCCCATGCGAGTTCCTCGTCCAGCGGCAAGAATAACGGCTTTCATAGCCCTTATCTTTACGGTTTAAACCGGGCCGTAAAGCTTACAAATCCGGCACGAATGCTTTTAAACATTGCTCATGCTAAATGCCGGGAATTCCCGCGAGCCGATAAAGCTCGTCGGCCCCATGATAATACGAAACTTCTTCAACCACTGCTACCTGATCGCAATAGTTGAATTGCGCTGGTTCTAACTGATGGTGCAGTTTCCATGTCTGGTTAAGCTCGATATTTTCCGGGTCCAAACGATCCAAAGGAACTCCCCGTTGTTTGCAGCACTCAAATAGGGTTAGTTTGCTAAATTCCTCCAAAAAATCTCGATCAGAAATTTGCACCGAAGTCCCAACTTCAAATTCGGCTTTATAAGCACCATTAGTCTTCCCCATATGTGAGTAATCGAGGGGTTAAGGAAGAGGTCCTTCGACAAGCTCAGGATGACAGGATGTCTTTACTTCGAGAACAACCAATCGAAAATCCATTCCGCCCAGCTCTTGGTGGCGGAAGTGGGTGCGGTCGGAGTCGCAGCCGGTTTGGGGGCGGTGGTACCCCCGCCTCCCCCGACGTTCGAGACGGGAGAACCGGTCGCGCCGGGCGACGAGGACGCAATCATGTCCGGCTGCGGGCGCATGGTGACGCAAATCGCGCCGATCAGCATCACATCGGAATTCGGCGGCGCATCCAGCAACGAACCGCTGAGAAGCAGGAGCCCAGCAACCGGCGCGTCACCCTCACGGGAAACCCAGTTCCCCTTGGTGATCACCTGCGGCGTGAGGATTTTGCGGCCTGTCTCGTCTTCGTAGTGGGCCGGGTCGTGGACAAGAATCATGTCCGGCAGAGCATTGACCAGCGTGACGGCGTGGCCGGCATTCCAGGCATTGGAATACGTATTGTTGTCTCGATTGACGGCGACATAGCTGAGCAGAAGGACGAAGCCTTTGTTGGGTTCATCGTTTTCTTTCAGCCAATCCTGGGTGAACGGCGTCTTGCCCAGTCCGCGGAACTCGACCTCGCAATTATAGCCTGTCCCGTCGACATACTCCTTGATTCCGCTCGCGATTTTCTCGGGACGCGTGCCCCAGTCGAAATTCGCATCGGTCGCGGCCATGATGCGATGCACCGTGTGAATATAGCCGTTCGCCTTGCTGTCGCCCTCGGCGATCAATTTGGGATAGCCATGCTGGCCGAACCAGACGATCAGGTTGGCCGTAGCGGTGGGCAGGCAGGTCTGGTCAACCTGGCACAAATCGGGCATCCCACCTTTTTCCTCCGCCATCGCGGGAAGCAGGAGCAGTCCCGCCAGGACCAGGCCAAGCCAGATTAGCCGCACGAAAGGAAATGCCCGATGAAGCTTCACAGGGAGAAGCCCAGCACGGTTCATGCCTTCCCCCTCATAAAATTAGAATTCCGCCTGGGTTGTGACGACCTTGCCGACGAGGCCGTAGGTCTTCGCCTCTTCGGCGCTCATCCAGTAATTGCGATCGGTGTCCCGTTCGATCTTTTCCATGGTCTGGCCGGTCTGGACGGAAAAGATGCGGTTAAGACGCTCGCGCATCTTGAGGATTTCCTGCGCCTCGATGCTGATATCGGTCGCCTGGCCGCCGACGCCGCCGCTCGGCTGGTGAAGCATGAAACGGGTGTTGGGCAGGGAATAACGATTTTCCAAGGGAAGCGCGGCAAAGATCAGCGCGCCCGCGCTGGCCACCCAGCCGGTCCCGAGGATTTTGACCTTGGGCTTCACGAAACGGAGCATGTCGTGGATGGTGTCGCCCGCCTCGACGTGTCCGCCCTGAGAATTGATGATGACCTTGATGTCGTTGTCGTTGATGGCGGAAAGCAGGATCAGCTTTTCGCTGACTTCGCGCGCGACCTTCTGGTTGATCTCGCCAAAAATGAGAATGGTGCGGGTCTCGAGAAATTTTTCCTCAAGCTTGGACTTGGGTTCTTTCTCTTTCTTTTCTTTCTCCTCTTTTTCAGGAGCATCTTCACGCAACGGGGACAAATAAGGCTGGAAATCCATGCCTACAGCATACCTGAACTGGCCCGAGTGGCAATCAGTCTTCGGCCTTGATTCCAATGAGCCTCCCCCAAAGACGGGGAAAATTTTGACGGAATTAACAGAATTACGGAATTGTCGAAGGGGAACGGAAAAAGGAAGGGTTTTGGGATAGGATTAATAAGATTAAAATGATTTACCGACAGACGCCTTCTTCAGCCAATCCTATTAATCATCTTAATCCTATCAAAATAATTCCGTAATTCCGTTAATTCCGTCAAAATTTCTGCTCGCTCTAAATCCGATACTTCGCCTTGAGATAATCCATGAAATAAGTCGCCTTGGTCGGTTCGCCGGTGGCTTTCTCGATCAACTCCGAGGGCGAATAGCGGCGTCCATGCCGATGGACTTTCTCTCGAAGCCAGCCCAGCAAGCGGTTGTATTTCGACGCCTGCAAATCGGATTCCAGTCCCGGCACTTGCTGAAGCGCGGCGTGGAAGAGTTGGGCCGCATTCAGTGTGCCGAGTGTATACGTGGGGAAGTAACCGATCAGGCCGAGGGCCCAATGGGTATCCTGCAAGCAACCGCGCGCATCGTCGGGCACCGGAATTTGGAACAGTTCCTCGAAGCGGGTATTCCACGCGCGAGGCAGATCGACCACGGCCAGTTCTCCCGACACCAGCCGCTGCTCGATCTCGAAGCGGAGGATGATGTGCAAATTGTAAGTCGCCTCATCGGCCTCGACCCGGATGTGGGTCGACTTCACGCGATTGACGATGATCCAGAATTCCTCCAGCGACAACGCGGCCAGACCGGGAAATTGCTTTTGCACGCGCGGATACCAATGCCGCCAGAACGCGAGGCTGCGCCCCACCTGGTTCTCCCACAAACGGGACTGCGACTCGTGAATACCCAGCGACAAGTAGGTGCCCATCGGCGTGCCGAATTGTTCCGACGGCAGGCCCTGCGTATAGAGACCGTGCCCCGCCTCGTGCATCACCCCGAAGAGCGAACTGGTGAAATCCTTTTCGTTGTAGCGCGTGGTCAGGCGGCAATCCTTCGGCCCCATCTCGGTGCAAAAGGGATGCGTCGTCGTATCGACCCGGCCCGCCTCGAAATCGAAGCCCATCGCCGCGGCCACCTGCGCATTCAGGCTTTGCTGGCTGGCGATGGGATAGTTTCCCTCGAGCCGCGCCGGATCGATTGCCTCCGTGATTTTTTGCAATTGGGGCAGGAGCGGCGTGAGTTGCTTTTGAAGATCGGCAAAAACCGGCGCGAGATCGGCAGCACGGGCGCCCGGCTCATAACCTTCCAACAGCGCATCGTAGGCGCAGGTCGAATAACCCCAGCCCTCGGCCTGTTCGCGCACGAGACCCAGGATTTTTTCGAGCCAGGGCGAGAAGGCGGAGAAATCCGACTCAAGCCGCGCCTTCGCCCAGGCCTCGCGGGCCAGCGAAGTGGTCTTGGCCAATTCCTCGACGAGACGCGCGGGCAGCTTGGTCGCGCGGTCGTAATCGCGACGCCACTCGCGCACGTTTGCCGCACGAAGCGCCATCTCCTCCTCATCCGTACAAGTCGGCAGTGCGTCCTCGCACGCCTTGATCCAGTCGCCCACATCCGCGCTGGTGCCGAGACGATGCGTCAGCCCCGCAAACTGGCCGAGCTGCTCGGCGCGATACGCCCCCGCCTTGGCCGGCATGTACGTTTCCTGGTCCCATGACAGGACGCTGGCGGCGCTATTATAGAGGGCGATTTCCTTGGAGCGTTGCAGGAGAGATTCGTAGGCGTTCATTGAAATTATTTTAAAAGGGTGGCCGAAATTAACGAATCAAATAGCGGACAAATTTAACAGGAAAACATGAAGACATGAAATATATGAAGAAGACAGGGGATTTTTGGATAGGAATAACAAGATTTACAGGATTGGAAGGCAGGAAAACTTGAAATGAATTCGATGGTTTCATTCATGTATTTCATGTCTTCATGTTTTCCTGTTAAAATTTGCCGTCCCATTCCTGATGTCCATGCCCCACGATTTTTCTCAAACCATTGTCCGTCGGGCCTGGACCAGGCAATTGCTTGGCCCGATGAACGACGCGACGTGGGATGCACTCGCCCGGGAACTCTTCGCATGGCAATTCGCGCGCGTGCCGGCCTATCGCCGACTCTGCGTCGCGCATGGGATTACTCCAAAAAATCTCGTTTCCTGGCGCGACATCCCCGCCGTCCCGCAACAACTCTTCAAGCACGAGAAGCTTTTCGCCCACGGCTCCGCGAAGCCCGCGACCCTCTACGAGACCAGCGGCACGACCACGGGGCAACCCGGTCGCCAGCATTTGCTGAGCACGGATATTTACCGCTCCATCTCAATCGAAGGCGCAAGGCGAGTCGGCCCTCTTAATAACGAGGCCCAATTTCATTTTCTTACACCATCGCCAGCGGAGGCGCCGCGATCCTCTCTCAACGCCATGTTCGGCTTCTGGCAAAAGGCTTTCGGGCAACCAGGCTCCCGCTTCTGGATACGAAAGAGCCGCTTTGATTTCGAGGGCCTGCGCGAATCCTTGTCTTTAGAGATTAAGGCACAGCGACCCGTCGCAATTTGTGGAACGGCCTTTAGCTTTGTCCACCTGATCGACGCGTGGGCCGATCTTCCTACCATGCACCTTCCCTCCGGCAGTTGGTTGCTCGAAACGGGTGGCTTCAAGGGGCGCAGCCGCGAGCTTTCGAAGCCGGAACTTTACGGCCAGCTTGCGAAGATTTTCACCGTTCCCGATTACGCCATCTGGAACGAATACGGCATGAGCGAGCTCTCCAGCCAGGCTTACGCGCACGGGACTTCTGGCCTTCATGGGACACCGCCCTGGGCCCGCATGCTGGTCTGTGATCCCGCCACGGGACGCGAAGTCCGCCTTGGCCAGCGCGGGCTCATCCGCTGGTTCGACCTCGCCAATGTCGATTCCGTCATGGCGCTGCAAACCCTCGACCTCGCCGAACGGACCGCGCTCGGCCTCCAAATCATCGGCCGCCTGCCTCGCACCGAGCCACGCGGCTGCTCGCTTAACGCGGAAGATTTGACCGTCAGCCATACGCGTTGATTTCCCTCCAGACTGGCTTTCCACCGAAAAAACTCGCAGTCCGGCCCATTCCTATAAATACTAGGATCTGCATCCATGAACAAAATGCACATCCCCCAACATGGTTTACCGGCCCTAGCGATCATGGCTGTGCTGCTGGCTCTTGCGAGCGGCAACTCGCGCCTTCTCGCCGACAACAAACCTTGGGTCCTGCAGCCAGCCACTACACCAGACAAGCCAACTCCCAGTCCGGACAAGTCCACCTCCACACCAGATAAACCGGCGCCCACGGCGGACAAACCAGCTCCCGCGCCAGAGAAAACTTGGTCGGGCAAGATCGTCTCGGTCGATCAAATCAAAGGTATCGGCAAATTCAATCTTGGCCAAAACATCAGCGAATTTCCGCCGGGATTATTGCGCGTGGTGGATCCCCGCGCCGCGGGAGTTCTCCTCCGGGTAAGTCCCTATGGCGAAAATTACCTCGTGACGAATGTGAGTGGAATGACTTGGGGCGGCATACCGATCGAGGGCATGGTCCTCACGTTTCACGCCGGCATCCTGATCGATATCCAAGTGGCGCTGAAGGCCAAGAAGTTCGACCTCTATGCCGCCGACCGCGCCTTCAAGGCCAAGTACGGCCCGAACGATCCCAAGACGGTTCCGGTGGAAACGTGGAAGGGAAATCGTATTCAGATGACCCTCATTTTCCCCGAGGCGACGATCACCGACGCGAACTCCCTCGATGCCGTGACTCCGGGCAAGATCGATTTGTTCGACCAGGGCCAGTGGAACAAATTTGAGGCCGCCCGAATCGCCACGCTGAAAGACATCGTGGAGAAGCGGTATCAGGCCACCGCTCCTGCCGTGCAGTCCAATTTGTAAGGCCGCCGCCGCAACGCCCTAACTTCACTCCGTTGACCACCCGCCAGCGCCTTGATCTTCTCGCCCGCGCTTATCCGCGGCTTTTTCCCCGCGCGGAACTGACCCGCCTGCTGCGCACGCAACTTGGGCATGTCGATGCGCTCGATAGCTGGATCATCCGCGATGGCTCGCGTGTCCGGGCTCGCGCTCCCCGGCTGATCTATCACATTTGCGCCGGGAACCTGGCGGTCTCCGCCTGGACGAGCCTGATGCATGGACTTCTGCTTGGCGCGCGCAATGTCGTGAAACTTCCCGGCGACCGGGATGACGCGACGGCGCGAAATGAAATCCTAAGCTTCATCCGGGGCCTTCCGCTTCCCCTTCGCCACTTGGTCGAAACGCATCGCACGCTCAACACAGAAATTTTACGGCGGGCCGATGCCGTCATCGCTTTTGGATCGGACGAGACCATGGCAAGCCTCCGCGCGCAAACGCGCTGGGACCAGAAATTCATCGCACATGGTCACGCGCTGAGCCTGCTTTGGATCGCCGAGCCGGATCGGTTGAATCCGCGCCAGGCTCGAGCCTGCGCCATGGATATACTCACCTACGATCAACTCGGGTGTCTTTCGCCGCAGGCCATCTACGTTCTGCGGGGCAGCGATATCGAAGTGCTGGGGCAAAAGCTCGCACACGCCTTGGAAATTCACTGGAGCAAGCTCAAGCCGAGGCCCGCGCGTCCGCTTTCCGTGGCAGCCCGGATCGTCGAGACTCGCGATGTCTCGCATGCGCTTGGACATCGGATCTGGCTGCCACCAGGCAATCATCTCGGCTGGACGCTCATTCACGATCCGGCCGCGTCCTTTCAACCGTCGCCCCTCCACGGCGTGATCCATCTGCGCCAAGTGGCGGAATCGAAATTGAGCGTGGCCCTCGCCTCCGTCGCTGGTCGCATCTCGACCGTCGGTTTGGTGGGAGAAATCTCCTCGCGTTTGGAAAGTGTCTTTCTTAGCCTCGGCGTTTCCCGTTTTTGCCCTGCTGGACACATGCAATTCCCTCCCCTCACCTGGCACCATGATGGCCGTGCAGTTCTGGCTGACCTGGTCACCTGGACCGACGCCGAAAACGCCGCATGAGCACGCCATCCGTCACCCGAATTCACTGGCAGCGCTGGGCCGCGTGGGGATTCTGCCTCCTGATTTTTCTCGCGATCCTGGCTGACGTGATGCGGTCTCCGAAGGCGCACACCACGATGCCGACCTATCGGTTTGCCTCCACGCAATGGTGGCAGGGCCAGGACCCCTATACAGAGGACCAGCATGGCGGCTTTCTCTATTTTCCGCAGGCCGCGTTTCTGTTCACGCCTTTCAATGTCGTGCCCTTTCTTCTTGGCGAATTTCTCTGGCGGGCGGCAGTCTTTGGCCTGTTTTGTTATGCACTGGTCCGCCTGAACGACGTCTTTCTTTCACGGGATGGCGTTCGCTCGGCCAAGAACTTCTTTTTCCTGGCGCTGCTCGCGATACCGAGTTCGCTGGCTAGTTTACGGAACGCCCAATTCGATCTGCCGCTCGCCGCGTTGATCGTCATGTCTGCGGCGGAAATCGCCACCTCGCGCTGGATCGCGGCGACGGTGTGGCTCTGCCTTGCGGTCGCGCTCAAGCCCCTCGCGGCGGTTCCGCTTCTCCTGTTTGGGGCGATTTACTGGAAGCTCATCCCGCGCGTGATCATTGGACTTTTGGTGGTGCTGGCGTTGCCCTTTCTTCATTGGAGTCCCGCCTATGTGGCCCATGAATATGTCCGCTGTTTCCAGACGCTCATGTCGGCCTCCAAGGGCGATGAACCCAAGTTCAGCGATCTGGCGGCGTTGCTTTCGCATATCGGGATCAATCCCTCCTACGAGCTAAAAACCGTCGTGCGCGTCATTTTCGCGCTGGTCTACCTGGGGCTTGCCTGGATGGGCGCGCGCCGCCTCGGCCGAGTCGAAGCGGCGTGGGTCATCGGTGCGCTCAGTGCCGATTATCTGATGCTGTTCAATCCCCGCACGGAGACCTGCTCCTACGTTTTTCTCGGGCCGTGGGTGGCTAGCCTCGCGCTGTTTTATGCGCAGCAAACCGGCCGGAAGGGACTCGTCTGGTGCCTGGCCTTCGCCTCCCTCGGCCTCGCCTGCGACGGTTTTCCCAAGATCGGCCACGTCAGCGTGCATGACATGACCGACCGTTGGCTGAAGCCGCTTATCGCGCTGCTTTTTCTGCCGGTGCTGATCGAGTTTATTTTTAAACAGCAAAAGAGACCTTCAAATAACAATCCGTCATCCTGAGCTTGTCGAAGGATCAGACTCATGTCGCAGAGAGTTCCCGTAGGACAGAATCGAGAGACATCCTTCCATAGTTTTCAGGCCTTGCGTCCAGGCCACACGAGTCTGATCCCTCGACAAGCTCGGGATGACCGACTTTTTTTGCCGAATACTTTATTTGGCTTGGATCGCCCTCCTCCGCTAGGATGCGACATGCCCTCCTCCGTCATCATGACCTCGTCGCCGAAAGGTCCGCGACCCAGCATGATTCGGCGTTTCCTCGAGACCCTCGAGCTGATCAAGTTTTCCCACTCGGTCTTCGCGCTGCCCTTCGCGCTGACGGCCATGCTCGTCGCGGCGCGGGGCGTGCCGGAATTGTGGACGCTCGGCTGGATCATCTGGTGTCTCGTCTCGGCCCGGACGGCGGCGATGGCCTTCAATCGCTGGGCCGACTGGGATTACGACGCGTTCAACCCACGCACCAAACGCCGCTCCCAACTCGGCACACGCGGGATGACTCTGCTGCTTTGCCTGCTTGCCCTCGCCGCCTTCGTCCTGGGCTGCTCGCAACTCAATTATCTCTGCCTCGTCTTATGTCCCGTCGCGTGCCTGCTCGTCCTCGGCTATTCGCTGACCAAACGGTTCACGTCCTATTCCCACGCCGTGCTGGGGCTCGCCCTCGCCTCCGCCCCCATGGGCGCATGGGCTGCCACCACGGGCAATCTCTCGTCGCTCCTACCCTGGATGCTCGCGACCGCCGTCTGGTACTGGGTCTTCGGCTTCGACCTGATTTATGCCACGCAGGACATCGAGTTTGACCGGCAGGCCCGGCTTCATTCGTTTCCGGCCCGGTACGGCGTCAAGGCCTCCCTGCGATTAGCGCGTGTCCTCCACTTTTTTACCTGGCTAATACTCCTCGCCTTTGGCTGGATGGCGGGGCTATCTCTGCCATATTGGATTGCGATGCTTTTGGTCCTTATTTGTCTTATTGCCGAACATGTTCTTTGTCGCTCGAGCGACTTGAAACGCATCAACGCCGCCTTCTTCGAAATGAACGCCCTCGTCGGCCTCGTTCTGATCATCGGGGTCGCCCTGAGTCTTTATTGGCCGAACTGGACCCGGATTTTTCCTGAAGCGCCCATGAATCCCCTTTTCACCACGATCTCCTCAGAGCACTCCCAGACATGAGCTTCATGGACAAAATCGTCGCCCGGGCGGGCCTGACCGATATCGCGGAGAAAGTCTTCGCCGCGCAACGCATTACCGATGCCGAGGCGCTGCGTCTTTACGCAACGAAGGACCTCAACGCACTCGGCTATCTGGCCAATCACGTCCGCGAACGGAAGAACGGCAACGTCGCCACCTACATTCTCAATCTTTACCTCAACTACTCGAACGTCTGCATCCTGAGTTGCCAGTTCTGTGCCTTCGCCCGACGCCCGCACGAGAAGGAGGGCCAATTCACCTACGACATCGACGAGATGACCCGCCAGGCCAGGGAGGCCTACGCCAAGGGCATCACCGAAATCCACATGGTCGGCGGACTCAACCCCAAGCTGCCGTTCGAGTACTACACCGAGATGGTCAAGTCGTTCAAGGCCGCCTGCCCCGACCTGAAAGTGAAGGCCTTCACCGCCATCGAAATCCGGCACTTGGCGGAACGTATCGCCAAGAAGCCAATCCGCGAAACGCTCGAAATTTTGCGCGAGGTGGGACTGAATTCGTTGACCGGCGGCGGTGCGGAAATCTTCGATCCGGAAGTCCGAGACAAGCTTTGCCGGGGCAAGGAAAGCGCGGAGGAATGGCTTGAGGTCCATCGCACCTGGCACCAGATGGGCGAACGCAGCACCTGCACGATGCTCTACGGACACATTGAAACCACGGCCCATCGCGTCGATCATCTACGCCGCCTGCGCGAATTGCAGGACGAGACCCACGGCTTCACCGCGCTCGTTCCCTTCGCCTACGAACCAGACAACAACAAGCTGAGCCATCTCGGCATCGCCCGCGCCTCCGCCTTTGAAGACCTGCGCAACCTCGCCATCGCCCGGATTTACCTCGATAACTTCGACCACATCACCGCCTACTGGGTCAGCCTCGGCCTGCCCACCGCGCAAGTCGCGCTCAGCTACGGCGTCGACGATCTGCACGGCACGATCCAGCAGGAAAAGATTTTTCACATGGCCGGAAGCCAGACCCCGCAGGGCCAGACGGTCATCACGCTCGAACGCGCCATTCGCGAGGCGGGGCGGATTCCGGTTCAGCGGAATACGTTTTATCAGCGGCTCGGCGAATTGGACGGCCCGAGCCAGACGCTTCCTGATTTGCCGCCCACGAAAGGGGTGTTGGTGTGATGAGTGAAGTTGCTTCTCGTTCCCAAGTTGTACTTGGGAACGCCCTTGTCCCCGCAACTCCGTTGCCGCAGTCGCTCGGTAAATCCGGTGAAGCACAGCTTCGCCGACAAGCACATTCCCAAGTACAACTTGGGAACGAGGAGCCATGAGCACCCTTTCCGAAAACAACCCCAATCCCTCGTTCGTCGCCCCCGTGCCGCATCCGCAGGCGGCGCCGCTCGACCCAACCATCCCGCATCACCTCGGCTCCGTCCCGTACCTCAACGCGCGCCCCCTCACCTACGCCATTGCCGAGCCGATCGTGCTGATGGAACCGAGCCGCCTGGTCATCGAACTCGAAGCGAATCTGCTGCACGCCGCCCTCGTTCCCATTGTCGAAGTTCTGGAACGACCGGATGCCTATCACATCGTCAACGGCATCGCCATCGGCGCGCTCAACAGCGTCTACAGCGTCATCCTGGTCCACACCATGGCCATCGTCCGCCTCAAGACCATCGCGCTCGATTCGGCCTCGAAGACTTCCAATCAACTCATCAAGGTCCTGCTCCAAAAATATTATCGCCTCAACCCGCGTTACGTCTCGCCCGACGAACCCGCCGATGGCCAACTCATCATTGGCGACCACGCCATCGCCTATCGCCAGTCGCACCCCGACGAGCGCTACTTCGATCTCGCGCAATCGTGGCACTCGCACACCGGACTGCCCTTTGTTTTCGCCGTCTGGGCCGTGCGCAAGGACGCGCCGAATGTCGAAGGCCTCGCCAAGAACCTGCGCGCCGCCGCCAAGATCGGCCT
>Ga0206996_1156_pt1 | contig 13791 bp, 12 predicted proteins | sample Alteio_BWMinCont_2_FD_153467 | JGI IMG/M metagenome (GOLD analysis project Ga0206996, IMG submission 153467) | Enriched cells from forest soil in Barre Woods Harvard Forest LTER site, Petersham, Massachusetts, United States -... | ecosystem: Environmental > Terrestrial > Soil > Temperate forest >...
TCTAGGGCTTTTCTCAAGGCGACAAATTAGGGGATAAGCTTAAGCGCTAATCCAGTCATTTGATTGGCTTGTGCCAAAGTGGCAGTACCAGCCTGGAGCAAAACTTGGTTTCTGGTTAATTCGGCAGTAGCATTGGCAATGTCCGTATCACGAATGCGGCTGTTGGCGGCTGCGTAGTTTTCCTCTTGAATACCCAAGTTCTGAGTCGTTGAGGTTAAACGGTTTTGCAACGCGCCTAATCGGGCACGTGCAGCTCCAATCGTGTCGTGAGCCGCGTCGATGGTGGCCAAAGCCGTTTGGGCTCCTTCCTTGGAGGTATAATCCAGACCAGAGAGACTGAGTGCATCCAAAGTGACGTTGTTTTGGCTTGAGTCAAATGAAATGCGGTCCTCTTCTGGGCTGTTATGTATACCCACCTGAAAGTCGAAAACGGGAGTCGTACCATCAAGGAGGTTTGTTGATTGCCATTTCGTAGTTACGGCAATTCGCTGTGCCTCACTCTTGATTTGCTGAACTTCTGCATCAATCATGGCTCTTTCACGGTCACCGACAGTGTCTGAAGCCGCTTGGATTCCTAATTCACGCAAACGAGTTACGATATTAGAAATCTCTTGCATGCCGCCCTCGGCCACTTGAACCATTGAGATACCGTCGTTAGCATTTCGGTTAGCTTGCCTAAATGATCGAATATCTGCTTTTAAATTCTCTGAAATTGCTAGTCCTGCAGCATCATCAGCGGCCTTATTGATTCGATTTCCGCTAGACAACTTAGCATAACTATCTTGCATTGCATTCTGTGACCCTATCAAATTTCTTTGGGCGTTCACGGAAGCAATGTTTGTTGAAACTCTAAAACCCATGACTATCCTCCTGTCATACTTTCTAAACTCTCCTTCCTTGAAATTCCCTCGCCCTCTAGAGCGGGTGGGCATCCGAGCCCGTGGTTAATCCAGTTACTTGAGCAAAAAACTAACTCCATTTAATACAAAAACTTTGTACTGCTCTTCCGGCCGGACCTCCTTTCAAAGTAGGCGATAGTCGTTATCGCGATGCCCTTCCAGAGTGGGCATGATGGGTTCATTAAAACTCACAATAAACTTTTCGGGAATGGCGTGGTTTTCTTGACACGTTTTGAGTCCAGTTTCGAATCTTTTGTAAGTTTCTTACCCGATTGTTTTTGAAAACCTCCATCATTGGTCTAGTTCTGTTTTGAGAGTTTGAATTGAGGCTCAGTTGATCCTCCATCCATATGTGACGGTATGGTGTGGAACAAAAAAAGATCCAGTTGAGTTAATTCAAAACGAGATGGGACGGTTTTACAAATGCCCGGCAGGAGTGAGTGCTATGGGCACATTCAACGTGGCTCAAGGCTTGTTAGCTAGTGATCCTCACACCCTGAAGTTATGTTCAGCGAGAAAATATCTTTTCCACCACATGGACGCAAAAGCCCGGTTTGAATTTCGAAAGCAATTCAATGAATGCAAGGATCTGAAATGACTCCACTCTCCTCTGTCTTTAGTCGATCTCTATAGCTCGGCAAAAAGCCATTTCACCCAATGCGTGAAGATCGCTTATTTGAGTAGCTCTTCGAAATGGTTCTGTGGGAAATCCAAAGGTACAGGTTTCTGTAGAAGCATCGAAATGGGTACAATCCTCGCAAGATGATGCATACTTCTGGGCATAAAATCGCTCCAGGGTGATTTTATCTTTAATTGGAGTTTTAAATCCACTTGACACCTTGAAGAAACCTCCCAAGTTATTAGTAAGGACCTATTTTTATTAAAGAAAGGATGAGTAGTCACCAAAAATGAAACCCAGCAAGTTTACCACCAAGAGTCAGGAGGCTGTAAATGAAGCCATTAGTTTGGCAGAAAGCCACGGCAATCCTGCCGTTGACGGTATTCATCTTCTTGTTGCTCTACTCACGCAAAGCGATGGGCTTGTTATCCCGACGCTCGAAAGAGCCGAGGTCAACGTAGCCGGTCTCCTAAGTGAAGCCCAAGCTGAATTGGAAAAGGAACCTACGGTTTCCGGTTCATCTAAGAGTGGAACAATCACCGGCGCTTTAAAGAAGATTTTCGATGCGGCCGAAAAAGAAGCCGCTCAGTTTAAAGACGAATTTGTAAGCACGGAGCATCTTCTTTTAGGTTTGGTTCAAATAGAGACAAGCGCACAAAAAATACTGAAAAGAAATAAGGTTAATTTAGATAGTATCAGAAATGCATTGGTTTCGATACGTGGAAGCCAGCGTGTTACCGACGAGAATCCTGAAAGCAAGTTTCAAGCTCTTGAAAAATATGCCCGCGATTTAACTGCGATGGCCATTCAAGGTAAACTGGACCCCGTGATAGGTCGAGATGAGGAAGTAAGAAGAGTGGTTCAAGTTCTCAGTCGGCGCAGCAAGAATAACCCCGTACTCATTGGAGAGCCGGGTGTCGGAAAGACCGCAATTGTTGAAGGGCTAGCCCAGCGAATTGTGAAAAAAGATGTTCCTGATACATTACTTAACAAAAAACTTTTAGCCTTGGACATGGGCGCTCTTATTGCCGGCGCCAAATATCGGGGGGAATTCGAAGATCGACTTAAAGCTGTGATCAAGGAGGTCACCTCAAGCCAAGGGTCCATAATACTTTTTATAGATGAGCTTCACACTATTGTGGGGGCTGGAGCTTCTGAAGGTGCGGTAGACGCAGGGAATATGCTCAAACCCGCTTTGGCCCGCGGAGAATTGCGCTGTATTGGCGCCACGACCCTCGACGAGTATCGAAAGTATATCGAAAAGGACGCAGCCCTAGAGCGTCGCTTTCAACCCGTATTTGTTGGGGAACCAAACTTAGAAGACACAATAAGCATCTTAAGAGGTCTCAAAGAGAAATATGAGGTTCACCACGGAGTACGAATTAAAGACTCTGCTATCGTGGCGGCAGCCACTTTAAGCCATAGATACATTGCCGATCGTTTTCTACCGGATAAGGCCATCGATCTTATCGACGAAGCAGCAAGCAAATTGCGCATTGAAATTGGAAGTTTGCCCACAGAAATTGACGAAAAGCAAAGACGGATTATGCAGCTTCAAATTGAACGGGAGGCTTTGAAACGAGAGAAGGATGAGGCCAGTCGTGATCGGCTTGGCCAATTAGAAAAAGAGCTTGGCCAACTCGAACGTGAGGCTGAAGATCTCAAAAAACATTGGCAGGGCGAAAAATCAGATATCACGAGCATCCGTCAAACTAAAGCTCAAATTGAGAAGATCAAGACCGAAGCCGACAAAGCCGAGCGCGAAGGTAATCTTGGCCGAGCTGCGGAGCTCAAGTACGGAAAACTTCCTGAGTTAGAAAAGCGTCTCCAAGCTGATGAAAAGAGGTTAGAAAAGGAAGAAGGCCGGATGCTCAAAGAAGAAGTCGGAGCTGAGGACGTGGCTGAAGTTGTAGCTAAATGGACGGGGATTCCCGTCTCTAAGATGCTCGAGGGCGAGTCAGAGAAGCTTTTGAAGATGGAATCGAGACTTGAAGAAAGAGTTATTGGTCAAGACCACGCTTTAGAAGTTGTATCAAACGCTATCCGTCGAGGAAGAGCTGAGATTGGTGATCCCAGAAAACCCATTGGAAGTTTTATCTTTTTAGGACCCACAGGGGTTGGAAAGACTGAGACTGCCCGGGCTCTCGCTGAATTTCTTTTTGATTCTGAACAGGCTATGCTTCGAATCGACATGAGCGAATACATGGAGAAACATGCCGTTTCAAGACTTGTGGGGGCGCCCCCTGGATATGTAGGTTTTGAAGAAGGTGGCCAGCTCACCGAGGCCGTAAGACGACGACCTTATAGCGTGATTCTTCTCGACGAGATTGAAAAAGCTCACCCCGATGTTTTTAATATTTTATTACAGATTTTAGATGATGGCCGTTTAACCGATAGTCAGGGGCGAACGGTCGATTTCAAGAATACGGTTATTATTATGACAAGCAACGTGGGGAGCCAACTCATTATAGACGAAAAACTCTCCGCCTCTGAAAAAGAAGAGGGCGTCATGAAAACCCTGCGGGGGATGTTCAAACCCGAATTTTTAAATAGAATCGACGATATTGTTATATTCAATAGCCTCGGCGAAAAGGAGATCGGTCGAATTGTTCAAATTCAACTTAAAGATCTTCAAACTCGTTTAAGTCACCGTAAAATAAATCTTAAAGTAGACGATAGCGCTATTCTAGCTCTATCTCATATTGGTTTTGATCCCCACTATGGAGCCCGACCCTTGAAAAGGGCTATTCAAGATAAGGTTCAAAATGAATTGGCTCGGTTGATTATTTCTAGAGAAATAGGTCCTGGAGACATGGTACTCGTGAGCGCTCGCGATAATAAAATAGAGCTCAAAAAACAAAAATAAAACCGCTCAATGGCAACGGCCATCGGTTTGGGGAGTCAGGGCGCCTGACCTGATCCCAGCTTACCTGTGACCTTAAACCTGGTAACAGGCTACCAGGTTACACCCCAAGAATTCTAAAAAGGACGTATTTAAGGCTGCAGATTTGCAATCTTAAAACAGGCGGTATGACCCACTCCAAGCCAGAGCCGCCATTGAAGCGGTCATGATTAAGCGATTAGATGATTTGGGTGCTACGGTGGTCTTGAACACCACTAATCCGGATGTGGCCAATGCCTTAAATATTATTGAACGCGGTGTCTTTGCGAAAACAAGTCACAAAGAGAAATCTACGGTGCCCCAGGGCCTTGCGAAAGTGGGTCCCTTTCAGATTTCTCATTTGGATTCTCAACATCATTTACTTCCAGGAGCCCTCAACGATGCGAGTGCGGTCGCTGAGTCTGTAATTGGAGCCTTGAAGCTTGCAAAATGGCCGGAGAAATATCAAGAGCTTTTCAGTAAGGTCTTTTGGACGATGAACAACTGATCATATTTTTGATGGCCCCATTTGAATTCATATTATTAAGATGCCCCCTTCGGTGCAGTCTAGTGTCATTTTGCGTTGCCCTTTTGAAGCAAGCGCCAAAGCTTTACAACGAGGGCAATTGGAAATATCATTTTTGCGAGGTAGCTATGACATACATAAGACTTCTAGTGATTTCAGTAATATTTACGTCGGGAGCCTTTGCCCAAGAGCCGGGATCAAAGAAAGATGACATGACCCTTTTAAAAGACCAGTACGAAAACGTCAATCTCCCCAAGGTCGAAAAGATTCCCTCGCAGCCAGTTAAGTTTGAGGCGGGGAAAACAAACTTTGTTCAGGGGGATAGTATTAAGATTACATCGATCCGCGGCTCTAGCAGCGGTATAAACACCAACGAAACTTACAAGATAGATGGTTTCTACACGCTAAATTCCCATGACGAAGCAATGCTAAGCGCTTTTGTAACAACCAATGAAAACGGTGGAAGATCTACAATTGATTTGAAACAAACAAAAAAAGTTTCCAAGGGCAAAGGGAAATTTAGTCTTATCCTTACGATGCATAATAAGGGTTATCCTCACGTTAGCTTTTATCCTAGGCTTGGGGGCGAGAGTTTCGGTGGCGTGTACTTTGGTACCGGAGATTCGGTTTTACGCGACCATTAAGGACTTATTTCGACACCAAAGACCCAAAATGAATAATATATTCTTCCTGATTTCGGAAATCGCTGAAAATCGCGATCACGAAGATCTTCTGACAAAGTAGCCGGCAGATTTCTTTTAGAAAACCCCAATTTTGATGTGCTCTTTACCGGTGGCCAAATTATAAGGATCTTTAAGACTAAAGTTTAGTTAAGGGGACCAATAACAGAACCGATTATAAATAGGTGAGAGCTACCTTTGGCAGTGTTTTCTTAGCATTTGCCGCTATGCTTATTTTCCGCACGGAGGCGTCGCTGGCTGATTCATTCGTCCACTATCAAGGGAGGATGAAATGTAACTCAAAAGCGAAAAGCTGCTCCCTCATTGTCAATCCTCATACCACACTATCAGAAAAGACGTTTCGTCTCAAAATACCTGGGATGAGTTCTGACTTTTACTTGCCGAAACTGAACGATTTGGATCTTGAGGTGTCAGGGACCTTGCATAGTTACAATACTATTGAGGTCTACGGTTTCAAAGACGTCATACTTAATTTGGCAATCGGTCACGATAGAGTCGCGGATACCCACTGATGAGACAGCTCGGTGGTTGTCTATTTATCTATTTTTTTCTTCCAATAGTGGCGTTGGGAATTGAAAGTAAAGGCGCGGAGTCCCAATACCGTCTTGTTAACATAAATGGTGGATCGGCAACTGGCGGACGAGATTTTGCTTCAGAACTCATCGACGATAAATGCATGATGAATTCCGGCTGGAAAGTGTCGACACTTCAATCTGAGAATTTTGTTCAGGATATTTCAAAAACATCCAACATCGACCCTAAACAGGCTAAAGCCTTGGAGGAGATGTTCAATTCTGTAAACTTCGATAGAGTTTTGGAGTCTTCAGGGGAAAATGTAAGGCGTTTCTTACCCAAAGTTAAAACGGAAAAAGACGCCCTAAACCAAATCCGCGAACTGATATTGGACTCGGCTAGTTCGCTAAACAATAAAGATCATCTGCTCATTAGAGTCACAGCCCATGGTACTTCTAATTGTGACGCCCAGATTAATCCGGACATCTTAAGTGGTATAAGAACTGATCAAGGCGCAGGTCTAGATCAATGTAACCTCCAATTTAGTGTTACTGCTCCGTGCCTCGAATGTGAGCCAAATCATCAGCGAGACATCGGTATCGGTGCCTCTGATTTTGCAAAACTCATTGGTGATCTACACTTAGAAAAAAGAGGGATCAAAGTAGGTGTTGAAGTTATAAGTTGTTTTGGCGGAGCAGGTTTGAAGGATTTTGCTGCCCACGGCATCTGTGCTTATGCCTATTCATCTCCGGATACACCCTCTGAAAGCTGTCTAGACGATCCTTCCGATGACAACGACCAGCAGAGCTCACAAGCCCTCTCAGATGAAGACCGTAAACTCAAAACAATATAAGAGTTGCCTTAATAAACCTGAAAATAAAAATCTAGCCCGAGCTAAGAGCGCTTGTGAAAAATTCGATCTGCCCTCCGTTGAATAAAACTTTATCCTTTCAAAGCATAGTCGGGGAAAATTTTTATCCGACGGCACCCATGATAGCGTACTTTTTGGAATGAAGTGGCCATTTGAGGGGATCACAACGATCCAAAATTTTTCTCTCATTTAGCCGACTCTCGTTTGCAATATAGGTAAAACACTCTGAATTTGATTATGGGACGTCAAAAAAGGTGGGTCGTTTTTGGTTGATTATAAAAGAGACCAAATATGTCAAAAGTCCTAAGCTGTAAGTCTTGTTTACGTTTTCCTAAAGTTTCTCCTCTCGCCTTGAATGCCTGGCTTTGGACTATTTTTTTCTAGTCTACGGTCTAGATCTTTCTGGACTAAGGTCGGTCTATATCTTCGGATAGAGCGGGGTCCTGTTTAATATTTAGGCATTACAAAACAAAAGTCATTTAGTCCGAAATCTAAAGTCCTTTCCATAACTAAGGTCTTAATCCCTAGGTCGGCATGTTTTCTGCTCTTAGGAGCTCCGGGGGATAGATGCTTAAGTCCAATTTGCTTCTTATAGTTCTTATATCGTGGGCTAGCCAAGGCTTTACACAAAGCGGTGGTCCCGGTCCAGGTTACTATATCGGCATAGCGCCAGCGGAAGATCGCTGGGTGACGTTACCTATGGGAGCAGTCTATCAAGGAGTAGAGATTAGTTACCTCTTAGGTCAGAAGCTTTCTGAAAGCGGAAAGTTTATCCCAGTATATATAGACCCGCCTCCGGTGGCCGTGACACAAGCTCCGTTAGCAGCGCCACAAAATTATGTGCCGCAGCTGTCTTCGAATATAACTAGCTCTGAGGCCTCAGCATTGGAGCGGCAAGCGCAAATTCCTTCTGCTTGGACAAGCTGGTTACAAGATTCCAGATTCGCGACCCAACAAGAACCCTTATATTCTCTTCGGGTGCAGCCCGTCGTGGAGACTCTGATCTACTCAAGCGGTGATCGCAGTGACAGAAGCGTTTACGGATTTTCCCCTGATCATACCAACCTATTTAATCAGGGAAGAGCCGGTGCTTTAGACAATACCTATGTCGCAAGTTTTGACCAAACTCAAAACTGTCAGAAGGCTGACTTTTTTAATGGCCAACTTAATCCGTACGGCTATGGGCCGTTTAGTTCAAACTATGGTGCCAATTTTGATCAAGGGGTTAATTTTAATATTTTAGGCCAAGGCTTTGCTTTCATTCTCAAGAAATTTCAGATTTCCGATCAGATTCGTTTTCTCATTGATGATTTAAACCTCGGGACCCATGAGGAACTTGTTTTTAATACAACGGCTAAAGGAAGCGATGTTTATGTTTGGGGAAGTTACCAAAATATCAGCGGAAGCATCGATATTCAGACTCGAACAACGATGATCGCCGCCCTCCAGAAATTACTGCCTCAAGTGGTAGACGACCTTATCGGTCAAAAATTCTCTGGCCCTTGGGAAACATCCATCACCTCTATAAGTGGAGAGATCACAATCGGGGCTGGTCTTAATCAAAATGTACAGCAAGGCCAACAATTAGCATCGGCCAACGGGAATATTTTTGAAGTGCAATTTACGGGTCCTCAGTCGGCAAGCGTTATTCAGATATCAGGCTCAGCACCGGTAGAAGTGGGAGATCTCCTCCAAGCTTACTTTGGCAAGCCCCTCGTTTGGGCCGCTCCAACTCCGCCACCAGCGCCTTCGCAGTTACAAGGACCTCTTCTTGTTCAAGGGGCAGGGGCGCGGGCCCTAGCTTCCGTGTCCACAAACAATACTTCTGCACAGGGGGCCAATCAGGTCCAGATATTCTCGTCGCAAAAGACAGTCATTTTGGATCAAACAACCCGAGCCGCAGAGCAAGTTGCGGCCGTGGCGGCTTGTGTGGATAAAAAGCCAGATATAATCGAACAGACCCTGGATTCACTTTTTATTCCATATGGATTCTATCGCTACGCCGAGGTTTTTGATCAGGCGCCAAAGGCTCCGAAGGTCACGCCTTCTTCAACGCCGCCACCTAATCTTGACCTTCCTCCCAGTCCAGGGGCGAGCAATGGCCTTCGCATTGCCATCATCGATTCTGGTATAGATTTTAAGGATTCCAAAATCAAATCTCACCTGTCTTTTTCGAACCAAAATATTTACGAAGGATTTGATTTTATCTCTTGGGATTCAAGACCCAGTGATGACAACGGTCACGGGACGGCTGCCGCAAAACTTTTGCTCTCTCTTGTAAAAAATAAGAAAGTTTCGTTTCTTTCCACCAAGGTCATTGGCTCCCAAGGTGAAACATCAAGCTCTGCCATTTATGACGGGTTCACTTTCGCTGTGAAGAGCCAGGTCGACGCCATTGTTGTTCCTTGGTCGTCTATCCCTTCGACGCTTGATGCTTATATATTGGGAGCTCAGTTCGCAGCGGATTCAAATATTCCGGTTTTTGTAGCGCCAGGAACTGTGCCGGCGCAATCAAATATATATGTGGGGACCCTCGGGACCAAGAGTTTTAAAACTTCGGGTCTTGAGGCCAAAGTTAAATTGCCGCCAGAAGGCGTTGCGGCAATTCAAGCTTTGGCAAATTGGATAAATTCTAAGAAGTAAGAGGAGGTTCGTATGACTCACAAGTTGGGCGTTAGTTCTGTGATGTTCGTGCTATCGGCGGCCCTATTTGGAGTCGGTTGCGCGAAAGGTGTTAATTTCAGTGGGCAAGCTTTAAATGCTCCAGCAGGAGAAGGTGGTGTGGTCACGGTGACTGTGCCGGCCTGCGAAATCAATATTCCCCAGTATCTTATTGAGGGAAATGTGAACTCTTTTGAGTTTACGGGTTCGGGAGGAGTGACTTTTGGTTATAACCAAAGTGGAACTCACGCAGGAGTCGGTGGCTCAGCCTCCGTTCAGATTTCTACAGCGAGCATGAGTCTGAGTATGCAGGCGCTGAATCCGCTCAATTTTTCTCAAATTTATGGAGCTACAGTCTCCGCTGATCAGACCTCTACCAATCTCAATGCAACCATTGATTTCAGTCAGTTTAGCGTTAGTCCGAATTATTACAATAGCACTCCACTGAGTTCCGTAAGCGCCGATGGGCTTTCTCAAGGCGTGAAAAACCTTAAGAGCCAGGCCGATGGAGTATCTTGGATTGGACGAGTGATCCAAATGGTTAACGTTAACACGGTTATGCTCAATGGTGGGTTTGTCACCGGGATAGTCGCTGGCGACACCTTTAATGTTTATAACGATCAGTTTTTCTGGCAAGACAACAGCCGACCTTGTGCTTCGGGAAATACATATTTAGGTAGCCAACATGTACCTTCCACACCGGTTGCAGTAGCTACGGTGACGTCAGTAGACCCAAGCTCAAATATTGCCTTCGCCACCGTAAACTTGAATGGTTCTACTCCTATCCTATTGGGAGCAGAGGTTATTCCACTTAATCTAGTAGCTCCGGCCAAAGGTCAGCCAGCAAGATACTTGAAGAAAAACGTTCTTGTAGGCAAAGTGGCTGCCAAGTCCTTTGCTCTTCCCGGCGGCGGTAATTTTGACTTTGGGAGTGCTGTAAATGGTCAAATGACCAGTGCCATCAGCAGCAACGGATTTGTGGTCACCAACGACGAGTAATTTTAAAGCCCTTCATATTGACGATCTCCTTTAATACCGTTACCCTTCTTCTACGAAGGGTAACGGCATTTATTCTTTGAAAAGAGGATCGTTATGAGGAATTTTATTTTTGTTGTCCTAATTTTTTTAATAAGCATCATTGTTCTTTCCGATCAGAAAGTCTCACGGAGGGAAGTGGCCGCCAGTTCTAGTTCTAGTTCTGGAGATGTTCCATTGGCCTGGACACACATCCTTTCAAGTACTGCTGTTGTTCCCAGTGGATCCTACGTTTTGGGAACTACGGTGGGTTTTGGAATGTTTGATCTCCTCGATTTTACCAGCAACCTTGTTTATGATTTCGAGGGCGTTTTTAATATCGGGACAAAATTGGCACTTTACCACGACCATGATTTTGCCTTCGCGCCCTACGTAAGCTATTCCAGCCAAACCTATACTTCCACTGATCCGAATACGGGCATTCAGACAAATGTGAACTCGACAGCGTGGACGCCCGGTGTGACTTTTTCTTATCGACTGCTGCCATCGATTGTCGGCCATACGGGGGGTACGATCGTTATTCGTAATCCAACCATTCCCAAGAGTAGTGTTCAAAATCCGAGAACGGCCCTCGTTCAAGGAAACACGGGTAACCAAGAGTTCACCCTTGGAATCACTCGGGTCGTAGCTCTTTCTACAGGTATATCCTATGATTTTACTTATGATATTTTTGGGGCGGGAGCCTCCCTTCACATTTCAGGTTTTCAAATTGGGGGACACTACTATTTCAATGTTTCCCAGGGTAATTTTCTTCCCATACTAGGCGGAGGTTATTCCGGCAATTTTTAACCACTTCAACGCCAAGCGACACGTTGACCTTTTTGCCCATTCGAGCTAAAACACCATTCATGAGTGAGATGTTCATGCTTGAAGCCATAAAACTTGCAACTCAAGCTAGAGGGATGACGGCTCCCAACCCCATGGTGGGAGCCATTGTAGTAAATAGAGAAGGTCAAGTTATTGGGCGAGGATTTCATCCCAAAGCCGGAGAATTTCACGCCGAAGTCTTTGCCATCCACGAGGCCAAAAAAATTCAGAATGACCTTTCAAGCGCTTCTCTGTATGTCACCTTGGAGCCCTGTAACCACTATGGCCGAACGCCCCCTTGTTTAGATTTAATTCTTTTAGAAAAAATCAAAGATGTAAAGGTGGGAGCCCTTGACCCCAACCCTTTGATGCAAGGTAGAAGTATCGAAAAATTAAAAGTAGCTGGAGTGAAAGTTGAAGTAGGAGTAGGGGCGACCGAGGCTGGAAAGCTCATTCGTGGCTTCAAGAGCGTTCTGCTCAACTCTCGTCCTTATGTCAGCTTAAAGTGTGCTACAAGTTTGGATGGAAAAATTGCCACGCGGTCAGGGGAATCTCAGTGGATTACCGACGCTCCCGCTCGGCAGTTAGCTCATGTTGAGCGATCAGAGCACGATGCGATCATGGTAGGAGTGGGAACGGTGATCGCTGACAACCCCCAGCTCAATGTGAGATTGCCCGGGTCTAAAAAATATAGCCTTAAAAAGATTATTTTAGACTCAAGACTTCGTACACCGGTGGATTCGAAGCTTTTCTCGACTTCAGGACCCGTGATTATTTTTTGTGACGATCAGTTTTCTTCGGAAAGAAAATTGGACCTCGAAAAAGTCGGTGCCACTGTAGTGCCCGTGAGTGCGGGTGACCAGAAATTTAATAAGGATTCACTGGATTTAAATACAGTCTTAAAGAAGCTGGTTTCCTTCGGAGTTCAAGAACTTATGGTGGAGGGTGGAGCTAGAGTTCTGGGGGCTTTCGTTCGCGAAAAACTATTTGATCGACTTATTTATTTTATAGCCCCAAAGATTTTGGGTTCAGAAAGCCGCGACGTTTTCGAAGGCGTAGGCATCGATAAGCTTCAAGACAGTTTGAAGTTAGAAAATATTTCAACTCGGATCGTGGGAACCGACATCATGATTGAAGGAATTCGAGAATGTTCACTGGTTTAATTCAAGATATGGCCGAAGTAAAAAAGGTGTGGGAGAAATCCCAAGACGGGTTCAAATTTCAAGTCTCAAGGCCCAAGGATTGGACAAACTTGAAAACCGGTGAAAGCATCGCTTGCGACGGAGTTTGCCTTACGTTGACAGAATTTTCTGATGATTTTTTGGAATTTTTTGTTGGACTAGAAACGTTGGATAAGACGACCTTCAATACACTTTTACCCGATCAAATTTTAAATATGGAGAGGAGTCTAGCCCTTGGAGACCGGCTGGGAGGCCACGTGGTTTCTGGGCACGTCGACGGTGTTGCCAAAGTTTTGGAGGCCAGACGAGAAGGAGGGTGTCTCCATTTGGGACTCAAGCTGCCCAAGGGGCTGTTCCGTTATGTAGTTCCTAAAGGGAGTCTCTCTTTAAACGGAGTGAGTCTGACGATTAATAAGGTTGATCGCGAAACGGATATTGTCGAAATATTCTTAATTCCCGAAACCATGGTCCGTACAAATCTCTCAAGAGTTCAGGTGGGGGATTTGCTAAATATCGAGACAGACCAGTTTGTAAAAATCATTGCCCATCAGATGGGGAGTTATCTTGAACACAATCAATGAACTTATTGAAGAGATAAGACTGGGTCGGCCTGTGGTCCTTGCCGATGATGAAGATCGCGAAAACGAGGGTGACCTTGTTATCGCGGCGGACGCCGCCACTCCCGAAATCATAAATTTTATGGCCCGTCATTGTCGGGGCCTCGTTTGTCTCTCTCTGAGGAATGATCAAGTCAGTCGGTTAAAGCTCCCCATGATGGTCGACGACACCTTAAATTTCTCCCCACACAGGACTGCCTTTACCGTGAGTATTGAAGCTGCGACGGGAGTAACGACAGGGATATCTGCAAGTGACCGCGCACGAACAATTGCCGCGGCCATTAATCCTGAGGCTACACCCAAAGATATCATTGTGCCGGGCCACATCTTTCCCCTCAAGGCCCAAGACGGTGGCGTTTTAAAGCGGGCCGGACACTCCGAGGGCGGTGTTGATTTGGCGGCCCTTGCAGGGCGTCTTCCTTCTGCGGTCATCTGCGAGATTATGAACGATGATGGCACTATGGCACGACTCCCCGACCT
>Ga0206996_1158_pt1 | contig 13543 bp, 16 predicted proteins | sample Alteio_BWMinCont_2_FD_153467 | JGI IMG/M metagenome (GOLD analysis project Ga0206996, IMG submission 153467) | Enriched cells from forest soil in Barre Woods Harvard Forest LTER site, Petersham, Massachusetts, United States -... | ecosystem: Environmental > Terrestrial > Soil > Temperate forest >...
TCAACTTCGGCTTGCGGTGGAAGGAAAATTTTCCGCGATTGCGTTTCACATCGGATTGGCTGAAAAATATCTTTCCGCATATGCCGGAAAAATTCCGGTCATTTTAAAACTGAATGGAAGAACGAACATTCCTTCCGACGCACAAGCATTCTCACCGCTCACCGGAACCGTGGAAGATGCAGTGCGCCTGGGCGCGGATGCAGTGGGGTATACGCTTTATGTCGGGTCGCCTGCGCAAGAGCGTGACATCGAACAGTTCACGCATGTGCGCAAAGAAGCTGAGCGGCATGGAATGCCGGTGGTGATGTGGGCATATCCGCGCGGAGAAGCGATTCAAAGCAAGGGAGGCCGTGACAGTTTATACGCCATTGAATACGCGGCCCGTGTCGGCTGCGAACTTGGGGCCGATGTGGTGAAAGTGAATTTCCCGAAACTCGATGACGCAAAACAAAAAGATGCGCCTGCGCCGTATAACACTTTGAAAGTTTCTCTTGAAGAAGCACTCCAGCGCGTGGTGCGCGCGGCCGGCAAAACGCTGATTATCATGAGCGGCGGAGAAAAAGTGGATGATGATCAAAAACTGCTGGATCGCGTGAAGACCGCTTTGCAGGCCGGCGCAAGTGGCATCATCTTCGGCCGCAATGTTTGGCAGCGCCCGTATGCAGAGGGTTTAAGTCTGTCTCACAAAATTGCCGACTTGATGGCCAAAACATAATTGCGTGATTGAAGTTATTTTGCTCGGATCAGGCGCTTCGGTCCCCTCATTACGCCGCAGTTCTTCGGGTTACTGCATCAAAGTCAATGACGAAACGCTTCTCTTTGAAATGGGCGCAGGCAACACGCGCCAACTTTTGGAAGCGGGAATTGATTATCGCACGGTTGATAAGCTTTTTATCTCACACCGCCATCCTGATCACTGTTCCGATCTGATCCCGTTTTTTTTCGCGATGAACTACACTCCCGGATTTAAGCGCGAGGCCGCATTCGATCTCTACGGGCCGCAAGGATTCAAAGAAGTCTTCAATCAGATGACCGCGCTTTTCCCCTGGATGGCTCCCAAGGAATATTCACTGCGATTTCATGAAGTTTGGGAAACCGAGGTCAAAGGAAAAGGGTGGAAACTGCGGGTAAAACCGACTGTGCACGGGGATGTTCCCGCGGTGACCTACCGTTTGGAAGCGGAAGGGAAAGTGGTGGTTTATTCGGGCGATTCAGCCTACTGTGACGGACTTATCGAGAATGCGAGGAATGCGGATCTTTTTGTGGTTGAATGCCCGTATCCGGAAACCATGGAGTTAAAGGGAGTTCACCTCAACGCTCAGGAAGTCGGCAAAGTTGCGCGTGAGGCAAAGGTTCGCCGTGTCGTGCTAACGCATTTGTACCCGCACTGTGACGAGCAAGACATTGTGGCTCAGGTGCGGAAAGAATTCAACGGCCCTGTCGAAAAGGGAGAAGATTTAACGCGATTCAGGATTTGATGTATGGCTAAACGAGCTTCGAGCTTATTAATGGGGATCTTCTTGTGTACAGCCGCTTACGTTTGGGCCGACCCCGCTTCTTCCTCGGCAAGTCCTAAATCGGGATGGTTTGTCGATTCTATTGGCGCGAGCGAATATATTTCTCATTTTCAAACTTCCAATGGGAACGCCGTCACGCTGCCCGAACTTGTTTTGCGAGGTTCAGCGCAGCTCGGCTCGCCGCGTTGGCACCTGTCCCTTCGTCATTTCCGGGGCACAAGTCCCCGAAATTCGCAGAATTTCCAGGCTTCGGTGGGAGACTTTGAGGGGCGCGTGGAGTATCGTCTGGATAATCCACATGCGGCTTTAAGAGGAGATTTTTTTACCAAGAATGTAACCGCTTGGCTGAGCTGGAAAATTTGGAGTTCGACCGAATACATCGGCAATCAAACCATTCAGGAAAGAGATGAAGGGCTTGGATTGGGGATAAGCCGCTCGCCATCAGAAAAAGGGCTGTCTTATTTTTATGAGGCTTCGGTTTACCCATCCGTTCACACAAGCCTTTCTGATCAAAAAAACGCCTATACTGCTTCCACCGGACTTGCTTTCAATGTAACAGATTCCATCTCGTTACATACCGGCTATCGGCTTCAAACCCTTCGCACCGGAGATTTGCCGAATCAGCGCGCCCAAGAGCAAGGAATCATTTTTGGATTTAAAGCGAGATTTTAGATAAAAAAGAGGGACGAGTTCGTCACTCAATCCCTCCGTAACCCGTAAGGCCTGGCTGCTACTTGATTCGCATTCAGGCGCCCTTACGGGGCGTGTGCACCATCTCTGGTGCTCACATCTTAACTCTTTTCTTGTCTCATCCCTCATCTACTCTCATTAATAATATACCCATCATTTTAGAATGTGTTTACCGTATTAGGCTAGAAAAAAGATGGGCTGGGGGAGTGGCGGAATTGGCAGACGCGCCAGGCTTAGGACCTGGTGACCGCAAGGTCTTGTGGGTTCAAATCCCTCCTTCCCCACCAGTTGCCAAAACAAACAGCTGCAAAAAACGCCGGGCCAAGATAGAATTAACAGTTTGGCAATAATTTTTTAACAAGATATTTTGTTTACTATTCTTGCAAATGTCGTGATAATCTGAATGAGGTGAATGTTATGACAGCGACAAATAACAGCATAGGAGCTGCTTCAACAAGAACAACTGGTGCGTCATTTGGCAGCCCAAGTGCAAAGCTTCTAGAAGCGACCAAACAAGCCGCCCAAAATCCTTCGACAATCGGAGATGTAACCAAGCTTTCTTTGGATACACAGGCAGAACAAATCCAAGAGGTCGCTGCGACATTTGGTAGTGAAGAAGCTGCATCGAGTGAAAGACTGAAGGTTCCAGAACCAAAAGCACATGGTTCTCTTCTCCTACAGGAAGGGAATATTGCGGATCCTAATGCTAGAGCTATGTCTGATGGACCTAGGTTTGTTTTTGCCAAAAAGAATATCGAACATACCGAAAGTGGCTATCAAGGGGCATTTCGGCGCGACTTTCAGAATCCAGATGGTTCATATACGACGACAATAAGAATATATCGGGATAATAGGGATTTAAAAGACCCAGAATATTTGATAAGTTTTAACCAAAGCGATCCCTCCGGGAGCGGCGTTGTAACCCACAAGGGTGCAATCATAGCTAAAGGGGATGATATCGAGATCGAAAAGTATATAAAGTTTATTGATAAGACAGCTAGCGATCCGAATCAATGGCAGGTTCACAGTTTGTTTATTCCTTCTCTTGAGCATCAATGGGCAACGATAGCCAATGATGGAATACATCTGATGTAAAAATGATAAATCCAGAAGGAACGCCCATAAGGAAACAATTTTCTGCAATCGAGGTTTCCGGCATTCCAGTGGCACAGCAAACTCAAGAAAAGGTAAACCTTGGTTTACCTCTCGACATTGCGTCAATATGCCGCACAAGCGCTGTTGTGAGAGGAAGAATCGTTCTCTTCTTTGACGATCCAGGCTTTCTGATTACATCAGGCTTGGATGAGCGGCAACGCCAATTGGGATTTATTCCGTGGAATCCAAATCTATCGGTGATTTCTTTGGGTGCGATGGGAGTTTCGCATGATCCTTTTTTAAATCGGATAGCTTCTTTTTTCCCGAAGCTCCCCCCGGATCTTTACCTGCATCGGCAGCAGCAAATGGATTATCTTATATTGCATCGGCCAGATCAGAAGAATCTGCTGGAGGCACATTGCCGGGCCTATTATCTGGGTGAACAGAATTTACTTGATATTCTTGCTCTTATTCCTCCTCTAACCGCAAGCGAGCAAAAAGACTTTGACGCTATCCAGCCCAATCGTTTCCGTTCTGCCTCCAGGCATAGACTTATCCGTAGTATTGGAGAAGGCTGGCATATTCAAGATCTTCCTTTAGGCTCTTTTACGCAGACGGTCGGGGAAATGGGCGTCATCAAAAGAAAATTTTCCGAAACCGATCCCGTGATAAGCCGTGACGAGGATTTTAGAATCTTGATGCGAGGAATTGCGGATCGAGTTGAGACGTGCGAAAGATTTCTTCCGGAAGGAACTCGGGAAGTCCAGTCATTGTTGTTGACGGCGCACCTGATGGGTATTTCCGCAAAGCAACAAAAATCAGCTACTAATTCCCCCACTGGAAAGCACAAAGACGAGTGCGATTACATTTTATCGGCTTTGGTCGTGAAGAGAAGCCAGAACCTTCAAGGCGGAGAGAGCATAGTTTATGACTCGGATGGTAAGACCCCACGGTTTAGAGTGACGCTCCAAGAAGGTCAGGGGATTTTCATGCGCGACGATTGGCACGATGTTACTCCAATCTCGGGAGAAGGATATCGATGGATTATCGGCATGGATGTCCAGGTTGAAACCAATTGGAAAGACCATTTAAAAACAGCAATGCATACACTAAAACGTAAAATATTTACAAGGCAGTGCGATCCTTCGGTTTTTTACATTCCTGAACAATCTCTTCAATCGGCTGTGTCACACACGTAGTTCCTTCGGTATGGGTTTATTCAACTTTGGTGTCTTGGTAAATTACCATTGACATAAGTATGGTAAAATGGTATAATTGGATTGGGTGAGATAGCCATGCCGAAAACACAAGCAAAAAACGAAGGGACAATTCACATGACCAGCGGAAACCGGATTTCGCTTCCGCCCGGTTCGTTTCCCCAGGGCGTCCGCGACTTCCGTTTTGAGATTCAAAAAGATGGCTCGATTCTTCTGATCCCGCTATGCATGATTCCCGCTAGCCAGCGGTACTTTTGGACACCACGATGGCAAGAGGGAGAGCGAGCGGCAGATGAAGCTGCAAGAACAGGTAAAGTTTTCCACGCAAAGGACGCTGAAGATTTAATTGACCAGTTGAACCGTCGCCGCAAAAAAAGAGACATATGAGTCGGTTTGCCGCCGACTATAGCCCGCGCTTTGCCGCTCAATCTGACAGTCTCCCCGAAGATATCTATAAAAAACTGCAGAAAACAATTCTTTTTCTGCTTGACAATCCGAGGCACCCGGGATTGCGAACCCATAAATTAGAAGGGCGTAAGGGATTTTTTGGAGGAGATATTTTCGAGGCTTATGTTGATATGCAATATCGGCTCACGTGGGAATATAAGGGGTCCGAGTTAATTTATTTGCGGAACGTGGACAACCATGACGAGTGTTTGAGAAACCCATGAAGATTACGATGACGGGCGCTTCAGGATTCATCGGTGGTCGACTGCTTGAAGTGTTGCTGCAGGATGGCCATTCGATTTCTGTCCTGAGTCGCAGCACAGCCGCAAATGTTCCCGCCGGAGTCAAGGTGTGGGAGTGGAATGATTCCACGAACAGTCTTCCTCCTGAAGAAAGTTTGCGTGGAGCGAATGCCGTGATGCATCTCGCGGGTGAGCCGGTGGCTCAACGGTGGACAGCGGAATCGAAACGGCGCATCCGGGAAAGCAGAGAAGCCGGGACGCGCAATCTGGTGGCGACCCTTTCAAACCTTGCGCGGCGTCCGGAGGCGCTCATTTGCGCATCTGCCATCGGTTATTATGGATCTCGCGGCGATGAGACACTCACAGAATCTTCGGCACCTGGAACAGGTTTTTTGGCAGAAGTGTGTGTGCCCTGGGAAAAAGAAGCGCAAGCGGCGGAATCACTTGGCATGCGGGTCGTAAGGATGCGAACCGGGGTGGTGCTTGATCCGAAGGGTGGAGCACTGCAGCGAATGTTGCCTATATTTCGCGTTGGCCTTGGAGGCAGGTTGGGTGACGGCAAACAGTGGATGGCGTGGATTCATCGCGAAGATCTTGTCGGTCTGTATCACCACGCGTTAAAAAATTCGATGAATGGAGCTGTCAACGGCGTGGCACCTCATCCGGTCACCAATGCCGAGTTCACTCGCGTATTGGCCGTCACGTTACGCCGTCCCGCGCTTTTCCCTGCTCCGAAACTCGCTTTGCGTCTTCTCTTGGGAGAAATGGCGGACATGCTGTTCGACAGCCAAAGAGTGATTCCGCAAGCCGCCCAAACGGCGGGCTATCAATACCAATTCCCACACTTGGATCAAACACTTACGGCGCTGCTGCGCCATTGAGAGGCGTTCGATGAGAATCGCGCCCGTTTGTGGGAGAAAAATCTGGCGGCTGTAAAAGCGATAAGCAGCAGGATGATGAAAAAAACGAGAAATTTTCTGTTCATTTCGTGACGATGAGGGAGTAAGCCACAGTGACATTGGCGGAAACGGTTTCGGTTCCGGCGGAAACCGGCTCGGGAGAAGCGGCTTTGGCCATCATCATGGCACCCATCATGGGGCGTGGAGGGGGAAGTTCAGAATTTCCTTCTTCAATCACAAATGGAGATCCCAAATGCGCATCGGCGCCTTGGGCTAGAATCGTGGCTTTGGCTTTGGCATCTGCAAGCGCGATTCCAAGCGCTTCACGTTCATATTTTTTTCGATCATTAAAGTCGAATTGCGGACCATTGAGTTGATTTGCGCCTGCTTTCAAAGCGGCCGATAAAATTGCGCCGACCCGTTTCACATCGGAAATCGTCACTTTAATTTCGTTTGTGACTGTATATCCCACAGTTTGCGGAATCCCATCTGCGTCCCAATGTAGTCGAGGGATAATGCTGTAGTTGTGCGTTTGAATTTCTTTATCGAGAACTCCGGCGGTTTTCAATGCAGACATTACATTGTATGTGGTGCTTTTGACCGAAGCGGTCACCGCATCAAGGTCATTGCCGGCCTGTGTCACGCCAATGAAAACGCGCGCCATGTCTGGGGCGGCTTCCACACTGCCATGGCCTGATACCACAACAGTCCGCGCTTCTTTTCCGGGTTCAAACGCGAACGCAGATTGAAAGAAGAGGAGTGTCAGAAAGGCCAGGGTTGAAACTGTGAAAAGTTTTCTTGAGCGGTAATTCATAGTCCCATTTTACCCATAAGCCTTGAGAGTTCCTGTTAAAATTGTGCGCCGGAGAAAATGGGACCTGAGAATGGGGCAAATTGAGGTCCGGCCGCCACACCTTGCAGCTGAGAAACCGTGCTTGCACCATGGTTGGCTGTCCAGACATTGCCTGAAGCGTCAATCGCGATACCATTTGGATTGGATCCAACTGTAAAAGTTACAAGTTTGGTTCCCGAAGCGTTGTATTCAAAGACTTTGTTGTTTGAGCCGAGATTGTTGATGCTGAGCCAAACATTGCCTGAAGTGTCAATGGCGACGGCTTCAGGGCCATTGCCGCCTCCTGTGCTAATCCTTGAGATTAGACTTCCTGTTGAAGCATTGAGTTTATAGAAAGTATTATTCACCCCAATCACCCAGGCATTACCTGAGGCGTCAAAAGCAATACTTTGAGGACCGCTAAAACCTGTAAATGTATTGATGACAGTCCCTCCCTGATTAATTTGGGAAACCGTGTTTCCCGATGAACCGTTGTTATTGCACACCCAAACATTGCCTGAAGCATCAACAGCAATACCTTCAGGGTTGGTTCCCACCGTGACGGTTGTAATCGAGCTGCCGGAAGAACTAAGTTCGGAAACCGTGGTGCCTCCTCCGCCAGCGGTATTGGTCACCCATAAATTACCTGAAGCGTCAATGGCAATATGCGTGGGAGTGCTTCCAACGGAAAATGTTCCAAGTGAAGTGCCCGAGGAGTTAAGCTCTCTGATGAAGCTGCCTGTTTGAACGACAACCCAGATATTTCCTGAAGCATCAATGGCAAGGCCATTCGGGTTTGCTCCCGTGCTGAAAGTGCCGAGCGTCGTGCCGGAAGCATTCACTTCAGAAATGTTGGCTGAGTTATAATTCGTTACCCAGGCATTGCCTGAAGCATCAATCGCAATGGCGAAAGGATTAGTCCCCACTGTGATGGTGCTGGTTGTGGCAGCCAATCCATTGTTGATAGTTGGCGCGCTGCCGGGAATCGGGATGCCGGTGGAAGCGGTTAGTGACTTGGCTACATTGAAAATGGCGGAGGCATTCCCTGTGACTGAGAGCGCATTGTAAGTGGCGATCATCATATTTGTTGCAGCGGCCCCTCCGCTTTTGGCGGCATTGTATAAGCTGCTGCAAGAGCCACTGGTTTCCACACAAGAAGCCAATGCATTGGCAAGAGTGTTCAAACTGTTTTGCTGGTTGGTTGAAAGATTGGAATTGGCGGTGTTGAGCGAGCCATTGGAGATCATGTTATTGTATTGAGCAAGCGCGTTGGATGCTCCAATTGCAGTGCCGGGAGCGCTCACGCTTCCGGTTGAGCTTAGAAGTCCAAAATTAAACAATACGGTTCCCGCGGCGGCGGTCGTCAATTCATTGATACCGACGTTCGAAGAAGTCAGTGATGTTCCGGCGCCAACAATCGCCATAAGCTGAATCTGACTGTTGGTTCCACTGCCGGCATTGCCATTGGTGACAAGCAAGTAATAGAGTCCGCTTGATAAAGTAGCCGGCACAGAGAAAGTGCCGTTGTTGGAAGTGACCGCTTGTCCGATTGGACTCGAATTGCCGGCTTGAAAGAGTTGGACATTCGCATTTTTGATCGGAGAAAGCCCTCCCATGACCGTTCCGGAAATACCTGCAACCGAGCCGCTTCCACTCGACGGCGTAGTCACGCCTGACACTGATGAAGAACCTTTGCAAGATGAAAGGAGAACGGCAAACACGACTGATGACAAGCAGCAGATTAGAAGGCGAAATTTTTTCATGTTCAACCCTAAATTCGTCCCTTTATCATTCCCTCCTCGTGGATACGTTTTCTTGTTAATGGGGTCTGACCCCATTAACAAAATGTTAACGGAATTGTCTCTGGCAAAACTCGACATTTAGGGATGTACGCGAAAAGGGCTTTCCAGCTCAATTAAAGAAGCTATCCGCATGGCGATTCAAATGGATTATATGCTGGTTTTTCTCTTGACCGGCATCGGTTTTGTGGCAGGCAATTTTTTTCTTTCGAGCCTCCTGCGACCCTTCAGGCCGAATCCGAAAAAACTCTCCACTTATGAGTGCGGCGAAGAGCCGGTCGGAAGCGCTTGGGTGCAGTTCAATGTCCGCTATTATCTTTTCGCGATGATTTTTGTGATTTTTGACGTGGAAGCGGTTTTCCTCATTCCTTGGGCGGTTGTTTATCAATCACTCGGCATCGTCACCTTTATTGAAATGTTCGTTTTCCTTTTTATCTTGATCGTCGGCCTGGTACACGTGTGGCGCAAGGGTGGCCTTGAATGGGTGTAATGGAAAAACTCCCTATTTACACGCAAAAAATTCCGGGTGGCGGCGTGCTGTTGACCGCCACCGACAAGCTCATGAATTGGTCGCGTAAATCGTCGATTTGGTACATGTTGTTCGGATTGGCATGTTGCGCGATTGAAATGATGGCCACCGGCGCATCCGATTATGATTTGGACCGGATGGGACTCATTTTCCGCGGTAGTCCGCGCCAATCGGATCTTATGATTATCGCCGGAACGGTGACACTCAAGATGGCGCCGCGCATCCAAACACTATACGAGCAAATGCCGGAGCCGCGCTATGTGGTGGCGATGGGAAACTGCGCGTGCAATGGCGGCCCTTACCGGTATGACTCCTATTCAACGCTGATGGGTGTCGACAAGGCGATTCCGGTGGATGTGTATATCACCGGCTGCCCGCCGCGTCCTGAAGCGTTAATGAATGGAATCATAGAATTGCAAAAACGGATTGACCGGATGAGCTTAAAGGATAAAATGGCGATTCGCGTATGACACAGGAAGAACTTCAATCTTACATCTTGCAAAAATACCCGGGCTTCAAACTCGAGCCGCTGGCGCATGATTTGACATTCCTTGTTCCGGCCGAACAATACATCCCATTTTGCACCTTCCTCAAAGAAGACCCAAGCATGGCGTTTCAAAATGTGATGAGTTTAACCGCCACCGATTATCTCGACTACATGCAGGTTGTGGTGCACATCAATTCTTACAGTCAAAAGCACCGCATCGCGATCAAAGTCACTTTGGATCGGGAAAATCCGAAAATTTCGACCATCACACACCTTTGGCCCGGCGCCAATTGGCATGAGCGCGAAACATACGATTTATACGGTGTCCTGTTCGACAAGCATCCTGACTTAAGACGTATTTTGTTGGCGGATGATTGGGAAGGCTATCCGATGCGCAAAGGTTACACGCATTGGAACTTAACCCCGATGCCTGATGATGTAACCGAAGTGATGAAAGACTATCCAACTGTTCCAAATCCCTTAGGATAAACCGATGACACTTGCGCCGAACATCTCATTGGGAAAAGAAGAAGGTTTAAAGACCGAAGAATTTGTGGTGAACATCGGGCCGCAGCACCCGAGCACACATGGCCTGCTCCGTTTGGTGGCAACCCTCGACGGTGAAATCATCAAAGAAGTGGTTCCGCACATCGGATACCTCCACCGCTCCACTGAAAAGATCGCCGAAAACCGCTATTACCACAGTTTTGTTCCATACACTGACCGCACTGATTACATTTCAGCGATGCTCATGAATTGGGGTTATGTGATGGCGGTTGAAAAAGTGGCCGGGATTTGCAACCCGATGCGGGCCGAAGTCATCCGCGTTTTGATTGGTGAATTGAATCGCCTTGCAAGCCATCTTCTATTTTATGGAACATTTGGCATGGATGTCGGCGCGTTCACCCCGTTTTTGTGGGCGTTCCGCGAGCGCGAAAATATTTTGCGGCTGTTTGAATCGTTGTGCGGCCAGCGGCTGACCTACAATTATTACCGGATTGGCGGTGTTTCGCACGACCTTCCGAAAGATTGGGTCGGCAATCTTCAAAAATGGTTGGCCCATTTTAAACAGGTTTACAAAGAGCTTTACGATATCCTCACTTACAATGTGATTTTTTTACGCCGTACGAAAGGGGTCGGGATTTTATCCAAGGAACAAGCGATTGCGTGGGGTTGCACCGGTCCGGTGCTGCGCGCAAGCGGGGTTGATTGGGATTTGCGGCGGGATGAAACGTACTCGGTATACAAAGAGTTAAAGTTTGAAGTCCCGGTCGGCGAAAACGGAGATGTGTGGGATCGCTACTGGGTCCGCATGCAAGAGATGCTGCAGTCCATCAGTCTTGTTGAGCAGTGTCTCGCGAAATTGAAAGAATTGGATGATAAGCTTCCGCGATTGCAACGCGGCAGCGCTGAATGGAAAGAAAATGCGATGTTTGTGATTCGCACACAGAGCGTTTTGCAAGTGGAGCCGGGAGAAGCCTATGTGCGAATCGAAGCGGCACGCGGCGAACTTGGCTATTATCTCGTCAGCAAAGGTGGCGCAAAACCGTGGAAGCTTAAAATCCGTTCCGGCGCGTTTTGTAATTTAAGTGTGCTGCCAGAAATCACCCGCGGCAAATTGATTGCGGATCTTATTGCTATTTTGGCAAGTCTTGACATTGTGTTGGGAGAGATTGACAGATGACACTTGACGCTTTACTGGCTTTAAACCGGTGGGATGGGGGACTCGCGTATTTCTTAGCTACCGGAACTCTGAACATCGATCCGATCAATGTTCATCTCACACTTCCATGGCTTCATCTTCCGATTGTGCTTGCATGGGTTATCAGCATGTTCGTGATGAGTGGAATCGTGACTTCTCTTGTTTCCGTGAATGTGATGGCGCTTGTCTGGCTTGAGCGGAAAATTTCAGGATTGATTCAAAACCGGATGGGTCCGATGATGGTCGGAATCATAAAGCCGAAAGGATGGGCTACAAAACACCATTCGTTTTGGAAGTGGATGTCGGTTTGGTTTGGCGGATGGCTTCAGACCCTTGCAGACGGCGTTAAACTGCTATTGAAAGAAGACATCATTCCAACGAATGCCGACAAATGGGTTTTTATTTCTGCTCCGATTCTTACGTTTACCGCCTGTATCATGGGGTATGCGGTCATTCCGTTCACCCCCAATTTTCCGGTTTTAAAAGATTTAAACATCGGTTTTCTTTTCATTTTTGCCGCCGGAAGTTACACCGCGGTTTCGATTTTGATGGCGGGATGGAGTTCAAACAACAAGTACAGTTTGTTGGGTGGAATGCGGTCGGCCGCCCAAATCATCAGCTACGAACTTCCATTGGTTTTAAGTTTGATTGGGGTTGTGATGATGGCCGGTTCGCTTAAAATGGAAGATTTGGTGAATTGGCAGCGAACCGTCGGCGCGCACCACGGCCACTGGTTTATCCTGTATCAGCCGATTGGATTTTTGATTTTTGTCATTTCCGCAGTAGCAGAAACCAACCGCCCGCCGTTTGATTTGCCTGAAGCGGAATCAGAGCTTGTGTCAGGATTTAACACCGAATACAGTGGTTTCCGGTTTTCTGTGTTTTTCTTAAGTGAGTTTGCAAGCATGTTCGGCGCCTGCGCGCTGGCTGCAACGCTCTTTTTGGGAGGCTGGTCAGGGCCCGGTTCAGAGAACGGCTTTATCGCGTTTTTGTGGTTTTTGGCAAAGACCTATTGTATGGTCTTGATTTTCATGTGGATTCGCTGGACTTTCCCGCGCCTTCGCGTCGATCAGTTGATGGCATTTGGTTGGAAAATCTTAACCCCTGCCGCGCTGATCAATGTGTTGTGGACCGGCGTTGAAATTGCGCTCGTGAAAGCGCATGGTTACCAGCACCAATACTTGTATATCTGGATTCCTATTCTGCTGTATTGCTTATTAGGGATTTTTGTCGCCAAGCCGAAGCCCCGGGGAGACTTTTCCATACTGCAAGAAACTTCTTGAAAGGCCGAGCGCCGGACGGTTCTGTGGCGCCGTTTTGCTCCTGCATGTTGAGATAATCTCTGAAATATTCGGGTTTTCCTGTTTTTGCTTTTTGCTGTAGGAACGCCTCGAAAAGTTCCAAATGTTGCATACGCCTTTTGACTTCTTGCGGCGGGTGGAATTGACTCAAGGACAGTTCCAGAGTGAGCATCACTGCGGCGTGCCGCCGGTCCGGGTCTTTTATGTCGAGAATGCGCTTGGCCTCTTTCATTTTGGCTCGAACACTTCTTTTGAGCAGAATGTCATTGGCTTCGCGAACAGCCAAACGGTTCGCAGAAAGTTGTTCTTCCGTGAGCTCTGGTTTCGCTTTTTTCGAACCCAATAAAGCCGACAAACTGAGTAAGCCGATGACCGTTAAGCTCATCGTTTCTCCTTTTGCATCGGGGATGAAAGTTTAAACATGTGCGCTTAACCCTTGAAGTGTTTTTCTTACTTCTTCGCTGTGGCCGTCCACTTTGACCCCCGGGAAGATTTGGCGAATAATGCCTTGCTTGTCAATGATGAATGTGGTGCGCATGGCGGATCCTGTTTCTTTCAGGACGCCGTAAGATTCCGCAACTTTTTTGTGCTCGTCGGCAAGAATCGGAAAATTCAAGCTGTACTTTTGCGCGAACTTTTCATGCGATTTCACGTTGTCCACGCTGACTCCCAAAATTTGCGCGTCCAATCCGCTGAAACTCGGCAGCTCATCCCTGAATGTGCACGCTTCTTTGGTGCATCCGGGCGTGTCATCTTTCGGATAAAAATAAAGCACCACGTTTTGCT
>Ga0206996_1160_pt1 | contig 13374 bp, 10 predicted proteins | sample Alteio_BWMinCont_2_FD_153467 | JGI IMG/M metagenome (GOLD analysis project Ga0206996, IMG submission 153467) | Enriched cells from forest soil in Barre Woods Harvard Forest LTER site, Petersham, Massachusetts, United States -... | ecosystem: Environmental > Terrestrial > Soil > Temperate forest >...
GATTCCGGCGCTCGAAGTATTTTGAACAAGAATTTGGCCGGCGCGATTGCTGGTATGAAAACTGCTTTTGATGCCAGTGGGAACAAGTTATGAAAGTCGTATTATTTTGCGGGGGATTGGGAACAAGGCTGCGGGAGTATGGCGATAATCTGCCCAAACCCCTGGTGCCGCTCGGTTACCGGCCAGTGATCTGGCATGTGATGAAGTATTACGCCCATTTCGGCCACAAGGACTTCATCCTGTGTCTCGGTTATCGTGCCGATAAAATCAAGGATTACTTCCTGCATTACGATGAATGCATTTCGAATGATTTCGTACTGTCCGCTGGTGGAAAGAATGTTTCCCTGATCACGAGCGACATTCAGGATTGGAACATCACGTTTGTGGACACGGGCCTGCACGCGAACATCGGGCAGCGGCTGAAAAAGGTGCAACATCTTCTGCAGAATGAAGAAATGTTTCTGGCGAATTACAGCGACGGACTGACCGATCTCGAACTGCCCAAGATGGTGGAGGAGTTTAAACGGAGCGGGAAGGTCGCGGCGTGCATCTGCGCCCCGCCTTCACAGTCCTTCCATGTCGTGAAGCTGAATGGTGATCGAAGCGTTGTGGCGATTGAAGCGGTTCGTGATTGCGGGTTGTTGGTCAACGGCGGGTATTTCGTGTTCCAAACGAAAATTTTCGACTACATGCGCGAAGGAGAGGAATTGGTGCGCGAACCCTTCACCCGACTGATCAAAGCCGACATGATCATGGGCTACAAATATGACCGTTTTTGGTCCATGGACACCTTCAAAGAGCAGCAGGAGCTCTCGGACTTGTGCGCCCGGGGGGACGCGCCCTGGGAGGTGTGGAAGTCAAAGGAGACGGCGTAAAGTCCCGCTGAGACCAATTTCGAGCAAAACCAATAATACAAAAAACAGGCGATCCAACTTATGAATTCGATTTTCAGCGATTCCAAAATGACCGACGAGGCCCGGAGGAAGGCTCTTTACGAAGGGCAACTGTTTGTGTATTCGCCCACGCCCAGTTCGCTTGAGCTGTGCCGGCTGGCACATTCGCTGTCGGAGGAGGCTTTCGCCCCGCTGGATCCCAAAAAAGCCCAGCACGAGCTGCCGGTGGAGAAATACGCCGCCGTCCTGGAAAGCCTGAAGCCAAAATTCATCCACCACCCGCGATCAAAGGAGTTGATTCCGCTGCTGCTGAAGGAGTTGGGGTGCGATGCAAAGACGACTTATTTCGATGTGCCACGGTTGCGGACATCCACGAGCAACGGTTATCTCACGACAGGCATTGCCTATGCATTTCACCCGCATCGAGACACCTGGTATTCGGCGCCGCAATGCCAACTTAACTGGTGGATACCGGTGTACGAGATTACGCCCGAGAACGGGATGGCTTTTCACCCACGGTACTGGGGCAAGGCGCTGAAGAACGGTTCGCGGGATTACAACTACTACCGGTGGAACGCCGAAGGGCGCAAAGCGGCGGCGAAACAGATAGGGAAAGACACGCGCCAGCAACCCAAACCGGAAGAGCCGGTGGAACTGGATCCGCAGGTGCGGTTGGTGGTGCCGCCGGGCGGTGTGATCATTTTCTCGGGGGCGCATCTCCATTCTTCCGTGCCCAACACGTCTGGCTACACGCGATTCAGCATCGACTTCCGGACGGTGAACCTTGATGATGTGCGGGACGGTTCGGGCGCGCCAAATATTGATTCCGAATGCACGGGCACAACCATGCGCGATTATCTCAGTTGCGAGGACTTGTCGCGCATTCCGGAGGAATTGGTGGCAAAGTATGACTCGGAAACCCCGGCGGACGGCGTGCTGATTTACGATCCGAACAAGCAGGGATGACCCCGGCGCAGGGCGGAGAACCAACATCCGGTAGCTCATAAAATGTTGCAAATAGGACTCAAACACGCACGCACCGTGCTGTGCCTGGGGGCACATTCCGACGACATTGAAATTGGTTGCGGAGCAACCATTCTGAAACTGGCGAAAGAGAATCCGGGATTCACCGTGTGGTGGGTGGTGTTCACAGCCGCCGGCAAGCGACAGGCGGAAGCCAAGGCGAGCGCACGCGAGTTTCTCCGCGATGCCACGAAGGCGAAAATCATCATCCAACGGTTTCGGAACGGTTTTTTTCCGTTTGAAGGCGGACGGATAAAGGATTTTTTCGAGGAACTAAAGGACCGGGTGAACCCGGATTTGATTTTTACGCACTATCGCGAGGACCGGCACCAAGACCACCGCGTCGTTTCCGATCTTACTTGGAACACGTTCCGGAACCATTTCATCCTGGAATATGAGATACCAAAGTATGACGGAGACATGGGGCAGCCCAATGTGTTTGTGCCCCTGGAAGCGGGGCCATGCTGGAAAAAGGTGGAGAACATCGGCCGCTTTTTCCAAACCCAGGCCGACAAGCATTGGTTCACGGAGGATATTTTTCTCGGTTTGATGAGGCTGCGCGGGATGGAATGCGCGTCGCGAACGAAATATGCCGAGGCGTTTTACACTCGGAAGCTGGTCATAGGATAAACGCCGGCACTACAGAATGGCGCTCCAGATAACACAAGGAAAACCAGAATTGCACCGGGTAGCGACAGGCTGGCGTCGGCCGTTTCCCCGACTGTTTGTGCGTCGCGAGTGCTGGGGGCTGACGCGTTCAGCCAAGCTCGGTATATTGGCGGTTTTTCTGTGCTCGCTTATGGTCGTGACGTGGTTTATCCATCCTTTTTTGGCCATCACCGCCCCGGTCAATACGGAATATCTGGTCGTGGAAGCCTGGATTCCGCGATATGCGTTGCAGGAATCCGTGGTGCTGTACCAAAAGGGCGGCTATCGAAAAGCGTTCACCAGCGGATGTCCGAGAACGGATGATTTGGGAAGCTCGTCCAAGACGAGCTCCGCCGAGGCCGCCGCCATCCAGATGGAAAGATTCGGGATGAGCACTAACGCAGTAACGGCAGTTTCATGCTGGGTCGAGCGGAAGGATCGAACTTTCAACTCGGCCTTGACTTTGAAGGAATGGTTTCAACAAAACGGAATGCCGGTATCCGCGATTGACGTGGTCACGCTTGGGCCGCACGCGCGAAGGTCCCGACTGCTCTACGAGAAGGCTTTTGGAAACAAGGTGAAAGTCGGGGTAATATCCATTGAAGACCGGAGTTACGATCCGGCGCATTGGTGGCGATGCAGCGAAGGAGTGCGTGAAGTTGTCGGCGAGGGAATTGCATATATTTATGCCCGGGTCTTTTTTCATCCTTCGGAAAAGAACTTGAACAATGGCAATACAAATGATACAAACCGTCCGTTTTCGACCGCCGCCACAGTCGATGCCACCTCGCATCAGAGTGTTGTGGCGAAGTTGCCGTGAGGCGTCAATTTGATGAATAGGCAGAACAAACCCGCTGATTGTAATTGCCTGATGATCGCAATGATGAAAACTGCTTGCGTGTCTATCAGCCGGGTTTTCGCTGGAAGCGCAATTACAGTTGGCATTTTGATTCCGGTAACATTCTTTGGCCGGCTCCCATGCGCTTTTGGCCAAGTCAACATACTGACATACCATAACGACAATGCCCGAACCGGACAGAACACGAACGAAACCAGCCTGACAGTATCCAACGTGAACACCAATACCTTCGGGCTGTTGTTCACTTTCCCCGTGGACGGAGATGTTTATGCGGAACCGTTATATGTTTCGGGTGTCGCCATTCCCGGCCGGGGAACTCACAATGTGATTTTTGCGGCCACGCAGAACAACAGCGTTTATGCATTCGATGCCGATAACAACATGGCTCCAGCGGGCGGATTGCTGTGGCAAACGAACCTGGGAACCCCTGCTTTGACCCCGAATGATGATTTTGGGAACACGTATGGGCCTTTTTATGCCATAAGCCCGCATGTGGGAATCACCGGCACGCCGGTGATTGATCCCGTTTCGGGGACGCTTTATGTCAATGTCTTCACGCATGAAGGCGGTCAGTACTTTCACAGAATTCACGCGTTGAACATCACCAACGGTGACGAGCAGCCATATAGTCCGGTTATGGTCACCGCTTCTGTTCCTGGGGAGGGAGTGGACAATCAAGCTGGAGTGGTGACTTTTAGCCCGGAGCAACAGCTTCAGCGATCCGCGCTAACGCTTGCCGGAGGTGTTCTGTATGTCTGTTATTCGAGTTATGCAGACACAGACCCTTATCACGGATGGGTGATAGGCTATGACGCAGGCAACCTTCAGCAACTTGCCAATTATGTTTTCAATACCACTCCGAACAGCACAACAAATGACTTTGGCTTGGGCGCCGGCGAAGGTGGAATCTGGATGAGTGGAAGCGGATTGGCCGTCGATGCCACTACTAATTTATTCGTCGCGGTTGGAAACGGATCATTTAACGCCAATATCGCAGGCGGGACGGAATATGGCGACAGCATCATCAAATTTTCAACTTCAGGTTCCTTGGAAGAAAGCGACTATTTTACTCCATACAATCAGGCCAATCTGGCGGTCGTTGACAATGATCTTGGGTCTGGCGGAGTGCTGCTACTGCCAGATTCGGTGGGAAATGCGGCGCACCAGCATTTGCTGGTGGCTGGCGGCAAGGAAGGAACGGTTTACCTTGTGGACCGCGACGATATGGGGCATTTTAATGCCTCAAACAACACCCAGATAGTGCAAGATCTGCCGTATATCGTCGGGAATGATGATTCCGACGGCAACATCTTTAGTTCGCCCGCGTATTTCAACAACCGCATATATTATCAGGGTTCAAGCGATGTATTGAAAGCTTTTGCGTTTACAAATGGCATGCTGACCACCGTACCAGTGAGCGCGTCCCTGACGACTTTCGGTTTTCCTGGAGCAACGCCGGTTATTTCTGCCAACGGCACCAACAATGCCATCGTCTGGGTATTGCAAACCGATGCGGTGGATGGGCAGAATGGCAGTAGCCCGGCGATTTTGCATGCATATGACGCCTACAATCTGACGACTGAATTGTATAACAGCGGTCAGGCTGGCGTCCGTGACATGCTGGGCATCGCAGTCAAATTTGCGGTGCCAACAATCGCAAACGGCAAGGTTTACGTTGGCGTTGAGGACGCGGTTTCAGTATTTGGCAACGGCATCTTTGCAGGGAATTTGACGCTTCAAATAGCAAAAGCCAGCCTCAATGAGGTTACGCTATCCTGGTCGCCCGCGATTCCAGCCAGACTGCAGACTGCTTCGGCGCTGCTGGGAACGAATACTGTGTGGACCGATATTGGCACAGTTAATCCGACGTCGCTGGCCGTCAACGGATCGAATGCATTTTTCAGAGTGGTCAGCCCATAAATAGTGATGCAACAGGTTCCGCAGGAGATAAACCGCGAACGGTCGAGTTTGCAAGGAGACTCGGGAATATTACCGACTTGCGACCGGTGTCGTTTCGACGCGCGTCGAGGCTTGTGGATTCCAATGACGAAAGCAATGATTTATTCAAACATCGCCTAGTAAACATATGAAAATAGCCATTGTGGGGTTGGGTTACGTGGGGCTTCCGTTGTCGTTGCAAAGGCTGGAACAACGAAGGAAGCAACGAGATCAAGGGCAACATGCCTCCGTCGAGGCCACCGGAAACATGATTTTCGGGAGGATAAATCCAAACAAATTAATAAAGCATGAAACTGTGCGCGGGTGATTGGGTTGAAGTTCGCAGCAAGCAAGAGATATTGGGCACGCTCGACAAACGAGGCCAGTTGGACAACCTGCCATTCATGCCGGAAATGTTCAAGTATTGCGGCCTGCGGTTCCGCGTCTGGAAACGCGCTCATAAAACCTGCGACACCGTGAACAAGACAGGCGGTCGCAGGATGGCCGATGCCGTTCACCTGGAAGAACTCCGTTGCGATGGGCAAGCTCATGGCGGCTGCCAGGCGGAGTGCCTGATTTTTTGGAAGGAGGCATGGTTGAAACGCATCGGGCACGCTGGGAAATTGCCGACTGAATCCGCCGGTGATACGGGTCCTTCCCAGGTTTCTGCCGCGATGGCAGTGGTGAATCGCGTGGAGGGAGAGGTCGTTGCGGGGACCAAGGCGGCAGGGTCTGAAGACCAATCCGGGCCGACGTACGTTTGCCAGGCGACGCAATTGCCAGCCGCGACGTCACCGCTTTCCTGGTGGGACATCCGTCAGTATTGCGAGGATTACGCGTCGGGCAACACACGGCTGGGGCAATTGTTTTCCAGTTTTGTTTATGCGGGGTATTACAGGTTAGTACAGGCTGGGATTGGGCTGGGCCCTTTCCTGCGACGCTTGTATGATCTTTTTCAAAACCTGCGTGGCGGCGTTCCTTTTCCGAGAAGATCGGGAAGCATTCCAGTCGGTCAACCAACCCCCGCCAGCGCGCTTAATCTACGACCCGGGGAATTGGTCCGAGTGAAGAGTTTTGGGGAAATCCTTTCGACATTGGATACGGATAACAAGAACCGGGGCCTCTATTTCGATGCGGAGGAAGTGCCATTTTGCGGAGGGACTTTCCAGGTTAAGGGACGCGTCGGCAGAATCATCAACGAGAAGACCGGCAAAATGATGACGTTCAAGACGGAATCAGTGATTCTCGAGGGCGTTTACTGCCAGGGCAGGTACAGCGACAAGCGACTCGGTTGCCCGCGGAGCATTTATCCGATGTGGCGGGAGGTCTGGCTGGAGCGTGCCACGGAATCCAGTCCGGCAAAGTTGAGCGAGAAACACGCGCTGACCGGCCAATTTGATCCGTAAAATCATTTGACTTCGGCAGAATATCCGCTAGTTTCGGGTGCCCGGTTTACAGCAGCGGACTCTGCCCGCTTTTACAGGGGCAGATTGATGTTGTTTACAATTTGTACAAGAAAGATAATGGGGGGGGCTTTGGCTCCTGTTTATTTTGGGGGCAGGATTTCCGTTTTTTGCCCGCGCCGCGGGCTATCCTCTTAAAATTGGCGCTTCTCATCGTTGTCTGGTGGAGCAGAATAACAACCCTTATTTTTTGCAGGGTGACTCGGCTTGGTCTATGATCGCGCAATTGAGCAGCACCCAGGCGGACCAGTACCTCCGGGACCGGGCGTCCAAAGGGTTCAACTCGGTTCTGGTGAACCTTATCGAGCATCAATATGCCTCGAATGCGCCGGCGAACTTCTACGGGGATTACCCGTTCACTAATTATCTCGACGGCGGAAGGTGGGACATGACCTCAATGAACGAAGCGTATTTCACCAATGCGGATTGGATGATAAAACGGGCCGCATATTATGGCATTCAGGTCATCCTGGTCCCGGCTTACTGTGGATACCAAAGCGGCAGCCAGGGCTGGTATCAAGACATGGCCAGCAACGGGACGAACAATCTGGCGATTTGGGGCCAGTATGTGGGAAAAAGATATAAAGATTTTCCCAATATCATCTGGCTCAATGGCGGTGATGATAACGCGCCGGACTTGTCACTGGTTGACGCAGTGGCCAACGGAATACGCGTTTACGATACAAATCATTTGCAGACAGCGGAAGGAGGCAGGGGCACATCCGCCCTGGACTACTATCCGGAGCCATGGGATCAGATAAACACCAGTTATACGGGAGTCATTACATATATAGATGTATTGGCCAATTATAATGGCTCGCCCGTAACACCCGACTTTCTGGTCGAAAGCGTTTATGAGGGGAACGACGGGGCCGACGACTCGACGTGCCGAGAGGAGGCTTATGACGCGGTGTTCAACGGGGCCATGGGCCATATTTTTGGAAACACGTATATCTGGCAATTTGCCGGTCCGTGGCAACAGGCGCTGTCCGGTCCCGGATCCAGCACCATACAGTATTTGAGAACGCTGATGGCTAGCCGGCCCTGGTACAGCATGGCGCCCGATCAGGCCGGGGCGGTGGTGACCCTGAACCCGAATGACGTTTCGGACGGCGTCATGGCGCCAGTTTTGCGTGCAACGAATGGGGCAAGCATTCTTGTCTATGCACCGCAATCCCTTACTTTCACGGTAAACATGGCACAAGTTTCGGGGACAAACGCCCAAGCTTGGTGGTACAACCCACGGGATGGGAGTGCGACAAACCTGGGTATCTTCAGCACTGCTGGCAGCAGACCGTTCACAACGCCCGATGCGAACGACTGGGTGCTCGTTCTGGATGATGCGTCGAAAGGCTTTGATGCGCCAGGGCTTGACCATCCGCCAATCGCAAACGCAGATACCATCGAACGGTATTCGACAGAAGGAGTAATGGTTTCGGCTAAATCGCTTTTAATCAACGATTCAGATTTAGATGGAGACTGGCTGAGCGTGACGCAGGTCCAGTCGCTCAGTTCAGCCACGGTGGTGCAAAATGGGGACTGGATTATTTACACCCCTGCCGTGGGTTTCAATCCGCTGCATGATCATTTTTCGTACACAGTAAGTGATAGTCGCGGGGGTTTCGCCACCGGAACTGTGACAGTGAATGTTGTGGCGAGAGCCGTTCTGCCGGCAAACTGTCTCAGTATTGCCCCCATGGCCGGGGGGACAATCCGAGCCACGTACCATGGCAATCCCAATCAAACCTATGGGATTCAATCCAGCATCGGCGGGATTTCCTCATCATGGCAGACGATTGGCACGGCGACGGCGGATTCGTTGGGAAACATCATATTTGAAACGACGGCGTCGGAGGTTTCCAGCACGTATCGGATGGCCTATCCGTGATGGCGGCAGGCGAGTTTTCTGTTTTCCAATAAACCGGTTGGCGAGGGCGGTTTAATGATTTTACGCATGGCATCCCCGGCGAGGTTCCCATGGCTGTCTGTTTTTGGCAGTATTTGTTTGCTGGCAAACGCGGTTTTTGCCGAGACCGCCGTTTTCCCGATCAAGGTGGGACCCACGCGGCGATATTTGGTTGATCAAAGCGGCGTCCCCTTCCTGATGCAGGCCGACTCGGCGTGGTCGCTTATGGTGGCTTTGGATCATAATGAGGTCACACAATACCTGGAATCCCGGCAGGCGAAAGGGTTTAATGCGTTGGTGGTGAATCTAATCGAGCACAAGTTCCAAGGAGGAGATAGTGCTTTTTTATCGCCAACAAATCGTTATGGGCAAGCTCCTTTTTTGGCACGCGGGGATTTTTCGAAGCCCAACGAAGACTACTTTACCAACGCAGACTGGGTGATTGCCCAGGCTGCGGCAAAGGGAATGGTGGTGGTACTGTTCCCCGATTATCTGGGTTACCCCGGAAGCGACGAAGGATGGTGCGATGAAACGCTGGCAAATGGCGTGGAAAAGTGCCGGCAATACGGGCGTTACGTAGGGAATCGTTATAAAAACAGCCCCAATGTCATTTGGGCGATGTATGGGGACCGAAATCCGGATGCCGCGCAGCCGATGGTTGACGCCATGGCGGCAGGCGTCCAGGAGGCGGACACGAACCACATTTTTACCGTTCATCTTCAGCGCCGCTTTATTGCCAGAAAGCTACTGCATGACCCGCCATGGTTGCAGCTCACCACTGCGTACAGCGATTCGCAGACATTTACCGCCTGTCTGGCCACCTATGCAGAATCGCCGGTGATGCCCTTTTTTCTCATTGAGAGCATTTACTCGGAGACGCCGAAAGCAACTGGAGCGACGCTGAGGGCGCAGGCCTATTGGGCCGATCTCAGCGGCGCATGCGGGCAAACATTTGGAAATGAAAACATCTGGCAATTCAAACGCGGGTGGCAGAAATCCATCAACGATGAAGGCGCGGCCTGCATGTCATGGGTCAAAGCGCTTTTTCTTTCACGCGCCTGGTACAAGCTGATCCCGGATGAGACTCACACGATAGTGACTTCAAGCTACGGCAAGGGGGCAAGCCATGTTGCGGCGGCGCGAACAAGTGATGGGGCAACGCTGATTGCTTATCTGCCGACGGGTGGAGGCGCGATTACGGTGGATATGGAAAAGCTTGCGGGGCCGCGCGTCCAAGTTTGGTGGTTCAATCCGAGCAGCGGCAAGTCCAGCAATGCGGGGGTTCTGCCGGGGACGGGGCGCCAGGAATTCAAGCCGCCAGATGCCAACGATTGGGTGCTGGTACTGGATGAACTTTCGCGGCACTTTCAAGCTCCGGGAACATTTCCGTTTATCGCTGACAAGTAAGTTGAAAACCGGTCTAAAATTGAGGCCAAAATCATCTGTTGCAGGAAGGCAAATGGCCTGGAATCTGCTTTAACTTCCGTGATTCACTGCAGCCGGGGTTCCGCTATTTTATGACAATACTGGGGTGTCAATTGGATATTTCGTGGGAAAACAAAAGGAAAAACTATGAAAAAGCGGGCGCTTTGTTGAATCAACAGAAACTTTCCGCCGGTTCATTGGTTGTTTTGCCGGAAATGTTCGCCACCGGATTCAGCATGGATGCAGGCAAAATCGCGGAACGTGCCGGCGGCCCCACAACGGATTTCATGAAACAATTGGCCCGGGAAAAGGGCGTTTATGTTTTAGGGGGCCTCGTCAGGCAGGATTCCGTCTCGAGAGTATTCAACGAAGCAATATGTGTCGCTCCCTCCGGCAGGCGCGTTGTCCGTTACGACAAGCTTCATTTGTTCAGGCCGGGCGGTGAGAGCAAACATTACGCACCAGGAGGGGATATTACCCTGTTTCAATGGGGGAATTTCAAGGTCGCGTCATTTGTGTGCTACGATTTGCGTTTTCCGGAAATATTCCGCATGGCCACTTTGCGGGGGGCTGAAGTCCTGGTGGTCATTGCGAACTGGCCGCGCCGCAGAAGCATTCACTGGTCATTACTGTTGCAGGCCCGGGCGATTGAAAACCAGGCGTACGTGGTGGGAGTGAACCGCTGCGGCCAGGATCCGCAACTTGACTATTCGGGCGGTACTGTCGTCATCGGTCCCTGGGGTGATACTATTGCTTCCGCGGGAGAAAATGAAACGGTAATCTCCGCTGATCTGGATCGCGCAGTGGTGACGAAATGCAGGCGGGACTTTGCCGTTTTGAGGGATGTCCGAACCAGTTTTAAGCTGAAGAATCCGGGAAACAAAAAGTGAATCGGCAAAACCGGCGAGTCAATCCGGCCGGTTTTGGATTTGAAGAAACAATGAATGTAACAAAATCGAAAGAGTTGCAGGCGAGGTTTCATTCGGTGATTCCTGGCGGGGCTCATACGTATGCGAAGGGGGATGACCAATACCCCGAAACAATGCCGGTTTATCTTGAGAGGGGGAAAGGGTGTCATGTTTGGGATGTGGATGGCAACGAATTTATCGAATACGGCATGGGCTTACGTTCGGTGACGTTGGGACATGCCTACGAGCGGGTGGTCGAGGCGGCATGCCGTCAGCTTCAGTCTGGGAGTAATTTTGTCAGGCCATCCCCGATTGAGCTTGATTGCGCGGAAGCTTTGCGCGGCTTGATTCCCTCCGCCGAGATGGTGAAGTTTGGAAAACACGGGTCGGACGCGACCAACGCCGCGGTCAAACTGGCCCGGGCTTACACGGGGAGGGATCTGGTCGCCGTTTGCGGGGACCAACCCTTTTTTTCCGTGGACGACTGGTTCATCGGGTCAACGCCGATGGATGCGGGGATTCCGAAGATCATCCAGTCATTAACGGTGAAATATGGATATAATGATCTGGAGAGCCTTGACTGCTTGTTTGCAAAACATCCCAAAAGAATTGCCTGCGTAATTCTGGAGGCGGAAAAAGAAATCGAGCCGGCGGCGGGCTTCCTGACGGGGTTGAAAGAACTGTGCGGGCGGGCGGGAGCCGTGTTGATTCTGGACGAAATGATCACAGGTTTTCGCTGGGACAATGGTGGAGCGCAAAAATATTACGACATCAGGCCCGATCTCTCGACGTTCGGCAAAGCGCTCGGCAACGGTTTTGCGATTTCGGCGCTCGTGGGGCGGCGCGATATCATGAAGCTCGGCGGATTAGATCATGGCGTGGAGCGGGTCTTTCTGCTCTCCACGACGCATGGCGCGGAAAGCCATGCGCTGGCGGCGGCGAGGGAGACCATGCGCGTTTACCGTGATGAACCTGTTGTTGAGACGCTTTGGCGCCGGGGACGCCGTCTGGCGGAGGGGATCCGGCAGGCTGCGGAGGGCTCGGGTGTGTCAGAGTATTTTCAAGTGCGGGGCAAACCCTGTTGTCTTGCCTATGCAACCATGGATCAACAAAAGCAGCCTTCGGCGGCGTTTCGCACGCTTTTTTTGCAGGAAACAATGCGCCGGGGCGTGATTGCACCATCGCTCGTCATCAGTTACGCTCACACGGACGGGGACGTTCAGCGTACGATCGAAGCAATTGCGGCCGCGTTGCAGGTGTACCGCCGGGCTTTGGACGAAGGCGTTGAGAAGCACCTTGTGGGACGACCGGTAAAACCAGTGTTCCGCAAATTCAATTAAGAGGGCATAAAAGAAAATTTCAGGGGCATTCAAGCATGAAAACCGCCAGTGCCGAACAAACCGGCCCGTCCTCCCTTCAGGGCAAGTGCCGTTTCTGTCATTCCCCATTGCGCAATCTCATGGTGGATTTGGGCATGTCGCCACTTTGCGAAAGTTATGTGCCAGCGGCACGGTTGAATTCAATGGAGCCGTTTTATCCCCTGTCCGTGTTTGTTTGCGACAAGTGCCGGCTGACCCAGCTTCTTGACTATGTGAGTCCGGGGGAGATTTTTTCGGAATACGCCTACTTCTCCTCCTACTCCGACTCGTGGCTGCGGCACGCGAAGGGGTATGTTGAAATGATTATCGGACGGCTTGGCCTGGTCCCGGCCGATCAGGTGATTGAAATTGCGAGCAATGACGGGTACCTGCTGAAAAATTTTGTCGAGAAAGGCTTCAGCCCGTTGGGGATCGAGCCGGCCGCGAACGTGGCAGACGCGGCGAGGCAGAAAGGCGTCGAGAGCCGCGTGGCGTTTTTTGGCGCGGCGCTCGCGCGTACGCTGGTGGGGGAGGGGAAGCAGGCAAAATTATTGCTGGGCAACAACGTGCTGGCGCATGTGCCGGACCTGAATGATTTTGTCGCGGGGCTGAAGATTTTGCTGGCGCCCGAAGGCACCCTGACGCTGGAATTCCCCCATTTGCAGCGGCTCATCGAGGGGAACCAATTCGACACGATCTATCATGAGCACTTCTCATATTTTTCACTGCTGGCTGTGGAGCGGGTGTTGCGGCACCACGGCCTGAAGATTTACGATGTGGAAGAGCTTGGCTCGCACGGCGGGTCGCTGCGCCTGTTCGCGACGCACGCGGATACCACCACGGCGGAGGGAGCGCGGGTAACGGAGTTGCGTGCGCGGGAAGAGGAATTGGGTTATGACGGGCAGGGGATTTATCAAATATTTGAGGCCAGGGTTCAAGAAACCAAGAGGAAT
>Ga0206996_1162_pt1 | contig 13303 bp, 15 predicted proteins | sample Alteio_BWMinCont_2_FD_153467 | JGI IMG/M metagenome (GOLD analysis project Ga0206996, IMG submission 153467) | Enriched cells from forest soil in Barre Woods Harvard Forest LTER site, Petersham, Massachusetts, United States -... | ecosystem: Environmental > Terrestrial > Soil > Temperate forest >...
AAACAAGAGAAAGAGGATTTCGCGCGCTGGATCAAACTGACCGGTCCGGGAAAAGGCGACGACTTCTTCCGCTGCAATGGCGCCGGCGAAATGCTCGTCTTCTCGGCGGCGGACTTCGAGGATTTTCTGGAGCCACGTCCCGATCTCCCTTCGTCACTCGAAAGTGAACTGAAAGACGTCGTGACGCTGCTCGCCGCCAACAAGTGGCCTTTCCGCTTGCACGCCACTTATGACGAAAGCATCACGCGATTTCTCAATGTGTATGAGGAAGTAAATCGGGAAGTGCCATTTAAAGGCCTCCATTGGTTTTTCGACCACTGCGAAACGGTCTCCGACCGGAACCTCGAACGCATTAGGGCATTGGGCGGCGGAATCGCCATTCAGCATCGCATGGCCTATCAGGGAGAGTATTTCATGGACCGTTACGGCAAAAAAGCCGCTGAGCGAACACCCCCGATATCAAAAATGTTGGAGCTTGGAATCCCCGTGGGTGCGGGAACAGACGCCACGCGAGTCGCCAGTTACAATCCCTGGGTTTCCCTCTACTGGATGGTGACCGGCAAAACTGTCGGTGGGGTTTCCATGTATCCTGACAAAAATTGCCTGTCGCGGGAGGAAGCCTTGCGGCTTTACACCGAAGGCAGCAGTTGGTTTTCCAGCGAGAGCGGGAAGAAAGGCGCGCTCATTGCGGGGCAATTGGCCGATTTGGCAGTGCTCACTGAGGATTATTTGTCCGTGCCCGAGGAACAGATAAAAGGCATCGAGTCCGCGCTTACGATTGTTGATGGAAATATCGTTCACGCGACGGATGAATTTGCATCACACGCGCCCCCCGCAATCCCCGTGTTGCCGGAATGGTCGCCGGTGAAAGTGTTCGGCGGTTACGGCGCGCCTTTGGACGTTCGCAAGGCTGCGCGAGCGGGTGTGCCAATGCCGCAACATCAACACAATGCCGAATGCCATCATCACGGCTGCGCCCATGCGGCCCATCAACTTCTTTCCGGCATCGAGGCTTCGCGCAATCGCTACGCCGGCTTCTTTGGATTGGGCTGCGATTGTTTCGCCTTCTGAGCGCTGAGAGAATATTCGCACAATTGCATTATGAATCTCTTCAGAAAATCGCTGAGTGTGGAACCGGGCAGCAAGCTCGAAACGTGGGGACATTTTCTGCTCCGCGTGTCGGCGGGCTTGATGATTTTCTACATTCACGGCTGGCACAAATTGGAGGGCTGGATTGCCTATCTCCGGAACGGCACGCCGTGGAAATTGGCCGAGGAAGTTTCCGGAATGCATTTTCCCGCGCCACTCGCGTCGGCGGTGGCCGCAACGCTGGTGCAGTTCATCTGCTCGTTGTTCATCATTGTTGGATTGTTCACACGCATCAACGCCATAGTGCTATTTGGCGCGCTGAGTGGCGCCATCCTGCAGAACCTCCTGGCAGGCCGCGATCCGCAACTGGCGATTCTATACACGCTCGTGGTCCTGACACTCGCGTTCATGGGTGGCGGCAGAATATCGCTCGATGCCAAGTTGTTTGCAAAAGCGGAACAATCGACCTCGCGAAATGCCGGGATGGGAAGGGAGTTGAAGTCGATATGAAAGCGAATCCAGCCGAACAGGAGCCGGAGATCTTCGAATTAGGACCGGACACAACGGCCTGTGTCATTCGGTGCCTGCCACACATCATCCGTGAAAGAGCCTACCAGCTTTTCGAGGCGCGTGGCCGCCAACCGGGTCTTGAAGTGGACGATTGGCTGCAGGCCGAGAGGGAGATCAAGCACCACTTTAGCATTTGAAATAATCTGACAAAAAACTAAGCACATATGAGATCCATAACCACCAAGACCACACCGAAGTTCAGGATTTATGGTTGAGCGTCTGGTAACAAGCATTGGCACTCAGTATGTTCGGCAGCAAGCGCGGAGACCGCGTGAATAAGGGACCACGGTCGAAAGAGCAAGATTTTGTCAACCGAAGGCAGGTCAGTTGGTTCGCCTTTTTGCCCCGGCCGGACTCTCGTTGGGCGGGATCGCTTCTGGCGTCGGCATGGACGTGCCCACGAACGGCAGACAGTAAGCGCTGGTACTCCGGTCCGAATATTCCATAATTCATGCGCGGGTCTGGAATCTGGTCATAGGCGGAAGTGCCAGAGCCAGTCCGACGATCTCTTAATTTTCACCGCGTTGGGTTGACAGAACCGGCGAAAACAGGCCCGCGCCTCACGACGCTGGCCTATTGCTCGAATGACTAGGATTGTTGTCCCGGTCCATTACTGGAGGGACGACACTTGGTCGTGAAAAACGCCAAACATGTTGACAAGCTCAAAGAGGTCAAGGATGATAGGCGATTGCCAAGGCCCAGGTCACGCCAGCCGAGTCAATCGGCGGCAGGATTGACGACGCATTCATCACCGTCCAGGTGAAATCGTCACTGATAGCTCATCGTTGAGCCAGCACGCTCAAAGCCAGGAGGGAGACAACCGACAGCGTAATTTCGGTAAGCGGTACAAACGGTGTGGCCAGCGTGATCAACAACATGATCGCGGAGGTGGCGGCTGTGTCGAATCGCCAAGCAGGCGCTGGTCTGTTGGCTGGCGCAATTGCCGTCAGGCAAAGGCAGCGGGGTCCGCCTCGGTCGAGCTGGAAGACGGACGGCTTGGCCAGATAAACAACCCGTCAAAACATCCTGAAAACTTAAATGGCTCCGAGGTCCGGAAGGAGTCTGTCGGCAGAAAGCACACCCACATGAACGCTGATCTTGTAAAGCAGGCACTGGAGTTGGTTGTCAACCCCAATGTGCTGGTCAATCTGGTTTCACGCCGTGTCCGCCAGCTCAATTCTGGCGCGGGCGGGATAAGCCGTCCCCTGGTGGCGAACACCGAAAACTTGGGGGCGGCGGACATCGCTCTGCGCGAAATTATCGAGCGGAAAATGGGCTGGGTAATGCCCGAAACTGCTGAAACGCCGCAGCTGAAAAGAAGCCTCAGAAGCATCAGGTCGGGTGGCAAAGTCCAGCGGGCCGCGTAACGCGAAATCGTCAACCCGTCCTGGCGTGGGCTGTATAGGGGAAGCCCCCGAACAACGCACTATAGGGTTACACCCCATGAAGCATATTTACCTGGCCGTCATCCGATTCATTAAACAAGCTTGGTCGCTTCTTCGCTTTGTCGCGGATACCGTCAATCGGAGAAGACGGCAGGCTGTTTTGGACCAATTTAATACCGAGAGGCTGGACCGGATACGAAATCCGTCAAAATATCTTGGAAAGTAATTCAATTCGCCCATGGAACTCCCCAGATACAAGGACCTGAACAAAAGCGTTCCCATCGACATTAAAACCCGGAAGGGCGTTGTTAAGCTGTATGTCGAATCGTTGAAGCGCGGGCTTGGGAGCAAGAAGTGGTGGCTCACCGTTGAGGGCTTTTGTCGGGAAAGCGTCGCCGAAAGGGAGCAATGCCACGTCATTTTTGGGGGTGCCGAGGCTGGGGGAACCTTCTCAATGGTAAACGAGCGGAACGGACTCTGGATTGTTACTTTTGAGGCGATGATTTCAGACCCCATATTTTGGGGAGAAGCGTAGGAATTTTTGCCGTCGTGTGCAGATTTCAATAGTTCGGTCAGCCTAATACGCAATGTCGTGTCAATGGGGTGTTCACCCCATTGAGCGAATACTCCACATTTCATATATATTCAGTCCAAACGCGCACCGCTGGCCCAAAAACATGTATCCGGAGGCAATTTGCCAATGGTGTGCCACTTCCGCACGTATTGGCGGCTGGCCCGTGATCAATTCTAAGAATGCTCTTGAATGAAAACCAACGGTTACAAACCCTTGACTCCAGCGGCCCGTTTGCCCAAGTGTCCCACCGGCATCCAGGGTCTCGACGAAATCACCGATGGCGGATTGCCACGCGGGCGGCCCACGCTCGTTTGCGGCGGCGCGGGTTGCGGCAAGACTTTGTTCGCAGCGGAATTCCTCGTGCGCGGCGCGGCGCAGTTCGACGAACCCGGCGTCTTCATGTCCTTCGAGGAGACAGGTGCGGAGTTGCAGGCCAACGTTGCATCGCTCGGATTTGATCTGACGGGCCTGATCCGGCGCAAAAAAATTGTGCTCGACCATGTATATATTGAGCGCAGCGAAATCACGGAGACTGGCGAGTATGACCTGGAAGGCTTGTTCGTCCGGCTGAATCACGCGCTTGACTCCATTGGCGCTAAACGCGTGGTGCTGGACACGCTTGAGGCGCTGTTCGCGGGCCTGCCGAACGAGGCGATCCTGCGTGCCGAGTTGCGCCGACTCTTTCGCTGGCTGAAAGACAAGGGTGTGACCGCCATCATCACCGCTGAGCGCGGACGCGATCAAATGACGCGTCATGGGCTGGAGGAATACGTGTCGGATTGCGTCATCCTGCTCGATCACCGGGTCAACGACCAGATTGCCACGCGGCATCTTCGGGTGGTGAAATACCGGGGCGCGTTGCATGGCACCAATGAATTTCCGTTCCTGATCGGCGACGAGGGCCTCAGCGTGCTGCCCATCACCTCGCTGGGGCTGAACCACAAGGTGTCCAACGAGCGGATTTCCACCGGTATTCCCCGGCTTGACGCCATGCTGGGTGGCCGGGGATTTTTTCGCGGCAGCAGTATTCTGCTGACCGGCACTCCCGGCACCGGCAAAACCAGCCTGGCCGCCTGTTTTGCCCAGGCTGCCGCCCGGCGCGGGGACCGCGTGCTCTTTTTCTCGTTCGAGGAGTCGCCCGGCCAGATCATCCGCAACATGCGTTCCATCGGGTTGCACATGGAGCCACTGGTCAAGAGCGGCTGGTTGCGGTTTCACGCCGCGAGGCCGACGCTTTGCGGCCTGGAAATGCACCTGGCCACCATGTTCAGGGAGATCACCCGGTATAAACCCGCCGTGGTCATCGTGGACCCGATCACGAGCCTGCTGTCGGCGGGGTCCAACCACGAAACCAAGGGAATGGTAACGCGGCTGATTGATTTCCTGAAAGGGGCGGAAGTCACCTCGCTCTTCACGAGCCTGACTCATGGCGGCCATGCGCTGGAACAGAGTGAAATCGCCATGTCATCGCTCATGGATTCCTGGCTGCTGTTGCAGGACCTGGAAGGCAACGGCGAACGCAATCGCGTGCTTTACGTGCTGAAAGCGCGGGGCATGGCGCACTCAAACCAGGTCCGCGAGTTCCTGATTTCCAAGCGGGGCATTGACCTCGTGGACGCTTACATCGGTCCCAACGGAGTTCTGACCGGCGCATCCCGCGTGGCGCAGGCTGCCCGCGAAAAAGCGGAAGCGCTCACCGAGCGGCAGGAAGCCGCCGACCGGAAGCGTGAATTGGAACGCAAGCGCACGGCGCTGGAACAACAGATCGCCGGGTTGCGCTCCGAATACGAAACTGAAGTAGTGGAACTGCGGCGCATCGACCAACAGGTGGACACGAAGACGCGTGTGCTGACCGCTGAGCGCACGAAATTGGGCCGCTTACGCCAAGCGGATGCCACAGTGACCGCCACCCCGCATGGCAACTCCAGACCGAAGGGAAAATGATGAAAACCAGGACCAACCAGCATCCAAAGACTGTTTCCCAGCGCCAGCCAGCCAAACTGTGGCAACTGCGCCTGTATGTGGCTGGCCAAACTCCCAAATCCCTGACAGCTTTCGGAAATCTGAAGCAGATTTGCGAAAACCACCTGAAAGGCCGTTACCGCATTCAGGTGATTGATCTGTTGGCGCAGCCCCACCTTTCCATAGGCGACCAAATCCTGGCCATCCCCACGCTGGTGCGCAAGTTGCCGCAGCCCATGCGAAAAATCATCGGCGACCTCTCCAACACCGAGCGCGTGCTGGTAGGGCTGGATTTGCGCGCCGCCGCTTAACCGAGACGTACGCCCGTGAAACCAGACAAAACCCGCCGCACGACCAGAGCTTTTGAAAAGGCACTGTCCTCCCGGCCCGCCGGCAAATATTTGCTGCGGTTATACGTGGCGGGGGCCACCGCTAGATCGCGCCAGGCCATCTTGCGTGCTCGCAAACTGTGCGAAGCCGAATTCACCGGCAACTTTGAGTTGGAAGTTATTGATGTGTATCAGCAGCCCATCTTGGCGCGCGACGGCCAGATCGTCGCGACCCCGACCCTCGTCCGGGTATTCCCGCGGCCCGTGCGTCGGCTCATTGGCAACCTGTCGAATACCGCCCGCTTGTTTGTCGGTTTGGATTTGGACACGAAAGGTAATACCGCGTTTTGAAAACTGCCCCTGGGCAACGTGCCTCCCGCCCCGCGCCGTCCGGCGAACTTGCCAAACTCCGCGTCCGTCTGGCCGAGGCGGAGGAGACGCTCCGCGCCATCCGCACGGGCGAGGTGGATGCGGTGGTGGTTGCGGGCAAGGCCGGCCCGCAAGTATTCACGCTGCAAGGTGCCGGGCACGCCTACCGTGTCCTCATCGAATCCATGAACGAAGGGGCGCTGACCCTCACGGCCGGCAAGGTGATTCTTTACGCCAACCGGTGCTTTGCCCGAATGGTCAAATGCCCGCTGGAGCAGGTGATTGGCGGCTCTTTTCGCCGCTTTCTCTCCGCCGAAGATCAGGCGACGTTCCGACCGCTCCTGAATCGGCCCGGCAAATCCGGCTCCAAGAGGCAGATGTTCCTCAAGGCCGGTGATGGTTCGCAAATGCCAGTACATGTGTCCATTCGTTCGCTGGCAATGCCTGGCTCCAAAAACGCGGCCCTCGGCATGGTGGTGACGGACATGACGGAGGCACGCCGGACCGAAGAGCTGCTGCGTGCCTTGACGCATCGAGTGGTTCAGGCTCAGGAGGTCGAACGCGGGCGTGTTGCCCTTGAACTGCACGACAACATCACCCAGCTACTTTGCGCCGTGCTGGTCCGTTGCCAGACGTTGGTGGGCCACATTCCAAACCGCAGCGGGCCGGTGAGGGGAGAAGCGATTAAACTGCAAACGATCATCGGCAAAACCGTCCAGGAAGTGGAGCGCATCTCGCACAATCTCCGGCCCAGCGTGCTGGTCCATCTGGGCTTGGTCGCCGGTTTGCAAGAAATCAGCACGGAGTTTGCGAATCGGACGGGCGTATCGGTCAAGCTGGTCTGCGTGCGGTTGAACTCACGGTTGCCTCCCGACACCGAGTTGGCACTCTGCCGTATTCTTCAGGAAACCCTGAGAAATGTGGAGAAGCACGCCCGCGCCCGCCGCGTGAAGGTGCATTTGACCAGACCGGGCGGCCTCGTTCAGTTGAAGATTAACGATGACGGAATCGGCTTCAACCCGCATCATCGCCCGTCCAGGCGGAAAGGAAACGGCGGATTTGGTTTGCTCGGCATGCGCGAGCGGGCTGCGTATTTGGGCGGCACGCTCGATGTCAAATCCGTGCTGAACCAGGGCACGACGATCCAGATTCAGGTTCCGTCCGGCAACCCCTGCGGACCTCATTGAACGGATGGACTGATTGGCAACATACTTCGACACGCTCAAGCTCCACGGCGTCGCGCATGTGTTCAATTCCTGGGCGGACATGCCGCCGGTCGGCGAGCAACTCGCGCTGACCGGCAGCCTCACCAATCCGGAATTTGCCGGCGCGCGGTTTCTGCTCAAACCCGGGCGCAAATATCAGGAAGCCGTGGATTTATTCAGCCCCTACGACAAAATCAAGGAACCTTACGAGGAAGCCCGCGCCGCCACCGCCGAACTCATACGCGCCGCCTTATTGAAACAGGCCATCCGTAAATTGTTCATCTACGTCAACAACTGTCTGGAAGGCAACGCGCTCCTGACCATCATGGCGATGCTTGAAGCTCAGAACGATTGACATTCAAGGCAAGGCGTGCCAAAAATGCAGGCACTTGATCGCTTCCTAACTGGGAGTTGCAGTGGACCAATGACCAACAACGGGTGTATCCAAAAGGGATTCGATTGAAAGTTGCATTCTTAAAATTCACGATTAGCGGAGTTTTCCTTGCGCTTGTTGGAACTTCGCAGGCGCAGTTGGTGAATGGAGACTTTGCGACTGGCGACCTGACGGGGTGGAGTATTTCCAATACTGTCGGGGCCGTTGACTTCTACGGTCTTGAGACTGGCGGAACGGCTGTCGCTCAAGTGGTGTCGTTTGATACAGCGGGTACAGGCACACCCATAAACAGTGCGGAATTTCAAGTGGGTCAGACCGGTGGCCAGACTGGCGCGAGCAGCCCGACCCAGGGAATTGTCTTTTATCAGTACGTATCCCTGAATCCGGGCCAATTTGCGATGTCGCTTGATATTGCGGCATACAGTCCGGGCAATAACGGAGATGCCGGAACGTTCCAGCTTCTTCTTGATGGAAACGCGATGGCAAGCGATGCCATGGGATTCATTGGTTTTCACCAAACAATCCAATCTTCGTTGTATTACGCCGGGGCGATCACTGGAGGAACACACCAAATTGGAGTTGAGATTACACGGGCGGGTGAATTTGCACCCGATACACCCTTTCAGTATCTGGCCAACTTCCAGGTGACCGTCGTTCCTGAGCCTTCGGTTACCCTCCTCGCTGCTGTTGGTGGCTCAGTGCTTCTGTTTTTCCGAGCAAGTTCCCGAATGCTTGCGACGAGCGGGGGCGCTGGTTTCAAGTCGTCCGCTGGCCACGAAACCCGCTTCAAGTCGCCGATGCCGCCGAACGAATCAGCCGGGCGATGCTGAAACAGGCCATCCGCAAATTGTTTCTGCACGTGAACAACCGGCTGGAAGGGAACGCACTGTTGACCATCATGGCTATGATTGAAAGCTTCCGCGAATGGTAGGAATCGCGCCTGCCTGCCATCGCGCTCCCACCACCGTCGAGGGGAACTCTTGCCACGCCTCGGTGACCTCTGATATGCTCTCTTGCTCGTTGGATCGACATGCGGGGCATCGACGGAATTCGGCCAGCTAAGTTGATTTTTGGAATATGGACGACGAGGAAATCCGAGCGAAACATGAGGCGCTTCTAGATCGGATGTGTCTGGAGGGCTGGTTGAGCGGCTATCGCTACCAGGATGGACGCGGATTCTTACTGAATTGGACGCCAGATGGTGACTGGCAAGCAGAGCATATCAAAGGCCTCGCCAAACTTTATGAAGTTCAGCAAAAGCAATTCGATAATTTTGTCACCGTACCGGACGGACTTGCGGATAGTCTGATTTGGCAAAAGGCGGTCTCCAAAATAGCAGCTCACGGCCCACCATTATCCAAGTATGAGTTGCAGTTCCTTTTTCACGTTTTTGTCCGTTGGCATTCCTAGGCCAGAAAGGGCCTGGGCTCGAAAACCACTTGACAGAGTTTCCTGACATACTGCACAATTGAGCAGTATGACGGAGTTGACGAAACGCCAGCAACAGGTATTGGATTTCATCCAACGGAGCCAACACAACGAGGGCATTGCGCCAACGGTGCGGGAGATTGCGGCACATTTTGGGTTTCGCAGCACCCATGCCGTGACACAGCATTTGCGCCTCTTGCGCCAAAAGGGCGCACTTACCGGTGTAGCCCGTCTGGCCCGGTCGTTGCAGGTCATTTCCCCTCTGCAACCCCTACGGAATCGTGTCGCGGACATCCCCCTGTTTGGCACCATCCCCGCCGGGTTCGCCGATGAACGCAAGCAGGAGGCCAAAGGCTGCGTTTCCATTGACATTCAGAGCTTGGGAGTTAAGCCGTCAACGGTCGCGTTCGCCTTGGAAGTCAGGGGCGATTTGATGATTGGGAAGCTGATTGCTCCGGGAGACGTGGTGGTGATCGAGCCAAGGGCAGACCCAAAGGCCGGGGATGTGGTTGCGGCCCTGATTGATGGCGAAAGCACCCTCAAGACTTTTATGATGCGCGGCGGAAAGTCTTATTTGCGCGCTGAAAATCCCCGTTACCCCGACCTCATTCCGGCTTCTGAGTTGGTCATCCAAGGGGTGGTGGTTGCTCTGATTCGCAAGCGAAAATGAAGGAGGGCTTAACCCTCATTTTTGGCGATCCCCTCCATTGGCGAACCGCCGCTAATGAAATTGCCGCTCAATTTCCTCCAGGCTCCGCCCCTTCGTCTCCGGCACCAACCACAGCGTGAACAACAGCCCGCCCAGACTGAATGCCGCATAAATCCAGAACGTCATGGCCGGGCCGATTTTCGCGCTGTCGTTCAACATCGGAAAGGTCTGCGCGACCACATAGCACGAACTCCAGATGGTGAACGTCGCGATTGACATCGCGCGCCCGCGCACCTGCGTGGGAAAAATCTCCGAACACAAAATCCAGGGAATCGGTCCCAGGGCCATCGCAAATGCGGCGATGAACGCAAGAATGGCCAGCAACAATCCCGTGCCGTGAATCCCCGCGTGAAACATCCAGCCCACCATCCCGAGCGCTATTACCTGCGCCGCCAGTCCGATGAGCAACAGCGGACGCCGCCCCGCTTTGTCCACCAACGCCATCGCCACCAGGGTGAACACCAGATTCACCAAGCCGATTATGGCCGAGGAGGCGAACGAATCCTTCACTCCGATGCCGGCCGTCGTCAGGATTTTTGTCGAGTAATACATGATCGCGTTGATGCCGCTGAATTGTGAAACCGCCATCAACAGCACGCCAATCAAAAGTGGGCGGCGGAATCGCGCTTGAAACAGCTCGCTTACCCGTCCCCGGCTTTCTATTTGCAAAGTGCCGCGCATCGCCTCAATCTCAACTTCGGCATGCGCCGCGCCGCCAAGGCGTTCCAAGACGGCGCGCGCCTCGGATTCGTGTCCCTGCTGCCACAACCACCGGGGACTCTCCGGCACGGGAAACAAAAACCCCAGCAACAGCACTGCCGGCACAACCTCCGCCCCCAGCATCCACCGCCAGCCGGATACAGTGTTCCATTGTTCGTCGCCGAAATTCTGAATCCGAGCGTTGATGAACAGCGTTATGAAAATGCCGCTCACAATTCCAAACTGAAACAACGAACCCAATCTTCCGCGCCATGCCGTCGGCGCCATCTCCGCGATATACACCGGGCAGATCATGGATGAAGCGCCGATGCCGAGTCCGCTTACGAACCGCGCCATCAGAAATTGCGTGAACGTGCTGGGTGCCGCCGACAGCAAACCGGAAATTGCATAAAGCAGCGCGCAGATGAAAAGCAGTTTCCGCCGTCCGAACCGGTCGCTCAAAAATCCCACGCACATCGCGCCCGGAATGCAGCCAAAAATCGCGCTCGCTCCCGCCATCCCTTCCTGCAACGGAGTCAGCGCAAAATGCGCCTTGAGATATTGATTGGCCCCATTGATGACCGCCGTGTCGTAGCCGAACAAAAAACCGCCGAAGACCCCAACCACCGCCACCAGCGATAACGCCCTGCCGGTCGCCCGGGTTTCGGACGTCTCAATGGCGGGCGAGGCTTTCACGACAGGGATAATTTAAAATTCCGCCCGCAAGGTTACCAACCCAAAGCCCGGCACCGAGACCGGGCCGTTGATTTTCTCGCGCGCGGTTTCGCTGGTGTCGCTGAGGAAAACTGCCTTCGGCTTGCGCTCACCCCACTCCAGCTTCACCGAATGCTCTTCGCTGGAAGCGCCAAACAACCGCACGATCCACGCCTTCCCATCATCGCTGGGCTTCAATATTGGAACCAGCACATCCGCTGCGTTCACCCGCAGCAGGGGCGTTCCCGACGAACGTCCGCCCGCAGTTTTCGCCAGCAACGGCTGGCTCAATCCCAAGGCAAACCGCAAAATATCACCTGAGCTCGACCGTTTGTGAGGCCGCAAAAAATAACGAAATATTGCCGGACCCTCCTGATAACGACGATAGTTCGTTCCCCAATGGTTATTCATCACCCATGAATAAAATTTCTGCGTTCGCTCCACTTTTTTGCGCCACACATCCGGGTTGGTTTGCGAATTGAGCAATCGCGCGGTAAGCCCTCCAACCTCAATCAATGGCGCGTCCATCGACACCCACGTTACGCCGAAATCCGCGTTCGCCACATCGGCCCAGCGGTTCACCGTGAACCAATTCTTGCATGCGCCGGGAATCTGATCGGTGTCCGTCCGCATCTCGCCGAACGGCACATCCAGCTTCAACACGCCGTCCGGCACGTTGAATGGAAAAGCAAAATTAACGCTCTCCTTGCCCTCTCGATTGGCCAGCTTGTCCACGTTGTTGATCAACTCGACGTAATCCGCCCCAGCCGCCAATCGCACTTCCCGCGTCAGTTTCCGGCACCCGGGCGCTTCCGATTCGATCACGAGCGCTGCCACCAGCGGGCCTTTTTCTTTAACGCTGATTGTTACCGGTCCATTATATTCAAGGTCCGCCAACTTGTCGCCCGGCAGAAAAAGATATTCATTGAGTTGATCACCGCCGGTCACCTCAACCAAATTACCCTTGATTCCCTTGGCCTCCAGGTTCGTAATGCCGCCCGTTTTCGGATCCACCTCCAGATGGACGATTCCGTTATCCAGAATATTGTCCCGAATCGTAATTCCTTTTGCGTCGCCCGCAGCGCCGACAGAAACCGCATATCGCCGTGAAGCAAACGGCGGGACTTCTCTCGCCAAAAAAATCAGCTCGCCGCTCAGCAGCCGTTGGGAAGGAACCACCGTGCCGTCCATGTCGGACACCCGATCACCTTTGGCTGATTGTTCACGGGAAAGCGTCACCAAATCGGTGCGCGGCCAGGAACTGGTGTTGAAGACATCCACCTCCGCTGCTGACGCGTCGGCTGCTCCCGCCTCTCTCAGAACATTGGCCAGCAATGCCCGCGACTGCTCGTCTGCATGGGTTGCATAGGCGCGCTTGATCGCCCATTGCTCTTTCGTCTTTGGACTTTCCGGCGCGGAGATGCTGACGTCTGCTCCCCAGGTGTGCTCGGAATAAAGCAGTACGTCGCGCCACGCTTCGTCAAAAGCCGCCGCCGGATATCGCGCCGGATTTGACATCGCCCAAAGCGCTTCTCCCTGTGTCAATCGGTCCGCATTCGCACGGTTCATCCCTGTTTCCAATGCTGAAGAACCAGCTCCGTCCTCCCAATACGGCGTCCAGTCGCCGCGCTTTCTTGGCAACTTGTCCCCGTAACGTTTTTCAAACGCGCTGAAAGCGTCGTGCGTCGTGGCAATGATGAATTTCGGCCACACATGGGCCGCGTTCCAACTTTTTACGAATTCGCAAATTTCCGGGTCCGGCATCGCGTTGTCGCCGTGCCCCGCCCAGCGCAGATACGAAATATCGTAAGGATATTTTTCAGATTCCAACTCCGCTTCATATTTCGAAACAAATTCCGCACTCAATTCGCCGATC
>Ga0206996_1163_pt1 | contig 13280 bp, 15 predicted proteins | sample Alteio_BWMinCont_2_FD_153467 | JGI IMG/M metagenome (GOLD analysis project Ga0206996, IMG submission 153467) | Enriched cells from forest soil in Barre Woods Harvard Forest LTER site, Petersham, Massachusetts, United States -... | ecosystem: Environmental > Terrestrial > Soil > Temperate forest >...
GAACTCATTGCTGCAATAGGGACACGTGATACCATCACCCGGTTCAAGACCTGTGATATCGATCACATTCTGGCAACGAGCGCAGACGGTCGTGACCATCGTGTCACCCGGGTTCTCCATTGATAAAAACTGCCACGAGTAAACTTTAATTGCAATTATTCATACCATGAATCCATTCCCTGCCGTCATTACCCTCAGCGCGGAGGAGGTATCGCCCTTTATCGGCCAGCGGCTCGATGTCTTTCTCGCCGCCGCGCTGCAACGCTCGCGTACCCATGTCCAGACGCTGTTGAAACAGGGCCTGGTCGAGGTAAAACCCTCCGGCGCGAAGGTTTCTCCGAACTACCGCCTGAAAAAGGGCGATGCGGTGACCGTTCAGCCCGAGCCGGTCGTGCCGGTTGACTCCGAGCCGTCCGGGGAGGCCATTCCCCTCGATATCCTCTATGAGGACGAGGTCCTGATTGCGCTCAACAAGCAACCGGGCCTCGTTGTCCATCCCGCCGCCGGGCATTGGTCCGGCACACTGGTCAACGCGCTCGTCCATTACAGCGGCTCGAAGCTGGCCCAACGCGGTGGCCCGGAACGGCTCGGCATCGTGCACCGGCTCGACAAGGACACCAGCGGGGTGATGCTCATCGCCAAGACCGACGAGGCGCACGAGCGGCTCTCCAAGGCTTTTGCCGATCGCGACGTGAAGAAATTTTACCGGGCGCTCTGCTGGGGCGTTTTCCGACGTCCCCATGGCGAATGCCGTGGACCAATCGGGCGCCATCCGCAACAGCGCAAAAAGATGGCTGTGCTCAAGAATGCGGGCCGGGGCCGGGCAGCCTGGACCGATTATCGCGTGCTCCAACAGGGAAAATCAGGCGCCGAAGTCGAGTGCGCCCTGCATACCGGCCGCACCCACCAGATTCGCGTGCACCTGTCGCATCTCGGTCACCCGATCTGGGGCGATCTCCTCTACGGCCAAAAGCACGCTCTCTCCGACGGAATTTATCCTCCGCGCCAGATGCTCCACGCCGCTCGCCTTGAAATCGCGCATCCGCTGACCGGAAAGCCCCTTAATTTCGAAGCGCCATTGCCGGAAGATTACGTCAGTGCCCGGAAACGATTGGTCGGAAACTAGCCATCGCAAGAACGGAAGTGCTGCGAAGATTCCATGTCATCTGTAGCGGCGCGTCTATGACCGCCGAGGATGTGCCAAAGCGTGTTGCTTAAGCGTTCCGCGGTCATAGACGCGCCGTTACAGATGACACTTCTCACCTCGGATCGCACGCAATCCGTCATCCTGAGCTTGTTGAAGGATCAGTTTAGCTGCCTTGAGAGATGATTGGCTTTTGCCCTTCGAACGAATTAAACCTGACCCATGCGGCTACGCCTCTCCTCCATCATCGCTTTCGCGTGGCTTTTGGCCGTTCCGCTCCTTTCCGCCGAAACCGCGCCCACCCTGCAACAGCAGTACCTCGACCTCTACATCAAGTTGCACGACGCCGAGATCCTCGAAAAAAACGGTGATTTCCCCGGTGCCCTCAAAGGCTTTCAGGCCTGCTACGACGGATTAAGCGCCATTCATCATTCCGATCCAGATTGGGAAACCGCTCTCGTCGGACATCGCATGGACGATTGCCGCGTTGCGATCCAGGAGATGCAGAAAAAAGTGCCCGCGCAATCTCAGTCTCCGGACGTCGCGCCTCCGCCTCAAACGGCCACTCCGCCTCCCAATCTCGCCTTCAAGACCGACTCTCCCGCCCCCAAGCAAAAGAACGCCTACCCATGGAAGACGGGAATCATCACCTCGATGTTTTACCTGGGAGACAAGGCAGCCAAAAACGCGTGGAACATCAAAATCTCCCAAGGGAGCGATTCCCCCGATGACCGCAATGGCTACGCCTCCGGCACCCACGCCTCGTCCTTCAATCCCTTCTACGTTGCGCTACCCTTCAACGACCTCGCCTATCCCGACAAGGCGAAGCAATATTTGCCCGCCGGATGGCAGCGCCCCGACAAGGACGGAAAGCCTGTCTCCGCCTGCAAAGACCGCTGGGTCGAAATTAAGACTGAGGACGGCAGCGGCCACATCTGTTACGCGCAATGGGAGGACGTCGGGCCCGGGAGTCCGGACGACGCGAAATACGGTGACGACGCCGAATATGTCTTCGGCAAAGCCAAGCCTCGCAACCAGCACGCCGGGATCGACGTCTCTCCTGCCGTCGCGCAATACCTTGGTTCGAACGACGAATACAAGCCCCTCCAAACCAGCTGGCGCTTCGTCGATGCCGAAAACGTTCCACCCGGCGCCTGGCTCAAGTACGACGAACAAGCCGTCATCTACACCGCCATGCATCAGGTGAAAGATTCGGATGCACCGTCCGCTCCGGACCTCAAAAAGTAGCGCCAAGTGGTAGCCATCGACCTCCGGGCGACGGTGTCTCCCGTCTCCGGTAGCCGGTGCAGGCTCTTGCGCGGGTGCTTTTATTCTCTCACCCGAAACTTGCAAAAATTTTGCACTTTCTCCATGCCGCTGGATCGAACGGCTTCCACCGGCAAGACTTCATCAAAAGTAATGTGCCACTGGTTCGTGACAGCTGCGGCTTTAGGGCCGTGAATGGTCTCGAGTAAATCCTCCAGTCGATTGACCACCAACCGTTCCGAAACTTGTTTCCGATTGCCGAGGGCAATTAAATCCTTGACGAACTCATGAGCGCAAATTTTCATGATCTGGACATGCTTAACGTCCTGTCGATTGGTTTGATCAATGTCGGCGGCGTTGGCGATTTTGGCTTTCAGGCATGAAATCGCGTCCAAGACCCGCACCTCGGTTCCTTGGATGACTAAATCGAAGGTATTTCCCAATTCGGCCCGTCTCAGCCCGTTGACACTCACGAGCAGTTCGACTTTCAGTTGAAGATCGCCTTTGGGGATCACCACATGACCGAGGCCGGGGCTGCGCGGTGGAGACAGGGTCACCGTGACCCCATATTTTTGTGCAAGGCCATCGAGGATTTCCATGGGGCCCCACAAGTCCAGGTCCTTCGAGGTAAACGGCGCATAGGGACTGAGTTGTGCGCCCGTTCGGGAGGCATAAGCCAATGCCCAAATGTTGACCGCATGGCCACCCACAATGACCGGCAATTCGCCCTTGGTCCGCAACGAGACAACGTCCGCGACGTCAGGAAAAGACGTCTGGGGATGATTCTCAGGCATGAGTGCGCTCGAAACGTTCGGAGTATTCCGTCCACTTCATCTCGATCACCGCATCCATGGGGAAAAGCGAGTTTTCGTCCTGGATTTCCCGTGCAGTCTTTTGGCGGGAAGCCAAAAGCTCCGCCGTCAAGCGACGCTCTTCAGCGTGCTCGCGCTCGTTCTCTTCCCAAGATTGATGCTGATAGGTGATCATGGCTACGGTATTACCTCTCGAGTATAAGCGTTTAGCTCGGTAATTCAATCTCCGGTTTTGCTTGAATATTGAGAAGCAGAGCTTCGCCGACAAGTGCGTTCCCAAGTGCAACTCAAGAACGAAGGGAATTGATTATTTTCCGTGAGCCTGTTCATACCAATAGTCGTCGGTAATGTAGACTAGGCAGTCCCAACAGTAATTTTTGTCAGAGTGTTCCTCGTGTTCGCCAAAGAGCATGGTTTTTTGGCAGCGTTCGCAAACTACAAGATCTTCGACATGACCGCAGACATAACATGTGTCTTGGTTTTTCCCCCATGCGGAAAGTGCTTCCCAACCGCATTTAGGGCAGGTGATGAGCAAAGCCTCATCTAAATCGTCGCTTGCGATATGGTCTTTTGCTCTGCGATATAGTTCCTCGCCGTACTCCTTAATTTTAACGCCATCCTGCCATAAAGTTTTGTCGAGTGCGTCCTGCAGAGGTTCATCTAAATGTTTTCGATGAAAGTCGTTAAGAAATCCCAGAAGACGAGCGAAGACAAGTTTGAGATTTGCCACAGCCTCGTCAACATGATGGTGAACAATTTTGTTTCGAACATCTACGGCAGTTCGTAATGCAGACGACTCGTCTGGAGTCATTGTAATCCCCGCGATCAAGCGTAACCTCTGGATTGCTTGTTCGATCCCTACGGTTTTGTCGGGTTTATCAATATTTTGATAGATCAAATAGGGGTGCTGTTTCCTGAGCAACTCTTTCAAACTAAGTTCTATAGCTTGGATAAGACTCAGGATTGCAAACTTCCATCGCTTGGGAGCCTTTTCTGCCATTACGGCGTTTGAAAGCGCGTCCTCTGCGAAGCTAATCGCATTCTCTTCGAGTGTTAGTTTGAGGCGGCTCACAATGTCTGAAAATCAAAGATACGTTCATCCAGTGTTTGGTAGGTAGCAAGCAGTAAAGATGACATCCGTTAAATTTCCCGGTACAGTACCCACCCCATGAGTCTCGATCTCCTCAAGGAAAAGCTCCAGGGCGTCTTCAAGACGCTGCGCGGATACGGTAAGCTCAGCGAATCCAACGTCGCCGATGCCGTCCGTGAGGTGCGCCTGGCTCTGCTGGCCGCCGACGTCAATTACCAGGTCGCGAAGGAATTTTGCGACGAGGTGAAGAAGAAAGCCATGGGCGCCGAAGTCCTCGCCAGCATCCGCCCCGGCGAGCAATTCGTGAAGATCGTCCACGACGAACTGCTGGCGATCTTCGGCAGCGACACCACCGAACTCACCCCCAATCGCCCTCTGCGCATCTTGCTCTGTGGCTTGAACGGCGCGGGCAAAACCACCACCGCCGGCAAACTCGCCGCCTGGTTCAAGAATCGCAAACAGCACGTCGTCCTCGTCGCGGGCGATCTGGCCCGCCCCGCCGCCATCGAGCAATTGCAGATCCTCGGCAAACAGGTCGGCGTCACCGTCCTCACCTTTCCCGGCGAGAAAAGCCCCGAAACCGTCGCCAAGCTGGCCCGGGAAGAAATCACCCGGCTCCGCGCCGAAGTCGCTATTTTCGACGCCGCCGGTCGCCTCGATGTCGAGGATTCCCTCCTCGCTGAACTCGAAGCCGTCGGCAAAGTCTGGGAAGCGCAGGAAACCCTCCTCGTCGCCGACGCCGCCACTGGCCAGACCGCCGTCAAAGTCGCCCAGGCCTTCCACAGCCGCGTCCCCCTGACCGGCCTCGTTCTCTCTAAGTTCGATGCCGACACCCGCGGCGGCGCAGCTTTGTCATTCCAACGGGTTACAAAAGTCCCCATCCGCTTCCTCGGCACTGGTGAGGGCAGCGATGCGTTGGAGCTTTTCCAGCCCGAACGCCTCGTCAGCCGCCTGCTCGGCATGGGCGATATCGTGGGTCTCGTTGAGAAGGCCCAAATCGAGTTCGACGCCGCCTCAACGGAGAAATTGACCGCCAAGTTGGCCAAGAATTCCTTCGATCTTCAGGACTTCCTCGACCAGATCAAAATGATGAGGAAGCTGGGTCCTTTGCAAAATGTGCTTGGCATGATCCCCGGAATGCCTAAGATTCCAGATTCGGTCGATAGTGAGAAATCGCTTCGCCGGGTCGAGGCGATGATTCGTTCCATGACCCCCGGAGAACGTTCCCGCCCGGCTGTACTGAACGCCCGTCGACGGCAGCGCATAGCGCGCGGCAGCGGCACCAGCGTCTCGGAGCTCAACGAACTCTTGCATCGGTTCGAAGGGATGAAAAAGATGATGCAGCGACTGACCCGGGGCGGAAGCCCCGACAAGATGTTGCGCAATTTAATGGGCAAGCGTTAAGCAGAAAGAAAACTATTATGGCAGTGATTATCCGACTCCGCCGCGACGGCACGAAAAACAGTCCCTACTACCGTGTGGTGGTGGCCGACAAACATTCTCCCCGTGACGGCAAATTCCTCGAACTCATCGGCACCTACGATCCCAAGAAAAAGGGCGACAACTCGACCATCAAGCTCGAGCGTGTCGACCATTGGGTCAAGCTCGGCGCCCGTCCCTCGGACACCGTCCGCAGCATCATCAAGAAGGCCAAGGCCAACGCGGCCAAGGCCGAAAAAGAAGAAGCGGTCACCGCCTAACTAGAGGACTCGTGCGCACCCATGAAACACTTCCTGGATTATGTGGTGCGCAGTCTTGTCGATAACCCGGACGACGTCCAGATCACGGAGTCGGCCAAGGACGGCGAGACGACTTATCGCATCAGCCTGAACCCCGCCGATGTGGGGCTCGTCATCGGCAAGGGCGGACGCACCATCAGCGCCATCCGCTCCCTGATCAACACCGCCAACAAAGCCGGCGACCACCTCGCCGTCGAAGTGGTCGAAAACGCCTGACACTGAATTTTGATAGGATTAATAAGATTAAGATGATTTTAAAGGCAGATGGCAGTGATCTTTCCCAATTCCCCCAATCCTATTAATCACATTAATCCTATCTAAACTCCCCTGCCTTTTAACCCCGTGCGCATCGACGTCATCACCCTCTTCCCGGAAATCCTGAGCGCCCCCCTGGACGCCTCGATCATGGGCCGTGCCCAGCGCGCGGGACAGACCGAGATCCATCTGCACCAGCTCCGCGATTACGCCACCGACAAGCACCATACCGTCGACGAAAAGCCCTACGGCGGCGGCCCCGGCATGCTCCTCAAGTGCGAGCCCATTTTCGCCGCCGTCGAAGACGTGCAATCCAAAGCTTCCAAGCCTGGTCGCGTCATTCTCCTTTCCCCTGCCGGTCCCCGCTTCGACCAAGCCAAGGCCCGCGAACTCGCCACGCTTGATCGCATTGTTTTTCTCTGCGGCCACTACGAAGGCATCGATGAACGCGTCCGCGAACACCTCGTCGATGAGGAGCTTTCCCTGGGCGATTTCGTCCTCACCAACGGCGCGCTTCCTGCACTCGTCGTCATCGATGCTGTTGTCCGCCTGCTCCCCAATGTCGTCGGCAACGAAGCCAGCACCGAATCCGAATCGTTCAGCGCCGAGCGTCCCTGGCTCGAAGGCCCGCAATACACCCGCCCCGAGGAATTCCGCGGCTGGCGTGTGCCTGAAATCCTCCTCTCCGGCCATCACGGCAAAATCGAAAAATGGAGCGAAGAGCAAAGCCGCCTCCGCACCGAGCAACTCCGTCCCGACCTTTTGAAGATCGTCCCGGTCCAACAAAAGGCCGCGTAAATTTTAAACCAACCCAAGACCCCCTATGCAACTAATCGAAAAAATCGAAGGCGAACAAATCAAGAAACACGTCCCGTTCCGCGTGGGCGACTCCGTTAAAGTCCACACCCGCGTCCGCGAAGGCGAAAAGGAACGCACCCAGGTGTTCGCCGGCATCATCATTGCCCACCAGGGCCGTGGTTTGAACGAAAGCTTCACCGTGCGCCGCATCAGCTACGGTGAGGGCGTCGAGCGCAAGTTTCCGCTCAACTCTCCCCGCATCGAAAAGATCGAAGTCGAACGCGAAGGCCAGGTCCGCCGCGCCAAGCTGTTCTATCTCCGCGGACGCAAAGGCAAGGAAGCCCTCTTCGTGAAGGAACGCGTCAAAGCGACCGTCGCCAAGAAGGAAAAAGCCACCGCGACCCGCAAGGCCAAAGCCGAAAAAGAAGCCGCCGCCAAGAAATAGGCTTCAGTGGCAGCCGTCCCGCATCGCGGGACGGCGCCTCCCTGTAGCGGCGGTCTATGACCGCCGTTCGATGGCGCGACCATTTGCATCCGCCCGCCGTTTTCCTAAAACTTGGAAAGCCTCATGGCCAAGCGATCCACGAAAAAGAAGACGATCCGCCGGGACGTTTTGCCGTATGCGGACGTGGGTTTGCCGCTCCTTCTGGCCTTGGTCACATTTGCGGTCTATTGGCCATCGCTCAAGTCAGGCTTTGTTTACGACGCCCGCATCGCGATCATTTCCGAGGGATTCGTCAGTTCCCTCGCCAATCTGCCCGACGTGCTTTCGTTCAAGGTGCTGAACTCGCACCTCATCATGGGCGGTCGTCCGGGACAACTTCTCTACCTGATGTTGAATGCCGCCGTCTGGGGCAAGGAACCCTGGGGTTATCATCTCGTCAGCAATCTTCTTCATGCGGCGAACGCCGCGCTTTTGTTTGTATTCCTTCGCCGTCTCGTTGCCGCCGATCGACCCGGCCTGGCCGGAAAGGAGGCTCTCGGCGTTCAACTGGCGATGGTCGTTGCCACGTTGATATTCGCTTTGCATCCCGTCGCCACGGAAGCGGTCTCGGGGCTTAGTTACAGCTCCGATCTTCTGATAACCTTCTTTACACTTTTGGCTTTGCTGGCGGCGACTGCTTTTCGCCCGGACGACCCTCGGGCCGCCCTGCGCATCGGAGGAGCCGGCACCCTCTGCGCCTTCGCGGCGGTGACCTGCAAGGAATCGGGACTTGCCGCTTCGCTTCTCATGGTTGTCTACTGGTTCCTCTTCCGCCGTCAGGAAGCGAAACGGCCATGGTTGATTTTCCTCGGTTCGGCCTTGGCCGCCACGGCGGGATTTCTTGCCGCCCGGTTTTATTTCGCTCCGGTCAACCTGAACCCGCCGCCCTACCTGGGTGGGTCCCTCGCCCACGTCTTTTTCATCCAGCCCAAATTTTGGGTTTTTATGATGGGCAAGCTGCTTGTCCCCCTCCAGCTTTCCGCCGACTACACGGTGGAGAACGCGGACGGAATTTCCCTGCCCCTCGCGCTGGTCATCCTTGTCCTGATTGTTTCGCTTCAAGTCTGGCTGGCCGCAAAGAACCGCATCGGGGCCTTGGGCGTGGCCACTTTTTGGCTCGGGCTTGCGACCGTCTCCAATGTCATCCCCCTCTATGAAATCCTGGCCGATCGTTTTTATTATTTGCCCATGGCGGGCGTCGCCATGCAACTCCTGGCCCTGTTTTTAATGACGTTGGGATCGCGTATCGGCCTGGGGGCGGTCGTGGTGGCCTTTGTGGCTCTTCTGCCTCTGACCGTATTGACCGTCTTCCGCGAAAATGTTTTCGTCAGCGATCCCTCGCTCTGGATGGATACGATGAAGGCCAGTCCCCACTCTTGGATGGCCCATTACAATCTCGGGGCCGATTTATCTGAAGAGAGGAGGACGGACCAGGCGATGGTTGAGTTCCAAAAGGCCTTGGAAATCAACCCCCAATGTGTTGAGGCCATCACCGATATGGGAGCCATTCATCTGAAGCGAAAGCAGTTCGATCAAGCCATCCCTCTTTTTCAGGAGGCCTTGAAGATCAAGCCCAACCTGCCCGAGACTCTCAATGATCTCGGCATCGCGTTTTCTCAAAAAGGCAGGGTGGACGAGGCGATCACCTGCTACCGCAAGGCGGTGGCAGCAAACTCCGACTATGCCGTGGTCCGCTTCAATCTCGGCATGGCCCTGCTCCAACAGGGTAAACTTGATGAAGCCATTGCTGAATTTCAAGCGATGCTGGTCCTCCAACCCGACTATGCCGATGCCCACACTGAACTGGGCATCGTCTTTTCGCAGCAGGGAAAGCTGGAAGACGCCGTTGCGCAATTCCGGGAAGTGGTGCGATTGAGGCCGAACGACGCCGACGCTCAACATAACCTATCCGTGGAAGAGGCCATGGCCGAGAAAACCGGCGCTTCAAAATAGCAGATTTTCATTGCCGCATCGTCCCCGGAAATCGTTACATGCCGCATGGCCGGCAAGCGCACTTCCTCCCTCACCTGGAAATTCGAGCGCGCCCTCCGCCCCGAGGGCATCACCCTTATCGCCGGCGTCGATGAAGTCGGCCGAGGCTGCTGGGCCGGCCCCGTCTACGCCGCCGCTGCCATTATCCCCGACGGTTTGCGACACAAGCATCTCAACGACTCGAAGCTCCTCGTCAAAGAGCATCGCGAAGAAATCAACCACTTCCTCTGCACTCACACCGAAATCCACTGGTCCATCGGCATCGCCTCCGTCGAGGAAATCGACACCCACAATATCCTCCAGGCCAGCCTCCTCGCCATGCGCCGCGCCGTCGCGGGTCTCCGCCAGCAACCCCACCTCTGCCTCATCGACGGCAACAAAAAAGCCGGTCTCTCTTGTGAAGAAAAAACAATAATCGACGGCGACGCCCTCTGCCCCTCCATCGCCGCCGCCTCCGTCATCGCCAAGGTTGCCCGCGACCGCGCCATGGCCGATCTCGCCGCGCTTTACCCCGCGTACGGTTTGGAGAATCATAAGGGCTACGGAACCCCCGAACACGCGCGTGCCCTTGCCCTTCACGGACCTTGTCCGATCCATCGCCAATCATTTCGACCGGTGCGAGACCACGCCCGCACCTGAACTCGTCACCACGCAGGAAATCGGCGCCTACGGTGAGCGAGTCGCCGCCGCCTTCGTTCGCCGCCACGGCTACCGCATCCTGACCCGCAACTACCGCACCACCCGCGGCGAGATCGACCTCATCTGCCGCCACGGCGACCTCCTCGTCTTCGTCGAAGTCCGTTCCCGCGCCAGCGTCGACTTCGGTCGCCCCATCGAAACCATCGACGCCGCCAAGCAGGACGCCTTGCGCTATGCTGCGCGCCGCTACCTCGAGCTCCTCAAGCGCGACGATATTCTTTACCGGTTCGATGCGGTCGAAGTAATGCTTAAATCAGGAGAAACTCCGGTATGTACCTTGCTTGATGATGTTTTTGCCTAGCCCGAATTCTTGAACGCAGCGTGGTTCTGTGCGGTTAAGTTTGACGGCTGCGGGCGAAGTCGGAACACTACCCAACTTCTTTATGCCGATTCCCAAGCCAATCGTAATCATGGGCGCTGGACCTGCCGGTCTCACGGCAGCCTGGGAATTGATGAACGCGGGCAAGGAAGTCGTCGTATGGGAAGCCGACCCGACCTATGTCGGCGGCATTTCGCGCACCGTCCAGGCCAACGGATTCCGGTTCGATATCGGTGGTCACCGCTTTTTCAGCAAATCGGAGGAAGTCAACCGAGTCTGGCAACAAATCATGCCCGACGATTTCGTCGATTGCCCGCGCCTCTCCCGAATTTACTATAAGGGCAAATTCTTCAATTATCCGCTTGAGGCAATGGACAGCTTTTTGAAGCTGGGCCCGATCACCACCGTCCTGTGTGTGCTCAGTTATTTCAAGGCCCGCCTCAATCCGATCAAGCCCGAAACGACGCTCACGCAATGGGTCACCAATCGCTTTGGCTCGCGTCTCTTCAAGATGTTTTTCAAGACCTACACCGAAAAGGTCTGGGGCATTTCCTGCGACGAGATCAACGCCGATTGGGCCGCGCAACGGATCAAGGGCCTCTCGCTGCGCGAGGCGATCATCAGCGCCTTCAAGGGCAAAAAAGCGGAACCGACCGCCAAGACGCTCATCCGCAATTTTTTCTATCCCCGCCTCGGCCCCGGCCAGATGTGGGAAACGGCGGCGAACAAGATCATGGAAAAGGGCGGCAAGGTGCTCCTCGATCGCCGCGTCCAGACGATCCATTGGGACGAAACCGGCGTGACGCACGTCACCGGCACCAACCAGCAGGGCGAATTCTTCCAGCAGGAAGGCACCAGCTTCATCTCCTCCATTCCGCTCCAGGAACTGATGCTCTCGCTCGACCCGCCGCCGCCGAAGGAAGTCGTCGCCGCGGCCAAGGCCCTGCGCTACCGCGATTTTCTCACTGTCTGCCTCGTCGTCAATCGCGCCAAGGTCTTCCCCGATACTTGGATCTATATCCACGATCCCTCCGTCAAGGTCGGGCGCATCCAGAACTTCAAAAATTGGAGCGCCGCCATGGTGCCCGATCCCAACCTCACCTCCCTTGGCATGGAATACTTCTGTTTCGAGGGCGACCCGCTCTGGACCGCTACCGATTACGACCTTGCCCAACTGGCCATTCGCGAAGCGACGCAAATCGGCCTGATCAAACCGGGCGAAGTGCAGGACGCCTTTGTCGTGCGGATGCCCAAGGCCTATCCCATCTACGACCAAGTATACCAGAAGCATCTCAAGACCATCAAGGAATGGGTCTGCCAGTTCGCCAATCTCCAGCCGGTCGGCCGCAACGGCATGCACCACTATAACAACCAGGACCACTCCATGATGACGGCCATGCTCGCCGCCCGGAACATCCAGGGCGCCAGCTACGACTGTTGGAAGGTCAACACCGACGCCGAGTACCACGAAGCCGGCCAGTCCAATAAGTAGCCGTCGACGGTTCATCTGTAGCGGCGCGTCTATGACCGCCGAGGCCGTGCCCCAACGTGTCGCCCCTACACTCGGCAGTCATAGACGCGCCGCTACAGGCAGCAAAGAGCCGCGACCCAAACGAAACGCCGTCGACAAAAAACGCCGTCATCCAGAGCGAAGGCGAACCACCGACATCTCTCATCGAAAGACCTCCTTGAGCCGCAGTCGAAGGATCAGTTCCGCCTCCCCTCCTTCCCAATTTCGGTAATTTGGTCCTGCTTCCCTGCCTTTCCACCATCCTATTAATCATCTTAATCCTATCCAAAATTCCCCCTGCCTTTTCCCCTAAGAAATTCCGTAATCCCGTTAATTCCGTCTAAACCTTCCCCCGCGCTTGCAGAACGCTCGCCAGCGACTAAATTCGCTCCAGTGCCGCCACCCAATCGACCCCGTCCCGTTCGCCTGAACGCCGCCCCGCGAACCAAAGCGCCTCCTCCCAAGGGAAAAAATGCCCCCCGGCGCTCACGTCCCTCCAAATCCGGATCGCGCAAAAACAATGCCACCATCCTCAGTTGGACCGCCATCGCCCTCGGCGTCCTGCTGCTGACCCTGGGCTTCATCTACCTGTGGATCAGATCGAGCACCAAGCGGAACGAAATGCCCGTCGCCCTGGCGCATCCCCTGCCTCCGACGCCCTCTGCTCCAGTGGTGCATCAGCCGCTGCCAACTCCCGCCCCTGTCGCCGTTCCGGTTCCACCCAAACCGCCCGCCGTGGTCGAGCGCCCCAAGACCCTGAAAGAAAAAGCGGACGAAGAAACGCAGCACTTGGTGGAACGCTCCGTCGTGACGCCCCCGGGCGCTCCCGTCCCGCCGCTCATTACGCCGGCCAAGCCGACCGCACCACCAGTCGCAAAAGTTCCGTCTCTCCCTCCTGTCGCCCAACCCGTCCCGGCCGGTCAAGTCAAGGGCGTCCCGGCACGCGCGCTGCCGCTCGATCCCAACAAGCTCACCCCCGAGCGGATCGCGGCCTACCAAGTCGCGCTGGAGCGGATCCATTTTTCGTGCGGCTTCATCGATGGCGACCAGGGCATGCGCACCCAACGCATGTTGCGCGCCTACCAAACGAGCCAGGGCCTGCCCGTCACCGGCGTGTTGGATGACAAGACTCGGGAAGCCATTGGCGAACCGGGCGAGCCCTTTGTCAACTA
>Ga0206996_1165_pt1 | contig 13160 bp, 18 predicted proteins | sample Alteio_BWMinCont_2_FD_153467 | JGI IMG/M metagenome (GOLD analysis project Ga0206996, IMG submission 153467) | Enriched cells from forest soil in Barre Woods Harvard Forest LTER site, Petersham, Massachusetts, United States -... | ecosystem: Environmental > Terrestrial > Soil > Temperate forest >...
CGAGCGCATCGAAGAGATATTTCCAGCCGCGTTCCCACATTTCGATTACTTCGATGCGGGTAGCGGGTGGAGTCTCAAATTCCGTGTCGCGGTTGCGGTCGGGTTTTTCGCCATCGGTGGTCAAGAAATCGAGCCAGCGCGAGCGCATGTTGCCGGACATGTGCTTCACAATGATGGCGATGGAATTGGATTCCGTGTCTAGGGTGATGAACAGGGCTTCGTCTGGGCACTGCGCCATGGCCCGGTCGGCCAACTTTTTGTAGTAGCGAAATAGGCCGATGGAATCTTGCAAATAGGAGCTGTTGAGCTGGTGGGGCATGAGGAATATTCTGTTCTGTCGGGAGCGCTTGTCAACGACCATTCGAGGGAATGCGCTCACGCCGAAGGGTTCGCGCGCGGTGATCCCGAGGATGGGGTGGCGGAAAATAATGCTTGACATTTCGCCTTTTGTTCGCCTACTATTCTGGCTCTGAATTTCGATTCCGCATGGGAGGCCGACATGACCATTGGACAAACGATGCTGCCTGAATTTGACCAGGAGATGCAGAGCACGCGCAAGGTGCTCGAGCGCGTGCCCGACGACAAGTGGGATTGGAAGCCGCACGAGAAGTCCGGGACGCTGGGCTGGCTTGCGGGGCACGTCGGCACGGTACCTGAATGGATTGCGATGACCATCAAAACCGAAGAGCTGGATTACGCGCCTGTCGGCGGCCCGACGTACCAGCCGCCGAAGATCACCAATCGGGCGGAGCTCCTCGCGGCCTTTGAAAAAGGGAGTGCGGAAGCTCGAGCGGCTCTTGCCAGCGTGAGTGACCAGGACATCGTGAAGGGCTGGAAGCTGCTTGCGGGTGGCAAAGAAATCTTTACCTTGCCGAGGGTCGCTTGTATTCGGGGCATGTGCATGAATCACATGATTCATCATCGGGCCCAGTTGACGGTCTATTACCGATTGGTTGGCGTGCCGGTTCCCGGGCTATACGGCCCGAGCGCGGACGAAGGGATGCCGGATTCGACAGCGGCGGCCGCAAACTAAAAGCACCTTGAGGCGAGACGGGTGTTGCCCGTCTCGCCTGTTCTTTCATCTTTTGCCGCCGCGACTGCTCCGGGCGCAACGTTGTATAATGGTGTGCGTTGTTCCTCCGGAGGTTTACCACGCACATGGAAACTCCTGTCATTCTCTCTGCTGTACGTACGCCCATCGGAAAATTCCAGGGCGGATTGGCTGGATTCTCGGCTATTGAGCTTGGCGGCAAAATTGTCGCCGAAGCTATACGGCGCGCGGGGATCGATCCCCAGGAAGTGGATGAGGCCATCCTCGGCAATGTGGTGCAGGCGGGACTCGGGCAAAATCCTGCGCGGCAGGCGGCGCTTAAGGGTGGCTGTGCTCCGCGCGTGGCCGCAATGACGATTAACAAAGTTTGCGGCTCGGGGTTGAAGTCGGTAGCGTTGGCCGCGCAGGCCGTACAGCTTGGTGAATCGGAAATGGTCGTGGCTGGCGGGATGGAGTCGATGTCCAATTGCCCGTATCTGCTCCCGCAAGCGCGGACGGGCTACAGAATCGGCGACGGCAAGCTCGTGGACTCGATGATCAACGACGGGTTGTGGGACGCGTATGAGAACTTTCACATGGGGATGACGGGCGAGCTGGTGGCCGAGAAATACGGGATCACTCGCGAGGAGCAGGACCGGTTTGCGGTGGAGAGCCACCAAAAGGCCATTCGCGCGCGAAAGTCCTGTTTTTTTGAAGGGCAGATTCTGCCGATCGAAGTGCCGCAGAAAAAGAGCGAGCCGAAGGTCATCAAGTACGACGAATCGCCGCGCGAAGACACTTCCATGGAAGCGCTGGCCAATTTGAAGCCGGCGTTCAAGAAAGACGGCACGGTGACCGCGGGGAATGCTCCTGGAACGAACGACGGAGCAGCGGCGTTGATGGTTACCAGCGAGCGGAACGCGGCCCGCCTGGGTAAGCAGCCGATTGCTCGGATCGTGGCGCAGGCGGTTAGCGGCGTGGAACCGAAATGGGTGATGATGGCGCCGGTGGACGCGGTGGAAAAATTGCTCGCGAAGACCGGCTGGGACCGCGACCAGGATGTGGACCTTATCGAGTTGAATGAGGCTTTTGCGGTTGCGGCGATTGCGGTGACGCGGCAACTGCGGCTTAATCCCGAGAAAGTGAACGTGAACGGTGGCGCGGTGGCCTTGGGCCATCCGATTGGAGCGAGTGGCGCACGCATCCTGGTAACCCTTCTTTATGAATTGCAGCGGCGCAACCTAAAGCGCGGCATCGCTGCGCTTTGCCTCGGCGGAGGCAACGCCGTCGCCGTCGCCGTGGAACGCTATTAGGATGAAATATTGCCCGTTGTGTGCAGCCGAGTATCGCCGAGGCCACCAGGTATGCGCGAATTGTGCAGCACCTTTAGTAAACTCACTCGATGCGGCCGAAGTCGCGGACAACCGTGCCCGACTTTTTTGGATCGGCAAAGATCTGCAAGAATTTGAATTGGCCGCCGCCGCGCTCCGCGAAGCGGGAATTCCTGCAAACGGGGTGGAGGGCCTTAGGGGAATTGTTGGCGCCCTACTCAAGTCCGAGTCCAAGATTTATGTCCTCGAAGGAGATTTAGAGCGAGCATTGGAAGCTGCCACAAAGGCCATAGCAAGCCGCCAGCGTGGTTTTGGCTCCATCCAGACCTGTCATGCTTGCTGTGCAGATTGTTCTGCATCCTTGAACTGTCTGTCCCAAGTGCAAAGCCGTTCTTTTCATTGAGCCGCAGAAAGACGCCATTAAGGGCTTGGTCGAGGAGACTCCTGCACCGAGCCGCATGAATTACTGTCCGCTATGCGATGCGGAATACACCGCCAGTCACACGCGCTGCACTGTTTGCGGAGTGGAACTCGTTTCTGAAGAGCTGCGCGGACGGCCTCTTGACGAACGTCAACAGAACGAGCGCATCGTGATGGTCTGGCGAGGAGGCGATCCGCTGGCCGTAAGCGAGGTGGTCAACCGTTTGCGCGAAGCCGGAATCCGCCATCACGTTCATGCCACCAATGATCACCTCGTTTTTGAACTGGGCATGCCTCGGCCGAAATACGCCGTCCGTGTGTTCGCCTCCGACGTATCCAAAACGACGGAACTCCTCGCGGACATTCGCGAGAGTCTTCCGTTTGGGCTCAGTTTCACGCCCGTCCCCGAGGAAGAACCAACGGCATTCAAAGGACGACCCACCGAACCCTGGAACCCCGCTGCTGCTACGGTGGAAATCTGGAGCGGTGAAGACGCTTCGCTGGGAGAACTGCTAGAGGCGTGCCTGAGAGAAAATCTCATCGGCGCTCGCTGCGCCGGGCGCGAACCCGGAACGCTGCGCTTGTTCGTGACGGCTCACGACGAAGTTGCCGCCCGTGAAATTATCCGCGAAGTCCGCGAAGCTACGCCCCCTGCTTGAGTGCCTCTCGGGCCGTTGGGGGTGGCACGGCAAAGATTAATTCGCTCGGCCGGGATGTGACACACTGCGGATTCTGTTCAGTAGCGCTACTAGATTTGGACAGTCTTGGTCAGAGATGGCGGTGAATTTCAAACCCAGTCCGCCGCTCGGAACCAGATGCCGCACTTCAGCCTCGACCCTTATGTTTCCTTCCTGGACGAGAAAATCAAGTTGGGCTTTCACGCCCACGGTTTGCGGAATTGGCGTGGAGAGAAACAGCCCGCCTACACTTAAATCGGAAATGCGCGAAATGTCTTCGGCCCCGCCACAGCGCCAATACGCCCACACCCCGTCCGGTATCGCGACGCGTGAACTGAGTCGTCTGGAATAGACTAATCTTGCAAGCGCGGCTCCCATGAATCACCTCGGGCTTGCGGAACCGTGAGCCTAGTGAAAAAAGCAAACAACGGGTCGCTAAGCCAGTCCAGAACCTAGTCGGTTCGAGGTGAGCAAGCCATCCGGTGAATACCTTAAAGTTTTTCGGAATTTGCCTGAGAATCGTGGAGGGGCGGTCGCCGCGATAAAACCATGCGCTCGGAACGTCCGACGCGCCGGGCATACGCGACACGCAGGCGTTACAAAGCGCATAAACTGGCTCGTCCCCAAAACGGACCTATGGGTGGGCAGCCCAAAAGTAAAACCTCTTCGTTGTCCTCCGCTGAGGTAGGGCGGTTGCGGGAGCAACCCACCGAAGAGACCGGACCAAGATCCGGCTCCCTGGCAATCCTCGCCTTTAAGGGCCTTTTGGGGCGAGGAGGATGTCAAAAGCTGGATTTCGGGACCGAAGGGAGCTCCGCGCTGCTGGGCGCCGGCGTTCCCAGCTCGTACGCGCAGTACGGGCAGAACTTGTCGGTTTCGACCACTTCGCGTTTGCAATTGGGGCAAGAGGGGTGGAGGTTGCATTTGCAGTTGGGGCAGAAGTTGAAACGCCCCCCTACACTCGTACCGCATTGCGGGCAGGGATAAGGCAGTGGCTCACGCATCAGAAAATAGACCATGAAGCCGATGATCAGGTAGCCCGGCAAAAGGATGATCGCGAGAAGCGTCCACAGAGCTGAGTTCATGCCGCGGCGCTTGGAGTCGCGGTTCACGTAAGCGATGAGAAAGATCACTGTGGCCAGGCCCAAGGAAGCGGCGGTGATGATTCCGGCGAGCGCCAAAGAAGCGAGCGCCGGGTTATCTCGTAGTTCATACGGAAACATCACATTTCCGTACGGCTCGTGCCTTGCCGCCAGGTTTACATAGAGCGCGATGCCCTGCGCAATGAGGAAGAGCACGAAGACGCTCGCTACCAGCCAGCGCGGGATGATGCTGAACTCGTCCCAGAAGCGGAGGTTCTCCTTTCTCCGGCGGAGACGGTTGAGCCGCTTCCTCTCGTTGAACGAAGCGCTGACCTTTTGTTGGTAGTCCGACATACGATTTCCTCTCTCAAACTCCAGGGTTGGTGCTGTCAATCAGGCCGATCATTCTCGTGAGCCAATCTGAGGTTTTCCATCAGTACGACCGCCGCGGCGATTAAAGCGGGGATCGTCCACCAAAGACCAAAACCCATTTCCCAGACCAGCCGGGGCATGCCGAGGTGTTCTCCTGCCCACTCGAAAGCGCGCCAGACGTAAGGCGCCGCGGCGATGCCGAGCGCCCAGGACATAACGCACATGATCCAGAGGAGGCGGCGCCTGGGTTCGCGTTCGCGCATTTCTTGCGCACGCAATTGCACGCGGAACTGTGTGCGTTCGGCGAGTCCGCGAGGGAGGAGAACTGGCAGGCCTCGCAATGCGCGCAGAGCGGCGGTCGTTTGCTGCGCCACTTGGGCGCAGACCGGGCACTCGCCCAGATGTGCGGCGAGCCAGTCGCGCTCGGTTTGGGAGATTCCTTCGATGCGCTCTTGCGCGATCAGCTTTTCGGCGCGGTCATGGAGATTTTTGTTCATGCCGCGCCTCCTTGCATGGCGCCACGCAGCGCTTCGAGGCCGCGATAGAGGCGCGACTTTACAGTGGAGAGCGGTGCGGCTAGGACCCCGGCGATTTCTTCGAGTCCGAGGTCTTCCTGAAATCGGAGAACCAAAACTTCGCGATAGACGGTGGGAATGCGATCGAGTGAGGCGTGGACACCCGTTTTTTCTTCGGCGGTCAGGACCAGATGCAGAGGCGAGGGTTGATTCAACGCGGCAAACTCCATTGGCGCGCCTTCTTCCGGGTCGGTCAACGCGTCGAGGCTTTGCACTTTCTTCTGGCGCTGCCAATCGATCACCAGGTTGCGCGCAATGCGGAAAAGCCAGGCTTCAAATTTGTATTTGCCGTCGTATTGATGGCCGCGCTCGAGGACGCGGATCCAGGTCTCCTGGAAGAAGTCCTCCGCGCGCTCGCGGCTGGAAGTGAGATAGAGCAAATAGCGGAACAGGCGGTATTGATACTGCTCGATCAGTTGATCGAGGAGATCAGGGTCGCGGCGCTTTAGCCCTTGGGCGAGGGCTTTGTTGTCGTCGGCCATTCGTGTGGAGAAGAGAAGAATCGACCTCGCTGGTGCCGCGGTCAGGGTTGTAAATGTCGCGCTCATTCTACAGGGTATACGGCAGCGCGAGGCAAAAAGACGCATGGCCGGGCGGCCTTCCAACTCGCTTAGGTTTCAATGGGTTACCGGCCGCAGCGGGTATGGTCTGTCGGGCTGGACGCGGTGTAGTAGACTCTTCCCTCACTGCCATGTTCTGTCCCGTTTGCAAGGCCGAGTATCGACAAGGGTTTACGCGCTGCGCGGATTGCGACGTCGATCTTGTCTATGAATTGCCGGCTGCGGCCATCGTCCTCCTTGAAACCTTCGATCCAGGCAACCCCGAGGAAGATCCCTTCTGCTCTTTTTGGAAGGGTGATGATCCGAGAATTCATGCCGAACTCTGTGCCGTGCTTGGCGAGCAGGATATCCGCCATAAGACCATCCGGAGGCAAGACCATCTTTTCAATTGGAACACCAGGAGCGCATTCGAAATCGGCGTCCCGTTTTCGCAATTCGACCGGGCGGAAGGCGTAGTCAAAGACGCCTATGGTGGCGAAAACGAGCCAGTTTCCGAGGAGGTCCGAGTGCCCCTGGAGCTGCCGGAGCTCGTCGAACCAAGGGAATTGCGTCCGGCCTGGGATCCCAAGCGTTGGTATCCTGAAGACGCTACCGTAGAGATTTGGGAGGGCGACCAGCAGGAGATGGGGGAATTGCTGGTGGCGTCGCTGGTCGAGAATCGTATTCACGCGCGTGTGACAGAGACGAAGGGAGCGTATGGGCTGTTTGTCTTGCCCGGGGACGAAACGCGGGCCCGGGAAATTGTGCGCGAAGTGGTCGAGGGGGTTCCGCCGGAGGGAAGGCTGGGATGACGCTCGCTGCGCTTGCCGCCGTGGCCATTCCAGACCGGGGGGTTCTTAGTGCGCTTGCGTTCTGTTTCTGGGTCGTGATTGGATGTATCCTTAGCGCCTAATCAACGGTCGAAGCTGCTCGCATGGAGGAACTCATGACTTCAGGTCCGGGACCGCAAGGGTCGCTGATTATGTTGTGGGCGGGGGAAGACCCGGCGTTGCACTCGTCGTTGCTGGAGGAATTGGAGGCTGCGGGCATTCCGTTTGTCGACAAGCCCACCGGGGATGATGAAGTCGCACCGACGGCGGATACTCTTCCCATCGATTGGAAAGCGCGATTCGGGTTTGAAGTGGCCGTGCCCTCGTCGAATCTGGCTGCGGCCGAGAAGATTCTCGAAAAGCTGCTGGACGAAGAGCCCGTGGATATGGAGCTCTCGGCCGATAACTCCCTGGACCCCGACTCAGCGGAGCTGAAACCATCCCACTTGGGCGCGACTACTTGCGCAGTTTGGTCTGGCTCCGATGGAGCACGCGCTGGTTTCTTGAGCCAGGCGCTGAAGGAAAATGAAATTCCGGTGCGCCTCGAGACGCATGGAAGCGAAACAACTGTGTATGTTCCGCCGGAAGAGGAAATGCTGGCGCGGGAGATTATCCGAGAGATAGTCGAAGGCGCTCCGCCAGCGTGACGCGGTGTTCTGCCCTCTTTGCAAAGCCGAATTTCGGAGTGGCTTTACGCAGTGTAGCGATTGCCACATGCCTCTGGTTGTGACTAAGCAAGAAGCAGACCGGCAAAACGTAACGCGCGTGTGGAAAGGGGGCAACAAATCTGAATTCGAGTCTGTCCTTAGCGCATTACAGCAGGCGCAGATTCCGTTGCTATTTCGAGAGCACCTGAATGTTCGGTCTGCAGTTCCATCAACATTTCTCGGCCTCGCCCGTCGTCGCCGGCAGGCCACCTACGATAGTGAATTCGAGGTTAAGGTACTGGGAAGTGATGCTGACCGAGCCCAACGAGCGGTTCTCCGCGCCGTTCGCGAGACGGAAAACGTCTAGTGCCCGCTCGAGAGACACTCGGCTTGACCGCGACCGAGCGCAGAGAGCATCCTTTACTTCCTTAACTTCATTTACCTCATCTATTTCGGCTGTTCGGAGGCTTTGACCTTGTCGATCGAGGCAATCAAGACCGTGGCGGTGCTGGGCGCAGGAACGATGGGGAACGGCATCGCGCATGTGTTTGCGCGGTCGGGCTACAAAGTGATCTTGCGGGACCTCGAGCAGCGCTTCCTGGACCGCGGGTTGGAGACGATTGGCAAGAATCTGGACCGGGAGATTGAGAAGGGCAGGCTTGCCCAAGCCGAGAAGGGAACCGCGCTGGCGCGGTTGCAGCCCGTTACTGATATGGCGGCGATTGCGGCGGCTGATTTTGTAGTCGAAGCTGTGCCGGAGAAAATCGCGATCAAGCGGGCGGTGCTCGCCGAGGCGGATGGAATTTTGCGGCCGGATGTGATCCTTGCGAGCAACACGTCTTCCATTGCGATGACCACGCTTGCGGCGCTGACCAAGCGGCCCGACCGGTTTGTGGGCATGCACTTCATGAATCCTGTGCCGGTGATGGTGCTCGTCGAGGTGATTCGCGCGCTCCAGACGAGCGAAGTCACGTTTTCCATGACGATGGAGCTGGCCGCGAGGCTCGGCAAGACGCCCGTGGCGGTCAACGACGCGCCGGGGTTCGTCTCCAACCGCGTGCTGATGCCGCTCATCAATGAGGCGGTGTATTGCGTGCTGGAGGGCGTGGCGACTCCGCAAGCGGTCGATGCCGTGATGAAGCTGGGCATGAACCATCCCATGGGTCCGCTCGAGCTGGCCGATTTCATCGGACTCGATGTGTGCGTGGACATCATGCATGTGCTGCACGAAGGGCTCGGCGATCCGAAGTACCGGGCGTGTCCGCTGCTCAAGAAATACGTCGCCGCGGGATGGCTAGGGCGGAAGTCGGGCCGAGGCTTCTACAGCTACGCAAAATGAATTCGTCGAGGTGTCACCTCCATGGGCAACCGAGCAAGACTGGGGTTAGGTTGGTTGGATGCCTCGTCTTGCCGATTGCCATTCTCCTCTCTGTCGCTTCTCCGCCCTTTCCTCAGTGTCCCCATGGAAGCTACAAATGCTAGATCAGAACTGCAAGCCGGTTGCCGGAGAGCGAGTGCACTAAAATGGCTGGTCCCTCGTGACCAGGGCACCTTCGCCATCGAAGCCAAGACGGTTGTCGCTGGTTGGGCAGAATCTCCCAAACACACGGCCTAGGTTCGGCACGGGGATTGGATTTTAGAAAGGCTTTCTCAGCATGCTGATTCCAGCAATCCTAATACTTCGATGTATGCCTTTGTGTGTGTGCAGAATCAGGTTCGCGACTCTTCACGGGATGTTCAGCACGGGGACCTGTCCCATCACTGGTGTTACGCTCCGTTTCTTGCGGCTTAAGCTTAGTCCGCCTAGGCGAATATAAGGCGAAAATACTATTTGCTTTTTGTTCGCCTTAATGCTATTTTGCTTCTCGCGGTTTTCAACAGGTGCCCGATGGGTTTGCTCTCGACTCTGGCGATAACTTGTCCGGAACATGCTAGGCTCGAAAGCGAGTTCATCGAGGCGCGCGACAGGATGCGGGGCCTGGTTCGGCTCCGGAGCCTCTCGCCTGCCGAAGAGCGGCAACTGGCGGTTCGACTGGCCATGGCCATCGCCCGCTTGAAGGAGCATGTCGCCGAGCACGGTTGCGAGCGCCAGGGCTAGGCGGTGTTTGGCCCTGATGGAAGAAGGCATAGCGAAATGATAATTCAAGTTATGCTATGCGACTTCCGCTAGGTCCCGGGCCACGACTTTGTGTTGCAGTCGAAATTCCCAAATTTCCTCCACCGAGGTGTGAAATGACAGATGAAAAAGAGAAATTGCTGGCGGCCGCGATATCGCAGATTGAAAAGGACCACGGCAAGGGCGCGATTATGCGCCTGGGCAGCCGGGATGTTCTGGTGCCTGTCAGTGTAATTCCCAGCGGGTGCTTGTCGATCGATGCGGCGCTGGGCGTCGGCGGCTTTCCGCGCGGGCGCGTCATCGAGATTTACGGACCGGAATCGGGCGGCAAGACGACCATGACGTTGCACGTAATCGCCGAAGCGCAGAAGCTCGGCGGCCAGGCGGCGTTCATCGACGCGGAGCACGCGCTTGATCCCGTCTATGCGCGCAAGCTGGGCGTGGACGTGGACAATCTTCTAGTCTCCCAGCCGGACAACGGCGAACAGGCTTTGGAGATCGCCGAAACGCTGATCCGTTCCGGCGGCGTGGACATCGTCGTCGTGGACTCCGTCGCCGCGCTCGTCCCCAAGGCCGAGCTTGAAGGCGACATGGGCGATCCGCAAATGGGCTTGCAGGCGCGGCTAATGTCGCAGGCGCTGCGGAAGCTCACTGCGATTGTGTCGAAGTCGCGCACCTGCCTGATTTTCATCAACCAGATCCGCGAAAAGATTGGCGTGATGTTCGGCAACCCGGAAACGACCACCGGTGGACGCGCGCTGAAGTTCTATGCGTCCATGCGCATTGATATCCGGCGCATCCAGGCGATCAAGGAAGGCGACGTCGTCGTGGGCTCACGGACGCGCGCAAAGGTTGTGAAGAATAAGGTGGCGGCGCCTTTCCGCGAAGCGGAATTTGACATTGTCTACGGCGAAGGCATCTCGCGCGAAGGTGACTTGATCGATCTCGGCGTCGACAAGGGGCTGGTTGAGAAGAGCGGCACGTGGTTCAGCTTTGGCGGTGAGCGCATGGGCCAGGGCCGCGAAAACGCACGCAGCTTCCTGAAAGAAAACAAGGACATTCGCGACAAACTGGAGAACGCTCTTCGCAAAAAGCTCGAGATCGCCATACCAGGCAGTCCGAACGCCGCGGTCGGTCCGAACGGCCACACTTCAGCGCCGGCACACAGCGACAAATCGCCCATGAAAGCAGCAGCAGCGGCCGCGGCCACGTCAGGCGCAGCCGACGCCAGCAAAGCCCGTCCGACGCGCTAGCCAGCCAGTAGCACCGGCTTCAGCCTGGCTCGCGGCGCTGGTTCTCTTCCTTCTGGGGGCACTAACCATAATCTGCGGCGCGAGGGGACCGTCTGCTTTAGCTGACGGGGGAATCGCGCTTTTTCCTTTACTGAATTAGATGCTTGACAGATATCAAATAAGATCGTCAAGTCATGGTTGATTATCGGTACAGAGTCAACGCTGGGTCGGTGTTCTCGCTTAAGTATTGTCTTGTGTGGTGCCCGAAATACCGCAAACCCATCCTAGTGAACGCGCTTGAGAAGCGACTGCGACAACTACTGCACCGAAAAGCGAAAGAGATTAAAGCAGAGATTCACGCTTTGGAAATAATGCCCGACCACGTTCACATGTTCGTGGAGAGCGACCCAACGACGGCACCAGCACGATTGGCTGCACAGTTCAAGGGATTCACGAGCCACCAACTCCGGGAAGAATTTCCGTGGCTCAAGTCGTATCTGCCGAGTCTGTGGTCTCGGAGCTACTACATCAGCAGCATCGGGGCGGTCTCGGAAGCAACAGTTAAAAAGTATATTGCGAACCAAAAAACTCATGCGTAAGACATTCAAATATCGGCTATTCACAACCCGCACGCAAAGCGAACTGTTGGATGTGCAGTTGGGCGAAGCCTGCCGCTTGTATAATGCGGCCTTGCAAGAACGTCGTGAGGCATGGAAGCAGCGAGTGTCTATCAACTACTACACCCAAGCCAATCAGTTGAAAGAAATTCGAGCCGCTGGCGACCTCGGGTTGGCAAATTTCTCGTGCTGTCAAGACATTCTTCGCCGTGTGAACAAGACTTACGAGGCGTTCTTCCGCCGTGTGAAACGTGGAGAGAAAGCTGGCTATCCTCGATTCAAAAGTCGTGGTCGCTTCGACAGCATTACGTTTCCAAGTTACGGGGATGGCATCCAGCTGAATGACAGCACGCTTGGCATTCAAGGCATCGGACCAGTCGAAGTGAAGCTGCATCGCCCTGTCGGTGGCAAGATTAAGACCGTCACCGTCAAGCGTGAATGTGGCCAGTGGTACGCCTGCTTCTCCGTCGAGTGTGCGTCTAAGCCACGGCCTGCGAGTACCAACGAAATTGGTATGGACGTTGGGTTGGAGAAGTTCGCCACCTTGTCTAATCACAAATCTGTTCCCAATGCCCGCTGGTATCAACGAGCGGAAGCGAAGTTGCGCCGTGCCCAACGCAAGGTTGCCCGTCGTAAGAAGGGTTCGCATCGCCGTCGTAAAGCGGTTGCACGGCTACAAAAGATTCACCAGCGAATCAAGAATCAACGTCATGAGTTTCAACACAAGTTCACCTTCTGGCTGGTCCAGAACTTCGGTGTAATTGCTGTCGAAGATTTGAACGTCAAAGGCTTAGCAGGCGGTATGCTCGCCAAGTCGGTACACGATGTGAGTTGGGCTTCCTTCTTTTCTAAACTTGCGTACAAGGCTGAAAGTGCTGGTCGCACGTTGAGGGCGGTCAACCCCCGTGGAACGAGTCAGACATGCACATGCGGGACCAAGGTGTGGAAGGAACTCTCAGATAGAGAGCACCTCTGCACCGCTTGCGGGTTGACTGCTCCTCGTGATGTCGTGTCTGCTCAAGTAATTCTCCAAAGGGCTAGGATGAGTCCTTCAAACCGCAACGTGGCGGATTTAATCGCGAGCGTGGTTTGAGAAGCCGTCGCATTTATGCGACGGAGAAGTCACCTGTTTCGCCACTTCTCGAGACACGTAAAACTCATTCAAGTTTAGGATGGCACCATCGATGACGCGCGCCCGAGTAGCGGCGTCCACTTTGAAGTCCAGATCCGACAGCGAGGTGCCTGGAGGAATCGTGCGCAGCGCGAAGCTGGTCACCACAGCGGGCTTGGCATCTTTCACGTCCAGCTTCCCAATCGCTTGCGTGTCGCTGCGGCGCTCCTTGGCGAGAAATTCCAAGTGCAGCGGCTCGCTCTTGATGACCTTGAGCACGTCGAATCCGCCGGTCATATCGCGGAACCGTTTCTCGTCGTCCACGGATTTGCTCGGATCGTACGTACGGTCGTAGGCGTCCATCAGCGCGCGGTCACCGCTGTTGAAGGCTTCCAGCCAGGCCTTGAACGTGTGGCCCGCGGGAGTATCGGGGATGGCCGGCTCCTTACCCGCGAGAGGATCGGGAGGCGTCTGCTGGGCCCCCCGCGGCCGCCAGACCTAAAACCAAAGCCAAGCAGGATCGATAGAACATAGCCACCTCAACGCCCGTTTTCGGTTTGGTCTTCCGTTGGACGAATTAT
>Ga0206996_1166_pt1 | contig 13157 bp, 4 predicted proteins | sample Alteio_BWMinCont_2_FD_153467 | JGI IMG/M metagenome (GOLD analysis project Ga0206996, IMG submission 153467) | Enriched cells from forest soil in Barre Woods Harvard Forest LTER site, Petersham, Massachusetts, United States -... | ecosystem: Environmental > Terrestrial > Soil > Temperate forest >...
CGGAAAGGCGATGTCATCGATATGTCCACTCGCGTTGTTCCGGCTCCGCCTCCGGCTGAGAATGTCGGAAGTACCACCGACACCGTGAACAACGTCCTTTCCCCGCAGGATCCCATTGTCGCCCTCAAGCAGACGACCAAGGGCCAGCCCAATGTTCTTGCCGAAGCCAGCGGAAACGAAGGTGCAGCGCGGGCCATTGACGGAAATCTGGACACCAAGTACCTCAATAACGGACAGGATTTGGACGGTAATAACCCCCGCGGTGATAATACCGGCTTTGTGGTCACACCAAGTGGAACCGGTCTCGTGACAGCGGTGCAATTTGCGACGGCCAACGACATGCCGGACCGCGATCCGTTAAGCATTACGATTGAGGGATCAAATGACCCGAATGCGTCTGAGGCGCAGGGCAACGGATTTACCCTTCTCTATGAAGGCCCGACAGGGCTGTCCAACGACCCGGGGCGAAAGCAGTGGGGACCGGTCATCAAATTTACGAATGCCAAGGCTTACAAAACCTATCGCGTTCTGGTCACGGAAACCCGAGGCGATAACGCTGACGCAGTTCAGTTTAGCGAGATCAAATTGGGAAACTAAGGCGGGTGGCGGCTTAAGACCTCTAACGCTGAGGAAAAATCCCGGCACCAAAACACGCGGCTCAAAAGTCATGGATGCAATTTTTACGCATCATGTGCTGGACAAAAGAACACGAAAGCCGCAGCTTACAAAGTATTGACATAAGATAAAACGATTTACCAAGCGACAAAAAGCTGTTAAGGTACCCATCTCGAAGCGGTTCGAATGCCCCGATACTCTCATGAGCCTGCCTCTTTTCTCCGCATCTAAAGATAAAGCGATTTTTCGAAAGTCGATTGTCATGCTTCTGGTTTTTTTTACGGGAGTGCGCTTCACGCAGGCCCATGTCGACTTTAACCACGACTTTGCTCCGTCCGAAACGTGGGTTAAGGCCCCGGAAAAACCCTTGCGCGATGATATCAGCCTGAACGGTTCATGGCAGTTTCAACCCGTGGCGCTTCCTCCTAATTTCAAGGAAGGGGTCGATCCCGCTCCTGAACTGACGCCGCCGACTGCGGATGGGTGGGAGAAAACACCGCTCAAGGTCCCTTCCCCATGGGACGTCAATAGCTTCGCCGATCGAAAAGGGCAGGGAGGCGATTTCCGTACTTATCCGAGCTATCCGAAAGCGTGGGAGTTGGTCAAAATGGGGTGGCTTCAACGCAATTTCACGGTGCCTGCCGCGTGGAAAGGTCGACGTGTGTTGATTCATATCGCCGCGGCGGCGGGGGACCTGCAATTTCAGGTCAACGGCAAGGATGCGGGCAAGCGGTTCGACATCTTTTTCCCGTTCGATCTCGACGTGACCGATCTCGTGCAGTACGGCGCGTCCAATCAAATTCTCACCGGAGTCCGCAAACCCGAACTCTTTGACGTACGGGGCAAATATGGGCGCCGGACCTATCAGGGCGGTTCCTTCTGGGGTCAGCACGTCGTCGGCCTTTGGCAGGACATCGATCTTGTTTCCGTGCCGGTCGTTCGCGTCAGTGATGTCTTCGTCCAACCACTGGTCGATCAGGACACGTTGAAAGCGGAAGTCACGCTGCACAACGACAGCCCAACCGATGTGCAGGTCGATGTTTCCGGTTCCGCTTATCCGTGGATTTCCCTCGCTCCCAAGGACGGCATCGACGCACCGGTTCCGGAATGGAAGCTGGGAGATACGGCGGCTTTGAGCCTGCCAGCCTCCACGGTCACGGTTCCCGCCCGCGGTGATAAGATCGTCACGCTTGAACAGAAAGTTGGGCCATCGCTCAAATTCTGGACGCCCGACGATCCAAATCTTTACGGCTTGTTGGTCAACCTGAAGACCGGGGGAGGGGCGGTCGATTGCAAATATACCCGCTTCGGTTGGCGTCAGATCACCCTGAAAGGATCCGATCTCTTGCTCAACGGCGCTCCCTTCGTCCTCAAGGGAGACTCCTGGCATTTCTTGGGAATACCGCAGATGACCCGCCGTTATCCCTGGGCCTGGTTTACCGTGTTGCATGATGCGCATCTCAACGCGGTCCGTCTCCATGCCGAGCCCTATCCCGAGTTCTACCTCGATGTGGCCGACGAGATGGGAATCATGGTGCTGGATGAAACTGCGATCTGGGCTAGCGACGGCGGTCCGAAACTCGACAGCGACGACTACTGGAAAGACACCACTAGTCACATCGAGCAGCTGATCCGGCGTGATCGTAGCCATCCGTGTGTCTTCGGCTGGAGCGTCTGCAATGAGGTGAAGCCTATTGTGCAGAACGTCTTTCATAATCCTCCCGGGATGTATGACAAGCTGCTGGGCTACTACTCGACTTGGAACAATCTCTGCCATCGTCTCGATCCCACGCGACAGTGGGTTTCCGCCGATGGCGATGACGACGGCGGCGGAGTGCTTCCCGCCTTCGTTATTCATTACGGCGATGCGGGCACGATGGAGCGAGCTGCGAAGTCGGGCAAGCCATGGGGCGTCGGTGAAGCAAGCAGCGCCTACTATTCCACTCCCGAGCAGGTCGCCAAAACCTACGGCGAGCGCGCTTATGAATCCTTTCTCGGGCGCATGGAAGGGGTCGCGGTCGAAACCTACGCCCATCTTCTTAACCAGCGAAAGTACGGGGCCAGCTACCGGAGTGTTTTTAACGTTGTTTGGTATGGTTTGCAGCCGCTGCCACTCGGAATGCCCGATACAACCAAGCCGCCCACGCTTGACGACGGCGTTTTCTTTCCCGCGTTCGTCGAGGACAAGCCCGGCGTCCAGCCGGAGCGTCTTGGGCCCTACTGCACAACCCTGAATCCTGGATATGATCCCAGCCTGCCGCTTTACCAGACCTGGCCCCTCTTCGATGCGATCAAGGACGCCCAGGCTGATCCGCCCGTCGATTTCCCTTTGAGTAATCCGTCTCCCGCCCCGGCGGGTGGGCCACCGCCAGTGTCCACGGTGAAGAGCGTCGATCTTCTCGCTGGCGCCGGTGGAAAGCTGCGGGATCAACTCGCCGCGCTCGGAATTTCCTTCGACGACCTGAAGCCGTCCGGCAAGCCCGACCTACTCATACTCGACGGGGACAATCCCCCCGAAGCTGACGCCCGGCAGACGATTGACGCTGTGCTGGGGGCCGGCGGCACGGTGATGATTTGGGGCGTCAGTTCCAATACGCTGCCGAAGCTCAACGCCCTGCTTTCCGCACCGCTCGAATTGACGGACCGTAAAAGCTCATCTTTGGTTTGCGATGTGACCGATCCCATCACAGCAGGGTTGAAGCCTTCCGACATGTACTTTTCCGAGTTGAGTCCGCAGATCATCCTCGATGGCGGACTGGGCGGCCCATTGGTGGAGAAAAGCTCGGTGCTGTTGAAGGCCTGCGATACCGACTGGCTCAAATGGAACAAGGAAGCCGAATACGCCAAGACCGCGATGGTGCTCCGTTCGGAACGCGAAGCGAAACCCTCCGGTGCCGCGCTGATCGAAAGCAAGCAGGGCGGCGGTCGTCTGCTCGTCTGCAATTTACCGGCGGACTCTCCGCTCTTTAAGGCGCAGACACTCGATCGCCGGATTCTGGAAAACCTGGGTGTTCCGCTCAAGCCTACGGTCGATATCGGTGGCCCCTTTCTCACCACCGGGCAAATGGTGCGGGCGCTGGCCTGTGGTCGATTTGAATCCACCGGAGATAATGCGGAGAAGGACTTTGTCGATCCGACCAAGGGGGGAGGGATGCGGGACAACAACGAGGTGCAAAATAAACGCTGGCATGTCGCGTCATCGAACAAAGGTGTTTTTGACCTCCGCCAGCCCCCGCTCGATGGTCCCGGCGACAACGCTGTGACTTATCTCAGCTTCTGGATGCTGAGTTCGCGCGCTCTCGACAATCTCCTGCTCGAGCCGAATGTGCCGAAGCTTGACCTGAAGCTCCAAACCGGGGATGCCGTCGAACTTTGGCTCAACGGAAAAACCGTGGCCACAAATCCGGATGCGGCGGGTGGTGATCTCTTGGCTTCTGGGTTGCCGCTTCAGCAGGGATGGAATCATTTCCTCATCCGGCTCACGCACGCCAAGGGCGACGATAAATTCCAGGCGCAACTGGTCTGCAACCAACCCGATTTCCTCAACGACCTCAAGTCAGCCATGCAAAAACCCTAACCGGACCCATATGCTCAAATCCTATATTGTTCTCATAACCCTTATCGCCACGCTGGGTGGTCTCTTGTTCGGTTACGACACCGCCGTCATTTCTGGTGCGGTGGGCAGTCTCAAGGTCTACTTTGTCGATCCGCGTCACATTGCCGATGCGGACGAGGCCAGCTCATTTTTGGGCAACGTCGTTTCCAGCGCGCTTATCGGGTGCATCATCGGAGGTCTGTTGGGGGGCGTGGTGGCTTCGACCCTTGGACGCAAGCTGGGTCTTCTCATCTCGGCAGTGTTGTTCCTGATTTCGGCCTTGGGTTCGGCCATGCCGGAGATATTTTTTGCGCCAATCGGTCAGGGTGGTCCGGATTATATCTGGAATTTCGTTTTCTACCGCATCATCGGCGGTATCGGCGTTGGGTTGGCCTCGATGCTCTCTCCGATGTATATTGCGGAAATCGCGCCGGCACGACTGCGCGGCAATCTCGTCGCGTGGAACCAGCTCGCCATTATTTTCGGTATGGTCGTCGTCTACTTCGTCAACTATGCCATCTCGCGCTCCGGCGGAAGTGATGCATGGCTGAATCAAGTTGGCTGGCGCTATATGTTTGCATCGGGCGCGATTCCGTCTGGCATCTTTCTGGGGTTGCTCTTCATTGTGCCGGAGACGCCGCGCTTCCTCATGATGAAGGGACGCGAGGCGGAGGCGCGAACCGTCCTGTCGCGCACCCTGACCGAAGACGAGGCGAACCTGGAGATCAAGGAAATCCACGAGTCGCTCGCCCATCACACCTCCGCAAGTGTCTTCTCCTATGGCATGGCCATCATCGTGTTCGGCATCATGCTTTCCGTCTTTCAACAATTTGTCGGGATCAATGTGGTGCTTTATTATGCACCCGAAATCTTCAAGAGCATGGGCACGACCACGGACGTTTCGCTGCTGGAGACGATCATCGTCGGCGCGGTCAACCTGGCCTTAACCGTCGTTGCGGTGTTGTGCGTGGATCGCTATGGCCGCAAGCCGCTGCAGATCATCGGTGCGTTGGTCATGGGCGGGGCGATGTTCGGCCTTGGCCTCTCGTTGATGATGCAGAGCAAGGGGATGTTCTCGCTCATTTGCATGCTGGTTTATATTGCCGGCTTCGCGGTCTCCTGGGGCCCGGTCACTTGGGTGCTGCTCAGTGAAATGTTCCCCAACAAGATCCGTAACTCGGCCCTGGCCATCGCCGTAACGGCGCAATGGATCGCGAATTATCTCGTGAGTTGGAGCTTCCCGATCATGAAGGACAACAAGGCGCTGGTGGAGACTTTTCATTACGGCTTTCCTTACTTCGTCTACGGCGTGATGGCCGTTCTGGCCGCTCTTTTCACTTGGAAATTCATTCCCGAGACCAAGGGGCGCACGCTTGAAGAACTGGAGGGCCTTTGGACGAAAAAGGATTAACTTGGTTTCTCCGTCCCGAGAACCTTCTATGAAAAAAAGTTCCCCATCTTTGGACCGGGCAGGACCTTCCCGGTCCGAAGCGGGATCTGCCTTGGTCATCGTCCTTGCCTTTGTGGTGCTATTGACGGTGGTGGTTCTCGCCATGCTCTCCCGTTCCCTGATCAACGGATTGATTTCCAATGCCAGCTCCAATGTGAGCAAGACCGATCTTTACGGACATGGCATGATCGATCAGATCATCGGGGACCTGAGGCAGGAGATCGTGGCCGGCTCCAGCGGTACGAGCGGCGGCCAGGCGAACACCCAAGCCGTTTATACCAGTTCAGGGGGAATCGTTACGTACGCATACCGTCCTGCGGCAGTGGCCAACTCCGTACCCTCCCTTTCGGGGCCATCGTCATATACGACTTCGATTTGGAACACCACCTTTCCCAACCTAGTCAAGGAAAGCACCCGCAGCGTGGCGTTTGAACCTTACGACACTACAGTTCCCATGCGTGCAGCCCCCGTTAATTCCAACAGTGATCTCTCCATCAATGGACGCTACGTTTCCCCGGCGCGCTGGAACAAGCCACTGCTGCTGCCGAAGAAGTCGGCGAGTTTTGGCGGGGGCACGGGTGGCACAGCCACGACGGTCACAGATACCGGGACGATTACGACACCCGTCAGCACCTTCGTTGCGCCGGATTGGATCTTGACGGCAGCCGATGGTAGCAACCCCACGACCTGGCCCGCCTCTCCCGCCGCCACCATCGCCAACTCGAAGAGCACCAGCTACGTGGTAGGTCGCTATGCCTATACCATCTACAATGAGGGAGGCCTGCTGGACGCGAATGTGGCGGGTTCCCCAGGATCGAGCACGGTCTCGGGAGGATTGACTGCGGCGGAGGTGACGACCTTGAGCAGAAAAGGGCCGTCGGCCTTCGCCGACTTGACGCAGTTGCCCGGGATCGCGGATCTCGCGACGGCTGAGGGCAGTGCCCTTCGTCCTCAGAAGATCATCGATACTCTGGTCGGCTGGCGCAACGCGGCCACAACCCAGGCTGCTTACTCCACATATCCCAACTATGCCTTCACGAGCACCACGGCCGGGAATTATTTGAACTACGTGCTCGGGCAGTCCAACAATTTCTTGTCCACGGGGAATACCTCTGTTTACGCCGATCCTAATACGGGACAGAACCTGACCGACCAGGCCTTTTCGAGCCGGCAGCAGATGATATCCTTTTTCCAAAGTATCATCCCCAAAAACAGTACCGAGCAGGCCTATCTGCAGGACGCGATGATGTATCTGGGGACCTTCAGCCGCACGCTCAATCAACCCTCCTACTGGCCCGATCCGACCCGTCCCAGGGTGTTGGCGGCATCAAATACAACCGGAGCCAGTACGTATGGTAATAGTGCTTACCAGGCGGATGATACCGCAAATCCCGCTTTCAAGAGCATCCGCGCAGCCACGGCCTTCACTCGCAATGACGGAACCGCCGCCGCGATCGGTGAACCGTTGGTCAAAAAGCGCTTCGCGCTCAGTCGGCTTGCGTGGCTTACCTGTGATGGACCCATCGCCGACGATAACGGAAACCTGAATACGTCTGATACGAATATCAACGCCATTGTCACCTACCTCGAAGGAACGAGCGTGGGGATGACCGCCAGTTTCCTCGGGGAAGGCGGCCCAACGAATATCCACAAATACTTTGGCCTGACCTGGGTTGCCGGCCCTTCGGGGCAGGGCTCTCCCGGCGGCTACTGGTATTACGATCACGGGAGTCAACTTGGAGGCGGGACGGTACTCGGAACGCTGAGCCAGGTCGCGACGGCCAATCGCGAGCCCGATTTCTTTGAACTTTTGCTGGCCGGGATTAACGTTGGAGGCATCGCCAAGGTGATGGGTACCATCGGAAGCTCGACCTTTACGGATATTCAAGACAGCACGGTCAGCGTCCAGATCTTGCAGTTGGGAGCCAACATTATCGACGAGGCGAACCCGACCCAATATCCGACCCATATCGTCTATCCCTTTAGTTCGTCCTCCGGTACGACCGTATATAAAAGCGCCTTCGGCGTGATGGATCTGCCCTGCCTTGCTTCCGTGAGTGACGTTCGGTTTATCGTGCAAGCATCCAGTATCGCCACCGGCTCCAACACCCCCATGGGCACCACAGCCGCAGTCGCGGCCACGGCACCAGCTAGTCCCACGGCTACGAGCGGGATCTATCCCAACGCCTCCGGCACGGGTGTTCTCATTTATGTGCCCTCGATTTGGAATCCCTGTGACGTCAACGGTCCCATGCCGATAACCACGAGTGGAAAGACAGCAGCGGCAGGAGCGGCGGCTTCGACGTTGGTCGCTCCCACCAACCTGCGGATCGTCCTGTCCTCCGTCATCACCGATCTTAATACCACTCTCGGCCCTCCCTCCAATGGCTCGGCAACCACGGGAAATCAAAATTCAACATGGCCCGGGCCCGCTTCCAGTGAATGGACTTCCGTAAACGGCTTGGGCACCTATCCGGTCCAGATTATCCCTTCGGATATCTGGTCAACATCCGTTGCCAATGCCCCAAGTGCGACGAACTCTTTCACGGTGATAACCGGGACCATAACAACAACAGGAACCTTCTTTTCCCTATGCCAGGGTTCGTATTCCAGCAATTGGACATCGGAAAGCTCCACCGCTCTCACCTTTTCAAATGTGTCCTCACTCTATCGCGAGCCGACCGCACTGATGCAGAAAAACGTTCCTGCCAACAGCAACCTGGCCATGGGAGCTGGTAATGCCATCACCACACTCAATTCAGCGTGGACAAGCGGCATCCCCGAAGCCAGTTCGGGTATGAATTTTGTCGGATGGCTGGCGTCGACGTTTCCGCTGGTCTGGACTCTGCCTGCCACGGGATCGTCGCCTCCATCCCCCGATTACATCTACTCGGTGAACAATCTTCCCGAATCTGTCACTTCCGCCAATAGTCAGAGCTTTTCTTCCACTTTGCCGGCATCAGGGGAGACGGTGCGGCTTGAATACCAGGTCGGAAGCAACTGGATCCCCTATATGGAATACTCCGGCGCCGGTGGAAGTAATGGTAATGGTCATGTTTTGCAGTATAGCCATGATTTCATGCCCCTTGTCGAAACGAAGGTCACCGGAACTTCAGGCGCCAATCCGGCCACGACGGGGCCATCGGAACTTCTACCCATGGGGGGCAGTTCCGGCAGCACAAGCACCGGCAGCCTCTGGAACAACAACCTAAACGGCAGCCCGGGCGGCTTCACGCCCGGTCGTATGGCACTCTGGGATGTGCGAACGTCCACGTGGGGATTTCCGACGGACGTGGGCTCTCCACCCCTCTTTTTGGACTCGATTTCGGCCACAGGGCCAACGACTGAAATGACCGAAACACTGATGCCATCGGCGACGACTTCAAAAGCTGCCACAACCCACTCCCTAGGCACCAACATGGTTGCGTGGGGAGTCTATGAACCGAACGGAGGAGTCATTTTCGGAACGAAACAGCAGAATTATTTTGGGAATGGCAGCACCACCACCCCGAATACCGATTATTACATGGATCCGGACGGTACGGTGCGCCGGGCGATCGGCGCTTATGTCGGGCCAAACTCAGGAGCAACCGGAAACACCAACGGCACCGTGAGTTGGACTTGGACGGCTAGCACCGCAATGGGTCTTCCCATGGCCGCCACGGTATCTTACCCCACGTCAACATCGACGAGTTATAGCGCACCAAGCACTCAGGCGCAAAGCCGACCAATCATACTTCACCGGCCCTATCGTTCCGTGGCTGAGTTGGGTTATGTTTTTTCCAACACACCGTACAAGAACATCGACTTTTCCACTCCGGAAAGCCCCTATAGCGCGCTTTTGGATATCTTTTGCATCAACGAAGATTATCGCCCTGATGCGGTTGCGGCGGGTCGGGTTGATCTCAATACCAAGCAAGCTCCCGTTCTCCAGGCGCTCCTGGCGGGTGCCTACCGGGATGAGGATCCATCAAATTCTTTAACTCCGGCTTACACACAGGTAGCGGCACTTACTCAAAGCGAGGCCATTGCGATTTCCCAGGCGTTGGTAACTCGAACTACTGGTACCGCATCAGGCAAGGGACCTCTCTCGAATGTGGGCGATCTCGTGGGCAGGTGGATCTCCGGAACGACCGTGGGCACCACCACCACACCGATCAATGGTGCTGTTTCGTACGACGGCTTCAGCGCCGATCTGGGGATCCCTCCCTATGCAGTGACCTATTCCAATATCATCCAGCGATTCCGATCATCGACCATACGCGCCCTTTCCGATGCTGGCCAGGCAGGCACTTGGAATCTTCTCATTGATGTCGTTGCTCAAAGCGGGCATTACCCCGTCAACGCCACGGGCCTATCCAACTTTCTTGTGGAAGGTGAGCATCGCTACTGGGTCCACGTGGCCATAGACCGATCCACCGGACAGGTCATCGACGAAAACATCGAACCGGTCAACGAATGAAAAAAATAGCTTTGATCATGGTGGCGCTTTCCTTTGGGCACCTTGCCAACATTGCCGCACAGCCGGCTCCGGCCTATGAGCAAATCCCTCTCCCCCCGGGTCCCATCCTCGGAAAAGCGCCTGGTTTTTCGGCATGGCGGATCGTCTATTCCTTTGCGAATCCTGGGGTTGATCCATCTGGCTCCCAGTCGTCGTCGAATGCAGGGGGCACGCCCAAAGCTCAGGATCCCCACCTGCCCAAGACATTCACGATGACCCATACGAGTCCACTTTGGCATGCCGTTCTGGTCGATATCAGCGATATCAAAACTGAAACTTGGTATGACGGGACAACGCGGTTCGAGCAGGGAACCGGCTCGTCCAATCTAATTCCCATTTCAAATGGCGGCGCCGGGGGGCAGACCTTGAAATTTTATTTTAGAAGTGGAGAAGAGTTTCCGGATGTTGCCTGGGTCTCTCCCAGTAACTATCTCGGTACGGAAAAGGGCACAGGATATTGGGTCTTTCAGCAGGATGTTGGGGGGGCCACGCTCTGGGTCAATTCCACCACCCATTACCCTGTTCGCTGGAAGAAGGATGGTGAAACCCGGGACTTTCAATTTCTTCCAGAACCGACCGCCTCCCTCACTTTGCCGCCCAATATCGTCGGGATTTCCAAGGCCTTAAAGCATCTGGATGCCGTGTCACGCACGGCGCCTCCCCATCTCTGAGCAAAGGAATGGGCGTTCCGGTTTGAACAGCGCCATTAAAGATCATCTCAACAAATTTCCTCCATCCACCGGTAAAATAAACATGAATCAGCTTATGAACGATCGCGCCTGCATGCTTGCCCTTCTTCTTGTGGCGCTGACCACGTGTGTTTCTTTGGCCCCGGCCGAGGATATTTCCTCCTCGGGTTGGCGGCTCTGGCCGGACCAGCAGGCGGCATGGAAAGACGATACGCTCTATCTTCCGTCCGAAGTGGATCTGAGTAAAATGCCGGTCAACCCGCCGACCGGCGGATGGACAGCGCTCAATGCCCAGCAAGGCGTCGACGTCACGCTTCCCAGTACGGTGGAGGAGCATTTCTGGGGCAAGCTCAACGGCGGTCCGCGTCCCTACGCTAAAAACGAAGCGCAGAAAGGCCCGCAGACCTCCTTCCCCAACGGCAATTACCTCGGCGTTTCGTGGTGGTGGAAGCAGATTCAGGTGCCTGACTTTAAGCCAGGCCAGCATGTTGTCGTCTCGTTCCGCGGTGCGCGTTTGCGGGCCGAGGTCTACTGCAATGGCAAGCTCTGTGGTTACACCATCATGACCGAACTGCCCTTCACGGCGGACCTGACCGACGCGGTCAAGCCGGGGCAGCCTGCCCAGTTGGCCATTCGTATCACCAATCCCGGCGGTCACCTTGACTGGATTGACTTCGGTTCGTCGCGTTTTGATTGGGGCAAGTACCACTTCCCGCCTTCGCGCGGCTTCGGTGGCCTTGACCGGGACATTCAACTCGATGTTCGTGATGATTGCTCCGTGACCGACCTCGCGGCCATCAACAAACCTGACCTCCATCAGGTGCATTTGGTCGCGGAAGTGACCAGCAAGACGCAAAAATACGATGACCCGGTTCTCTTCAATATCGGCCGTGATGGCAAGCTGCTTTGGAGTGGCGAAGGTAAGGTCACCCTTGCTCCCGGCGAAATCAAGACCGTCGAACTCGATGCCACCGTTCCTTCCGCCGAGCCGTGGGACCTCGATCACCCCAACCTCTATCAGGCTCAAGCAGGCTTGCAGGGACTTCACGACGGCGATCGTCACGTCAATTTCGGCTTCCGTTTCTTCACGCCGGAAGGCATCGGCAGCAGCGCGAAGCTCACCCTCAACGGCAAACGCATCGTCCTGCGCTCGGCCATCTCCTGGGGATTTTGGGGCCGCAACGGACTCTGGCCCGATCACGAAATGGCGGAGCGCGAAGTCGATGACGCCAAGGCACTCGGCCTGAACTGCCTCCAGTTCCATCGCAATATCGGCAAGCCGGAAGTGCTCGATATCCAGGATGCCAAGGGTCTGCTTCGCTACGAAGAACCGGGTGCCGGAAAATTTGTTATCGGCGACCGCTATGCCGTCGGCCCGTTCGGTCCCGACGGTGAACTCCAACCGCCCCCGAAGAACGAGGGCAACGATTGCCTGAATGCGCCCAAGGATTATGTCGAGCCCGACAAGGTCGATACGTCCGGCAACGGTCCCGATGGCGACCCCATGGTTTTCTGGGAAAAATACGAGCAGGAAAAGATCCTGGAAATGGTCAAGCGCGACCGCAGCCATCCCTCCCTCATCATGTACGACATTCAGAACGAGTCGAGTAACATGGAGCTGGAGAATCCCCGCATTTACCGCATCTTCCGCCTGATGCACGCGCTCGATCCGAGCCGCACCATCACCTTCTATTCCGGCGGCGACCCGAAGATCGCCCAGGTGCTCATGCAGCCCTACAGCGACGACATCAGCTACGGCAGCAAGACGCTTCCCTATGCCGGATGGCGGGACACGCATACCTGCGGCGGTCCCTGCAACTACCTCGATAAGCTCTACAAGAGTCCCACCGACTTTTTCCAGATGCAAAAGGACCAGAGTCACAAAATCATCGGCGCCTGGGGCGAGATGCTCGGCGCGGCCACGCCCGACGATTACGACCAACTCGTTCACTCGTTCGACGCCGCCCATCCGACCGGTTACGAAAAGGACGACATGACCCAGATCCTCGCCGGCTACCACGACTTCATCGACAAGTATGGTTTCCGCCAGGCATTTCCGACCGACTCTTCGCTGTTCCAGGCCATCGGTTACCGGATGTACTACTTCTGGCAGCGGATCATCGAGCAGTCGCGCGTCGACAACTGCAACGACGACCTTGTCATCAGCGGTTGGGAAAGCACCACCATCGACAACCACTCGGGCATGGTCGACAACCACCGTTTCTTGAAGGGAGACCCGAAGGTCCTCGCCAAGGCCTGCCAGCCCGAGATGCTCGTCATCCAGCCGCGCCACATGATCGTGGCCAA
>Ga0206996_1167_pt1 | contig 13121 bp, 15 predicted proteins | sample Alteio_BWMinCont_2_FD_153467 | JGI IMG/M metagenome (GOLD analysis project Ga0206996, IMG submission 153467) | Enriched cells from forest soil in Barre Woods Harvard Forest LTER site, Petersham, Massachusetts, United States -... | ecosystem: Environmental > Terrestrial > Soil > Temperate forest >...
CATACTTAGGATGAGCATTTTGTTGGCTTTTAATCGGCAGCGCTCGGGCGCCCAGGATTGCCACCCTTCTGACCGCATTGGTCTAAAAAGGGGTCCGCTTTGAGTTCCTGGACGCCTGAGAGGCCGAGAGCTGCATATGACCGCAGTGGGACGACTACCCCTTTTTCTTTGGCCCTACCATGGGCCAAGGTCCCTAGGCTCTTCTAAGCCGCTACTGGCTCAGCAGTTTGGACATTCGGAAATTCTGGCGCTTTATTTTCATTGCAGAGTTTTTCGATGGCTTCAGCTTGTTCCTTTGCAAGTCTTGCTGCTTCCTCTTTTTTCTTTTCTTCAGCCAAAGCATCTTTTTTCATCGCGACCACCTCGGCATGGACTGAACCGTGCGAACATTTCGCGATGCTCGCCACGGCTCTATAGGTAAGTCCACTCTTTATAAGCTTTCGGATTAAATCTGAATCGCGAAGTTTTTTTCTTCCGATCAGCTTTCCTTTGGCTCTCGCATTTGCGAGACCGTTTTTTACGCGCTCACTTGTAAAAAAATGCAAGAAAAAAGTTAAAGCAATTCCGTTGGAGTCATCCATGGCTCCTCAAGTCCTTATTTAAAATCCCTCTTCAAAGTTCTCTAAACTACAATTTTGTTCGTCTTAATTTATATTGTCGTAAAAAGAGAATTCACTTTCATTCGCCTGTCTGGGCATCAAGTGCCATGACTATATTGGATATAAGTAGGAGGTGGACAGTCGCACTAATATGGGCCTTCCAACTTCACAGTCTTTTCAGTGACCGGCATGCATAAGCTGCCACCCATGAAGAGACCACGGCCATGAGCGTTAGTATGGTCCTATTCTCCTATCCTGATAAGCTCCCCAAAATCATTTCAAGAGAACTCGTCAGGAGAATTATTCTTTAAACGACTTTCTCACTATTTCTTCGTCGTATTTTGTTCCTTTTTTCATAACCACCAAACAAATGGCAGCAATTTTACGCGCGAGTGCTTTATTGGCTTCACGCTTATCGAGACCTTTTTTGTTCATAAGATGCAGATAATAATCTTTAAGCGCTGTATCTGCGGGTGAGATGATTACTCTTTGAGCTGCACCCATAAAAGCATTCTTCAGTTCAGACCGACCATGCGGTGTTCTAGTTCTTAAAATATATCCATCACTTTCATCTCGGTGACGAATCAGTTTTGCGTATGACCAGAGTTTATGTTTATTTTCAAACCTATGACCCGTGCACATATACGCCGCAATCGCATGTGCTCTCACGGGACCAACACCTGGTATGGAGCCAAGGTTTTTAATGACAGGGATTTCAAAGCGATTTGCTTTAAATTCCTCAGCCCATTTCTTTTTATTCATTTCAAGTTCGTTCATCTCTTTGAAGAGCCGTTCAGCTACGATGCGTTTTGAGGGATTTTTAAATTCTTGCCACTTGTTTTCATTTCTTGAGGTCAAGTGACTCGATTGCGTTGAAAGACCTTCTCCTCTTAAGAGCGCCTTAAAATTTTGCTTCAAAATGCCAAGTCTCACAGCTGATCCTTCGTAGTGATTTACAATGGCGCGAAGATTCATGAGCGGGCTGTCTTCATGGTGGACAGAAGTATAATTGCCGGCTCGAAGTTGCATCACCAGGTGCATAGCATCTCGGTAATCGTTCTTAGGCCCTGACTTCTTAGGTAAATGAGCAGGGTGACAGACGATAAGTTTATCCACTTCGTTTTTAAGAACACAGTAAACCCACTGCGCGATGTTTGTTTCTTCAAATATCAGGGACTTTGGACTCTGAACTGAGCGGGCAAGATCTTTAAGATTTCTCTCGGTCGTATTAAACGTGCCTTCCTTAATAATCTCGCCATCTTTATTCATAACGACGAAAGTACAGGTTTTACTATGCGCATCGACTCCGATATAGTTTTCCATGCAGATGATCTCCTGTTGTTAAACTGTTTTGTCTCGCAACAATCAGTTTAATGGCAGCTCCCGGTTTTTTCCAATTTCGGGAGCATCTGCATTTTTTTATAGCGTCGCAAATTAAATCGCGTTCAAGTTGCGCGATAGCTCCGATAATTACGAAGACGGCCTTTCCTATGGGGGAGTCAGTTTCAATTCTTTCTGTGAGGCTGACAAAACTTGTTTTTTGCCGTTTTAGTTCCTCAAGCCCCTGAAGCAAATGAGTAACAGACCGCGCAAATCTTGAGAAAGAATAAACAACTAAACAAGAGCATTCACCATTTCTAACGGCTGCCATCATACGATCAAGAGCGGGGCGAGAGGCCTTTGTTCCAGATTGATTTTCGTCAGTGAATATCTCATACTCTGTAATCTTATTCATGGCGCAATATTCTTTCAGAGCTCGGACCTGAGATTCAAGGCCCCCAGTTTGCTGGTCTGTACTAACTCTTCCGTACAAAAAAACTTTTCTTTTTTGAATCATAGACACCTGTTATTGAATGTATTTAAGTTCAATTGTCTTTTCAACGCTATTCACCGATCAAACCCCACCGAGTGGCAAGGGCTTTTACAACCGCTACCTGTAATTTCTGATCCATTGCAAAAGCGCGGTCGAAAGGGTCAGCATTCGTTGACACTTGGTCGCACCAAATGGCCTTCGCCCACGAGAGGGCCGCCCAATGGCCTCCGCCAAAATCATTCTCATAAATGGAATCCCAATCGATTTCTTGGTGAACAAGATCGACATGAGGGAGAGCTTTATTCCTGAGTTCTCTATCTGCTTCAAGAATCAAAAGCACTGCTCGTAGTTCAGGCGAAAAAGGAGCGGGGTTGATAGTCTCCTCTTCAATCAATTGTTGTTTGAAAGCGCCCATATTGTTTCTCACTTTAAATTTATCTTTTCCTGTGAATTGACCTTAAGTGCACTTTTTCTAAAAGTCCAATTTGCCTCCTGTCATTTTCTGAGTGGCGGGTTCTAAACGCCCCAACCCGTGAGCTGTTTTTTCAAATGCAGCCTTCTGGCTCCAAGCAAGGACCTGTTGGATAGTGTAGCGTCCGCCAAGGGCTAAAAGGACCACTGAAACCACGGTTAAAATTCCATCGATTAGCTTTTCCATTCCTAACTTCTTTCTCGCGGAGACTTCCGCGTTTGTTTATAGAGACCTTCTCTTTCAAGAATTGCTTTGACGACTGAGTGGTCCCACTTTTTGCCTTGTTTTTTGGTAGGTACTCTCATCGTGTCTAAGATTCGGGCAATGGCCACAGGACCCAGATGGTTGTCCCGGTACATCTGTTTGATTGATTCGATGACTTGGGTTTCGCCCTTGTGGACTTCAAAAGAATGACCTTTGATCCTCTTGCCATATGCAAGCTTTTCACGATGTACAGAACCGCCAGGGCCGCCCTTTGAAAGGCCGTAGAGCCTTAGATATTTTTTGACAGCAGTTAAACTACACCCGAACTCGGTCGCGATATTCTTCGCCGAACGACCTTCTTTGACGTATTTTTGGTGGAGAAGAATTCTATCTTGATACTTCGGAAGTTCTAAAATATTAATATTATCAATTACATAACTGGTTGGAGAAGAAAACTGGCCTTTTCCCAGCGATTCCCGACCATTTCCCCCCTTTTAGGCCAAGCAGTTTTAGCTACCGCAATTGAATCAATAACTTGTTAAACCGCACCTGACCAAGAGACCGAGTCTTGAAATGTCATGAAATGTCGGCATATTTCAAAGCTATGCTACATTTTTGCTACAAGTTTGCTACACGCTAAAGTCAGAATCACTCGCATTTTAATCACCACCGCCAAACTCAAATAAAGTGCATTTGAATCAACCAGAGGCGTCTACCGGTGCATCTATAGCAGCGTTGACGCCTCATTTCACGGAGAAATTTATGAATCCAATTAGCTTCGTCTTTAATCTTATTTCAGTAGGCCTGGGTCTCCTTTGTGCCGGGACACTTGTCGAAGTTCTTGTTAATCTTGAAAAGAAGGCAGCCCACGATACCGAGATTGGAATTATTTCTATTGGAGAATTTAATCGGCAACTCTATGGAGAACATCCACGACAAAGTCATACCCATCAAGGGAAGGAGCGGAACCATGCCAAGAAAGTTGAAAGCAACTCAGCCTTTTAGTTTTACTTCGATGAATGTGTAAAAGCTTTTTGTCCCATGTTCTTTGATATATCTGGAAATAGAGACATGGCCACGGGCTTGAGATAATTTATCTGTGGCCCGTTTGTCATGCTTCAGATGAAAAGCAACCGCTCTTGAATATTTAGCCAAAACCTTTTCAACGGTCGTATCTGTAGCAACGCAGCCTATGACTTTTGGAGAACTTGCGTTAAAACAGTTCTTAGATTTCGTAATAACAACGGGGATTAAAAAATTGCGGCTCACTTCTTTTTTTGTAGGCCTGCTTGCTTGAGAATGCTTTTTTGATTTTTGGGACTTAAGTCATCATTCATTGAATGTACACTAACGGTCACAAGGCCCCCTTTCCGGGGATGACAAAACTGGTGATGACTTCCCGTTTTTCTTTTGAGAAGCCAACCATCATCCCTCAAAAGTTTTAAGACCTCGCGGATTTTCATTGATCTCCATGAGAGTCCCACAACTTTTCTTTTTTAAAGAGCAAAATTGCAAACTCTACTTCAAGGGGCCGGCACCTCCGATTTTTCTTTTGGAGGTTTTTCTTTTTCGGTCTTCAGGCTGGGGATCGCAAATGAGTCGATCTGGGCTTGTCTTGCGGCTTCATCGGCTTTTGCTTTCTCAAGTGCCTCGCGTTGCTCACGTTTTTGAGCTAAAAGTTCCGCATGCACACTCCCGTGACTGCATTTTGCAATGACTGCAATTGCCCTATAAGTTAACCCAGCTTTCCTGAGCTTTCTTATAAGTTCTGAATCCCGAAGCTTTGCTCGACCGATATGCTTGCCCTTGGCTCTGGCATTTTTTAATCCGTTGCGAACCCTTTCAGCGATCAGGTCCCTCTCAAGTTGAGAGACAGCTCCTAGGATCGTGAAAATGGCCATGCCTAAGGCGCTTGAGGTATCAATCTTTTCGGTAAGACTGACGAACGCAATATTTCTCTTCTTAAACTCTTCAAGGGCTGAGAGAAGATGTGTTACGCTTCTTGCAAATCTTGAGAAGCTATAAACAATAACACATGAAACCTCGCCACCTTTGACAGCAGCCATCATTCGATCAAGTGACGGTCTGCTTGATTTTGTCCCACTGATGTTTTCATCAGAGTAGAGTTCAAAATCAAGGATCTTATTGTGCTCGCAGTATTCCTTAAGGGTTCTGACCTGGGCCTCTAGGCCCGTCGCCTGCATATCGGTACTTACCCTTGCGTAGAGCGCAACTCGCTTCTTTGGCTCTATCGTACTCAATTTACGCTCCCTCGGGCAAGCTTTTGGTAGGGGCTTTTGACTTGAAATGCGTGTGTCTCCATAGGCAGTCTCCTTGTTAAAAGTTAGGGAGATCTCAATCGTCTCCTCACCTTTTTAAATTGCAAGAAAACCAGGGTTTCATGCCAAAAGGAGATCGTTAATCCTTCCGCGGAGATGGACAGGGTCCTCTTTTTGAGGGAATACAAACCGTCAGATTTTTCTGACAGTGCGTCCTAAGAGTAAGACGCTAGAAAATTTTGCAAAAGGGTTTAAGAGAAAGACAAGCGCTTCAATCGAGGATGGTTCGCGGGCAGTGTGGCCAGGTTCAAAGAGATGAGGGTCGATTTCTTAACCTCGATCAAGCGCTCAGTGATCTCTGTTGCGGGGAGCAGGCCATTGCGAAGTTATGTGGCCATAGAAGGAAAAACTTTCAATCGTAACTTATTGTAAATATATTTGATTTAATGAGTCCCGAACGTCACTGACGAAGAAAAATTCCTCCAAAACAGGCAAGTATATTGCGAGTTCTGGTCGAAAAAAATCTAGTTTTGCGCGGATTTCATTTACAAAAGCCGGAAAAAATTTTGGATCGAAACCATGCCACCATTTGAGCGTGTCCCTCACAAAGATAAGCTCTCCATGGCACCGCCGAAGAAATTTTTATACCGGTGTGGCCATCAAAGATATATTTACTTGCCTAAATCTAAAACCTCATACCCCTTCGCCGAAAAAGAAATGGCTTGATCATCACCATTGGCCGCAGGATCAACCCATAAAAATCCTCGGGAGTCATCACTCAAAGTAAAACTAGAAGCACCTGTATCTAGATTCGGGGCCAAGACCACTTTGGTTAGCGTTTTGTCTAACCCTATAGTCACGAGGGCCATGTTTCCATTTTGGTAATTATGCCACGCAGGAGGTAGTCGGGCTGCGTGCACCAATTGAAGGGGTAAGGTCGTTACTGACGCGGGGTTGGTGACGTCCACAATTTTGTACTGGTTCGGTGTAGTTTGATAAATGAAGACCGTTTTACCGTTCACCGGATTTTCATTCCAAACATTCGTGTACCCCGGGTGTTCTGCCGAGACCGACTTATAGCCTGGCGTTTCAGCCTCGGGGTTCTTGATCTCGTTAAGCCCTGTATGATGGCTCAAGTCCAAAACGAAAACAGAGCCATTATCGGCGGCTAAAAAGTCTTGACCTCTCGAGGTGGTGTACCAATGAAGATCAAACCCGACAGCCCATTTGGTAGATGCAATTCGAATTGGTTCATCTAGGTTGTCCATGTCCCAAACATCTAATTTGGCAAAGTCGTATTCGACTGCCAAATAAACTTTACCCTTCGGCGAGGCGTACCATTTCAGGTTGGTGATTTTTCCGCTTTGCGACGCGAGTGGAAGTCTCACGTTGGGGTTCTGCATATTGTAAATGCCCAACCTCACATTCGGGTCATCATTTCTATGTTGAACTACGGTAAAGGCGCGTCCATCAGAACCCGCTTCCCACATCTTCATTGTGTATGACTGCAAATCAATGGCCAGACCCAAAACTTGCTTATCATTGAGTCCACTGTTGGTCTCTTTCGTGATGTCGTAGGTGTAGATATCATTGCCGTTAACGGCAGGATAATAGTTCTCGGTCAGTCCGACATAGGTACTACCAAGCTTATCGGAGAAGAAAGCACCATTGGGGTTCGAGGGCTCACCAAAATTCTCACTGGGTCTGAAATAGGCTTTGGGGTTAGCCAAATCAAAAATCACCGCCGCCCCATTGATCTGTTTCGCCATTAAGAAAGTTTTTCCGGTGGGCGAGGAATACCAAGAGAAAATCTTAGGAACAAAAGGACCCATCATGGCTTTCACTGGATTTTTAGGGTGGGATATTTCGTAAAACTCCAAGACCTGATGTTCGGTGGGTGTCGATATATTCAAAACCAAATATGTTTTTCCCTTTGGTGTAGAATACCAAGACGAATTCAGAAATTTGGATTGCGGCGGAAGAGGAAGTACTATTGGTTTCTTGGGGCGATCGACATCGATGACGTAAAATTTGTTATCAGGAGGGTAAGCAATCGACGCGTAGATTTTCCCCCGGGGCGTTTGATGCCAATGGAGGTCTCCAAAATACTCTTGTCGAAAAGACTGAAGGGGCACTTTCGTATAGATCGGAGTCAGGGGATTTTTTGAGTCTAAAAACATGACTTTTCCGTCGCTCGAAGCGATGGCGATGAGGGAACGGCCACTAGAGGTCAAGAAACCCGGTACAGAAGGCACGGGTGTGGAGTTACCTGATTCTCCAGCTGGATTGGTCAAATTGGTGCCGCCCGTTTGGATGGTTTGAATAACATGTATTTCGGAAGCGTGGCTCTGAGTAGCAACCAAGAAAGAAGTCACAAACAGAGGTACAAAAATTTTTGCTGAAAATTTTCTGGTGATCAAGAAAACTCCTTTTGGTTTTTGAGACACGATCAGAATCCTTCGATGTTGTGCCAAATATGAGAATGAGTTGCAATGGAAGAGATTACAATTTGATGTGTCGAAGCTTTTGACAGTTACCTCCCTCTGCGTATTTCAGATTCCTCACGCCCCCATCTCAAGATGGAAAGATTTCGTTCAATTGAAATCTTATTGATGGTCAGCGAATGATAAGCAGTTTTCGTAATCCAAAGAACCCAACGGAAACACGCGCGTTTCAATCGACGGTAATGCTTCCTGTGGCGGCCAGCTCCAGAACGTCTTTCGATACGGTAGATCAGATAATTGCCAATGACTTTACAGCAGCCTCTTAACTCCTTCCATCGGGAGTTCAGGAAAACAGTATCTTTTTGAACGAGTTGCTTTTAACTCGACAACCTTCGAGACACCGAGCCCTCGACACAGCCTAACTTAAATGTTGTCTGGCTCACCATCAGGGAACACTTGAAAGTCAGGGCTAATATCTGAAGTAGTGACGTTTCTTACTCCACTAACCATTGCGCCAGCAGCTTTTGCTAAATCTTTTCCGATACTGAGTCTCGTACTTGTGCAAGAAATGCTACCTGCAGATTGATCTTCAAGGTCCATTTGCGCCAAATCAGCGGGAGATCCCCAACCAGTTGGATCTGCGAAATTTGCATCTTTTGATAATTTAAAAACCCTTCCAGCAGGGAATGCCACATTACGATCCGTGGGAGTGGGTCTTAACAGTTTAATATCGCATCCTCCTATTTGAACCTCCGCAATACCCCTTGGTAGAATGACTCGATGTTTTAATTCCAAAGCAGCCCCCTTTTTAAGGGTGGCCAACTCAAGGTTATTGGCGCGAGCTGAAAATGGTACTAAAATAATCAGCGTTAAAGTTCCAATCATTAAGTTCTTCATAATATTCCTCCTGCACTTACATGCAATCGCGTGCCAGGTTGTATCTGCTTCTTTTCTGTCGAGTTATTTTTCACATTTAAAGCACACAGGTGTTTCGTCTGTTATTTCATAAGATTAGACGACTCAATTGATTGACGTCAAAGTTACTTCCTGTGGCAACGCCTACCGGAGACGCGCGGCGGTCGGCGCCGCCGCTCCCTTCACCACTTGCCTGATGGCGGCTAATAGCCTACCATCCGACGACGTGGGGACCTCTTATAGTTTCTGGCTTCTTTCTCTAAAACCTGCTGAATTTACAGATGACCGGCTCGCTCGAATTCCAATAGTACCTTATACCTGTCATAATATTATGATTGAGGCGGACAGTCTGTGTTACTAGCGGTTCAACCTTGAGAATACTATTTATTGAGACAAGGAATGAATGGGGGTTGACTGGAGAGGGGATTGATTTGGTTCGAAATTCTCCACCATAACCTGTGATATACTTATGAAAGTCTGGCCCAGGGGCCCCTTTGTAGTAGCTACTTTCGCTACTCATAATAAAGTAAATTGGCGTAGATGAGTCCTCCTGGCTTGGTGTAAAGTCTTGAGCCACAAGTTTGAGCACGCGCAGCAATTCGTCGGTTCCGTTGTTGTCGGCGACACGATCAATCGCGTAACGACTCTCGAAGGCAACGACAGGGTACCCTCCCTCAGCGAGGGGGGCAGGCAACTTGAGGTTAAATATAAACGCGTCTCCATTGAAGTTCTTACAGGTTAGCGAAACAGTTACTGACCTTGAGATCTCAGCTTGATCCCCCTGTAAAGATGGCGATACCTGACCGTGGTTGCCAGAGGCAGGGTCATTAAGAAGTGTTTGAGTTTGTGCGTGAGCTTGAAAACTAGAAACGCTAGTCCCAAAAAGCATCGCAAATAACAATTTAGACATAAAGAAAACCTCCAAAATAAATTACAGTGCTTTCTAACAAAAAAATGATGGCATTTAAACGAAGCCTGCCTCCGGCATTAAATATCAGGGTTTTACACCGGAGAGCCACCTATAAGAAGTAAGGAGCGGATGATCCGTCGGGTCATCCGTGAAAAGAAAAAGCGCTCCTCTGAATTCGGCAACGAGTGGACTTGTATGCAGTGGGGGTTGGACGACCTTTTGCTGACTGCCTGCCATAATCCACAAATGTCCTTCCGGGATGGAAATAATTTGATTCGTTTTTTCGTCTAGAGCAGCAGCGCCAGGACCAAGTAAGTTGAAAATAATAGTAAAGTAACTACTGTCTCGATGCCAATTATAGGGATACTGAACGCCTGCACCATAGTGAGCTTTGACAAGCATCCTTTTTCCAGGAAGTAAATTCTCTAACCACTCATAAAATAGTAGAAAGCCAACACTTGAGATGCCTTTTACGGCGCCCCATTTTGTAGTGTCTCCTGTCCACAATCCAACTTTTGGCGACTCGCCATCTTCTCCTCCATGGGAATGAACGCGAAGGGCCATGAATTTCTCATGCCTGTTAGGCCCAGCCCCAATACTTTCTGCAATATTCTGAAGGTTTAAATTGTCAAAATTCTTTAACCTTTGTTGTATCGTAGCACGCATTTCAGTCGTAATCAGGTCACTGAGATCAATATCAATAAGTCCAGGGATATTGTTTTTAACATGAATTCTCTTAATATCTGCAAGGACCTCATTAAAAGGATGACTCCTAAAAAAAGGAACGAGTGGCTCAAAAGGATCTTCAGCAGAAGTCGTGATGGGTAAATGATCTTCATTTCCTAAAGAGGATAAATAAAATCTACATACAGACCCGACAAGGCTCGTCTTAGAGACGAAAATTTGTTCAGCGAGGCTTGCTTGGGAAAATAATACGAAAAGAATAAATATCTTTTTCATCGAATCTCCATGATGAGAAATACTCTTAAAAAGGCTACAACTTCCATGCCAAGGGCCCCTCAAATGAAATGTTTATGTTCACAATGGTGAACATTATATGAACAAAAGGTCCATAAATAATGAGGGTACAAACACGATCCGCATTGATCAAGGAAGTCGCCTCACCATAAAATTGGAGCATGAGGGCGTTCGTCGATATAACGGAATTCCGAGATCCCATTGAATTTCTTCATGCGTGGCTGTCACACGCCCAATCGAAAGGATCAGCTTTTTCGCTTCGAGCACTTGCAAGGCGTGCTGGATTTTCCTCTCCCTCTCTGCTCTCAATGGTTCTTTCCCGCAAAAGGCGTCTCTTTTGGGAGCAGGCTGAGCGATTTGCAAAAGCAATGAACCTCTCCCACATTGACACTCAGTATTTTGAATTTCTAGTAAGATCCGTCAACCGACCCCCAGATCGAACGCAAGGGTTGCTCGCTCGGGAGAGAAGACATTTTTCGCCCGTTCACTATGATGTTTATCGCGACAACATGAAGTATATAGACCGCCCACCCGTTTCACTCATGCGTTGGTTCGCCGGAAAAACATATATTATTTTTGGAAGTCCGAAAGTCCATGGAAAGACTCGCATTTGGCGGCATCGGTTTTTCATTGATGAGCGTAGCGCAACTTTACGTTGCTTCAGATCCCACGGGCATCCCTCTCACTTTTCTGAGTCTATTGTTCACTATCCAAAGGAAGTTGTATTTCAGCCTGATTCATATTTGTATATTTTTTGGGAACCCCCGGTTCCTCAGTTTCATGCCTTACCTTTAACCGATCGATTTAAAGCAGGTAAAACTGTCATTCTCTCAGATAGTGGACTGATTTGTGAGGCTAAGCTTGAACTTTAATTTTAGAAAGGCGTTCCTATACATGAAAAATCCGTTACTGAAATTAGGGTCCGTTTTGATTTTAGCTCTCACTTCTGCCTGTGCTCATATTAACTTAAGGGACACACGAAACCCCAGTTCAACCTCCGTGCTACCAAACTTTATTCGCACCAAAGCACCCGTTATTGCTCTTATCAATTTGAGAGTGATCGATGGAAGTGGTACTCCCGGAAAGGCCAACCAGAAAATTATTCTGACCAATGGAAAAATTTCAGCTGTGGGTGAAACTAATGTCGCGATTCCAGAAGGAGCAGAGATCATTGACCTTGCCGGTTCAACAGCTATTCCAGGAATTGTAGGAATGCATGAGCATCTTCACTATACCTACCTACCTGAGGGATCGCCTGATCGATATTTAGTCCAACAAACCTGGAGCTTTCCCCTTTTATACCTTGCCGCGGGAGTTACAACGGCGAGAACTGCGGGATCTTTGGAGCCTTATACTGATTTGGGATTAAAAAAAATGATCGATTCGGGGCGCTACCTAGGTCCAAGGTTATTTCTTACTGCACCTTATATTAACGGGCCAAAGGCAGACCATTTTCCTTTCCAAGACTATCCTGACGCCGCATCGGTGGCACGAATGGTAGACTACTGGGCGTCAGAAGGCTTTACTTCGTTTAAACTCTACGACGGTGTGACACGAGCCCAACTTGCCGCCGCTGTTAAAGCGGCTCACCGACATGGCCTGAAGGTAACTGCTCACTTGTGGTCTGTTACTTTTCGTGAAGCTATTGATCGCGGAATCGATAGCTTAGAGCATGGAATGTCATGTAGTACTGATTTCTATCCCAATAAAATCCCCGACCAATCGCCTCCTGAGGGAAGTCTTGATTACCTCAAGCCCGGGAGCCGCGAGATGGGGGACCTCATTGATGATCTGGTAAAAAAACATGTGGCTATTACATCAACCCTTGCGAACTTAGAAGCAAGTAAACTTGCATTTAAATTTAAGCTGGACCCGCGGCTTATGGATTTACTCCCCCCACCGGTACAACAAAGCGTCCTCATCCGAAAAGCCAAGGCTGCTAAAGAGACGGGGCCCAAAACAGAGAATGAATTTAATTTAGAAATGGAATTTGAGAGACGATTTGTTGAGTCCGGTGGACTTCTCATGGCCGGGAGCGACCCTACGGGATACGGCGCAATTATGGCTGGCCTTGCCGATCATCGCGAAATTGAGCTTTTGGTAGAAGCCGGGCTTTCACCTGTGAAAGCGATCCAAATTGCTACTGCAAATGGCGCCAAATTCCTTGGTATTTTTGATCAAGTGGGAACAATTGAAGTGGGAAAACGAGCTGACATTGTTATCGTGTATGGCAATCCCGAAACCCATATTTCTGATGTTAGAAATGTGCAGATTGTTTTTAAAGACGGTATTGGTTATGACCCCGCGAGCATCATGAAAGTGCTAAAAGGTCGTGTTGGTATTCAGTAGATTCTAAATAATCCGTTGGACTGAAATGAGATTACGTTGACGATTTTTTGGATTGATGAGTGAGCAATTCATGACCGTCGCGACAAAAACCGAGTAGTCCAACTTGGCAGAGTGGGATAATGGAAAAATTAGTTGAAAATCTAAAACGCTGAGGGATT
>Ga0206996_1168_pt1 | contig 12984 bp, 11 predicted proteins | sample Alteio_BWMinCont_2_FD_153467 | JGI IMG/M metagenome (GOLD analysis project Ga0206996, IMG submission 153467) | Enriched cells from forest soil in Barre Woods Harvard Forest LTER site, Petersham, Massachusetts, United States -... | ecosystem: Environmental > Terrestrial > Soil > Temperate forest >...
GCTGAGCTTGGCAAGCTTATCTATAATTATGACCGCAATCGGAAACGTCAGATAAAGCCCCGACTGGAAGAGTTTAGCTTTGATTATAAATAATTTCTTAACTTGTACGGAAATAATATTTCTACTTGGCCTACAGGGAAAAAGAAGTTGAGAAGCTCTACTACAGCATGGGAGAGCTATCTGCCATGTTTAATGTAAATCCCTCCCTTATCCGTTTCTGGGAAAAGGAGTTCGATATCATTAATCCACACAAAAACAAGAAGGGCAACCGGATGTTTACCAAGGAAGATGTGGACCAGTTCCGGATCATTTATAACCTGGTGAAGGAAAGAGGGTTTACCCTCCAGGGCGCCAAAGACAAATTGAAGAATAATAAGGAGGATACGATAGGCACTTCTGAAGTGGTACACTCCCTTCAAAGGATCAAAGCATTCCTGCTGGAGCTTAAGAATGAATTATAAGTGACTGGGAGACACTGGCACTTATAGATATTTATTTCCTGCCAAATAATTTCTGACGTAATCACGGATCCCTTCTTCCAAGGTATGGAATGGCTTGGAATATCCAATAGAAATCAGTTTCCGCATATCAGCCTCTGTGAAATATTGATATTTATCCCGGATATCCGCGGGCGTATCTATAAATGCAATCTGGGGTTCAGCCTCCATAGCATTAAATGTGTTAGTTGCCAGATCTAAAAAGGTCCTTGCTTTTCCCGAACCCAGATTATAGATACCGGCATCTTTGCGGTGATGAAGGAGAAAGAAGCATACCTCACAAACATCTTTCACATATACAAAATCCCTAAGCTGCTCCCCGTCTTTGTATTCTGGTTTGTGAGAACGAAAAAGATTTACAGATCCTTTTTCTTTTACCTGCCTGTAGGTGTGAAAAATCACGGAAGCCATACGCCCCTTATGGTACTCATTCGGTCCGTATACATTAAAGAATTTCAATCCGGCCCAGAAATAAGGCTTACGTTCCTGCTCCAGAGCCCATTTATCAAAATCATTCTTGGAATCTCCGTAAGGGTTCAGGGGCTTGAGTGATGGGATGACTTCATGCGAATCCTGGTATCCGTGCTCTCCAAGCCCGTACGTGGCTGCAGAAGAAGCATACACGAGGGGTAATCCAAACTCCACACAAAGATTCCAGATTGCTTTCGAGTAATTCAGGTTTAACCTGTCAAAGATAGCCTTATCAAATTCAGTAGTATCCGTCCTTGCTCCAATATGAAAGACAAATTGAACAAAGCGCTGATTTTCCTTTAGCCAGGAGTGGAATTCGTCACGATGAACTTTTTTGCTGTATTTTTTTCCTTCCAGGTTCCTGAGTTTCTCCTCGGGTGAAAAATCATCAACAAGTACGAGGTCAGTATATCCCTCGACGTTTAGTTTGCTGACCAGGCAACTACCGATAAAACCTGCGGCTCCTGTTATTACAATCATGAAAATATATTAAATATTTCAGGGTTTAGATTTTTTACAACCCCAGTTTCTTCTGCCTTCCTGAAAAGCAACCTCACTGCCTTACGGCCTTGCTCCCCAAGGTCAATTGAGTATTCATTCACATATAGTTTGATATGCTGCTGCATGACTTCCTCACTCATCTCCTGGGCATGGGCTTTCACAAAATTACGAGAAACATCGGGGTTGGCAAATGCATACTCCACACTTCTTCGGATTAACCGGTCGACCCTCATCCGCACCTCTTCAGGCAAATGGCTTTTGATCACGATCCCTCCCAGGGGAATAGGCGATGCGGCATATCCTTCCCAGAACTCGCCCAAGTCAATCAATTTGCACAACCCTTTAGCTGCATAGGTAAACCTTCCTTCATGAATGATGAGCCCGGCATCTACCTTTCCATCAAGCACGGACTGCTCAATTTCAGAAAACAACATTTCTATTTTTTCCCCGATATCCGGAAAGGCGAGACTCAGTAAAAAATTGGCCGTGGTGAATCTCCCAGGGATTGCTACTTTGTATTCTTTTATTTTCTCAGTAAGATCATCAACTGCCCTCTTTCCAACGAGCAGTGGACCCACTCCAAAACCGAGTGCGCTACCCGCGTTTAATAGTTTATACTCATGTGTGAGGTGCGCGTAAGCATGAAAACTCAGTTTGGTAATATCGATCGATCCCTCAAATGCCCTGCGATTAAGCTCTTCAACATCAGCCATGATGATTTTAAAATCCAGGCCTTCGAGATCAATGCGCTTGTGAACGATTGCATCAAAAATGAAACAATCGTTGGGACAGGGACTGAAGCCCAGCGTAAGTTCAAGGGGTTTAGCGGGATCCAAAATCATGAAGGATTTCAAGTGCTTTATTATTCAGATTGGTAATTGCCAATGGGATATTCCAGGCATCTCTGTTCCTGAGTTCTACGTAATTGCTGATCGCCCTGATCTGTGCGCAGGGGATATGCTGTGCCTCACAAGCCATCAAAAAGGCTGCTCCTTCCATGCTTTCTGTGAAAGGATGAAATTGGTTAAATACCGCTTGAATGCTCACCTCGTTGCCATGTACTTTATTTACGGTGATCCCAAAAACTTTGGGAAGCAGATGAATAGCATTGTTTGTTGTAATGGTGTTATTCAAGATCTCATTTTTCACTCCCAAATTCATTTCTGCAATAGGGATAAAATCATTCCCGCTTTCTGCGCCCATCTCTGAAAAGGTATCTTTCACAACATTCACAACAGATCCAAGCTCCAGATTGCGATTGAAGCTACCGGCAATGCCGAAGTTTAATGCAAAATCATATGAGGATATTAAAGTTTTGCCCAGATGGAAGGCTGTGGAAGTCATCCCAACACCTGTGATCAAGATCTCCACTTGAAGGCCTTTGTAGGTGCAAACGCCTTCCGCTTCAGAGCCAATGGCCATGAGGAGAGGTTGAATCTCCGGTTTGGTGGCAGCGACTACAAGTATCTTCATCAACAATGAATCAATCGGGTTAACACCCTCTATTTGGCTCTACGATAGGGCTTCTTGCCGGACATGAAATCGGGGTATATCTTCATGACCACCACAAACAAATCATATTCACTGGCCAGTGAAAGAAAATTCTCTGAAAGTCTGCAATAATTCCGGAACGCTTTGCAGTCTATATTCGCGTTCCCGGTTACTTCTCTAAGCTTGGCATCACTCAACCGCTTCTCCAGAAGTTCATCATAGAGCAGATCATCATACATGGCGGTCAGTTTTTTAAGACTTTTCCCTTCCTTGCTGAAGGCCATATATAAACCGGTTATGGGGCTTGAAATGCCCTGACTTTTGAATCTTTCATATTCCTCAACCTTGCTTGCGTAATACACTTTTTCTTCTTTGGAAAACTCTTTCGACATAATGATTACCTCCTGGAGGTTCATGACTTTCTTGATCAATACGATTTTGAGGTAAAGGCTATTGTTCTTTATGGAATCTTTCAGCGTTGACGGATGGACCCTTCTCACTTCATATCCCAAGTAGGAAAAGACAAGGGTATCTGTTAGGTGGGCAAGCACTTCGAAATGGCCTCCGGCATCAGTCATTGTTCCAGTAAGGGAATTCCTGTTAATTGCATAAACGAAGGCTATAGGAGTTAGGCTATCTGTGTCATACACCACTCCCTTAACCGCTATCAGATTTTGTGCAGTGGAACCCACAGAACAAAAGCAAAGCGCAAGAGATATATAAAGAAACAGAAAGGGGAACTTCATCTATGCTATCCTATTTATCCTGCAAAAATACTTAATTATTGCTTTGCAAGGCTTTCCATCCCTTGCTCGGAAACCATTCCAAAGAAATTAGAAGAGGATTAAAAATATGCCTAAATTTCGAAAATAAGCAATACTGAAGCCCTCTGAGCAAAATGCGGCATGATTATTATTGCATCCATTTACATTCTGTATCTTGTCACTTAAGAACCGAGACTCATGAAAATATTAGTAGTTGAAGACGAACCCAAGCTCAGTCAGTTCATTGAAAAGGGACTAAAAGAGCAAAACTATCAGGTGGATGTTGCTTTTGACGGAGAATCCGGTAAAAAACTGGCCTTGCAGAGAACGTATGATTGTATTGTCCTGGACCTCATTCTTCCAAACATCAGTGGGTTGGAAGTATGTCTGAGCATCCGAAAGGAGGATGCTACGGTTCCAATTATAATGCTTACGGCTCTTGGGAGTACCGAAGACAAAGTCCTCGGCCTTGATTCCGGTGCCGATGATTATCTTACTAAACCCTTCAAACTAAATGAGCTCCTTGCCCGTATCAGAGCCTTGTCGAGGAGGAAGGACCGTCCGCTGGAGGAGACAAAGCTAGCTCTGGGAGATCTGGAACTGGATGTTTCTACTAAATCGGCCCATCGTGGAGGCAAATCAATTGTGCTTACCTCCAGGGAGTATTTTCTGCTTGAATTTCTCCTGAAGAACCAGGGTCGTGTTGTATCAAGGGCTGAAATTGCACAGAGTGTCTGGGATATTTCCTTTGACTCAGGCACCAATGTGGTGGATGTTTATGTGAATTACCTCCGTAATAAAGTCGATAAAGGGTTTTCATCCAAACTAATCCATACCGTTTTTGGTATGGGCTATATTCTCAGAGAAGAACAATAGATGAAGATACGGAACAAGCTCACCCTTATTTATACCCTTATTGCAGCATTGATTCTCCTGGCATTGAGTCTTTATGTATATGCATTGATCAAGCTGAACTTCCATAAGGTGTTTTTTGAAAAACTTGAAAACCGTGCAGTCAGCACCGCAAAAGTCTTTCTGGAAAAGGATGAAGTAAGCGCTGCAGCATTTAAAGACCTGGAAAAGAGGTATACCCAAACACTTCCTGGAGAACTTGTGAGAGTATATGATGAACAGAACCGACCCGTATTTATTGAAGAGGCCAAACCCGGTGATTTTCCAGCCGAGCTTATCAACCGAATCCGAAAAGAGCAAGGAAAAGTAGAGCTCGATGACCAGGGCAAACAAATTGTAGGCATCCCCTATTCCGACAATCAGGGTGAGTTCGTGATTATTGCGGCAGCAACAGACACCTCCGGAAATGAAAGCCTTGCGTTTACCCGAAACACTCTGATAACCGGTTATATTTCCAGCCTGATCATTGTATTTTTTAGTGGAAGATTTTTTTCCAAGCAGGCGTTGAATCCTATGTCAGATATTGTCAGAAATGTAAACAGGATCAGGGCAAATAACCTCCATCTCCGTCTGGATGAAGGAAAAGGCAGGGATGAAATCTCAGAACTCAGTATTACTTTTAACAATATGTTAGAACGTCTGGAAAAATCATTCGAGACGGAAATGAATTTCGTACACAATGCTTCGCATCAGCTCAGGACTCCTCTTGCCTCTATCATTATTGAACTTGAAGTGGCACTCATCCAGGAGAGGACTTCCGGAGAATATAAGGATATCCTGTCTTCTGTCCTTACAGAAGCAGAGAAGTTAAGCCATATCATCTCCGGTCTCCTCGATATGGCCCAGTTGAACCGGGATGAGAGCGGGGGCTTGAACGGGGTTGTCAGGCTTGATGAGATGCTTTGGGACATTCGTGATAAAATAAGCAGGGAGATCCCGAAGAGCATACTTAAGATCCAATTTACCGACCTTCCGTCCAGCAGTGAAGACCTGGTGATTTGTGGAAACAGACCTCTTCTGGATATTGCTTTTTATAATCTTATTGAAAATGCATGCAAATTTTCAAACAATAAGGAAGTAGATATACAGCTCCATAACGGCCCGGAAGGAATTTTGATTACAATTGCGGATCAGGGAATCGGAATTCCCTCTGCTGAAATCGAACAGGTGAACAAATCTTTTTACAGGGCTAAGAACGCCATCACATATACAGGATCGGGCATTGGACTCAGTCTTGCAGAAAAAATAATAAAGATGCACAAAGCCGGATTTAACATTTCTTCTTCCATAGGAAAAGGGACCACTATCAGAGTCCAGTTTCCTCACCAGTCTTAAACAATCTCAATCAGCATCCTTGGAATGAATGCAAACAATAACAAAGAAATAGCCCGAAAATGGTTCAAGGCATTCAATGAACATAATCTGGAAAATCTCCTGAATCTGTATAAAGAAGAAGCCCAGCATTTCAGCCCAAAGCTTAAGGTGCGTCATCCGGAGACCAGAGGGTTGATCAAAGGCAAGGACGCACTTAGAGCATGGTGGAAAGATTCTTTTGAGAGACTTCCCTCACTGAGCTATGAACCCGTTGAATTTACGGCAGATGAGACCCGTGTTTTTATGGAATACATCCGGCATGTGAAAGGTGAAGATGATCTTTCTGTTGGGGAAGTTCTTGAAATTGAAGGGGGGTTGATTTCTTCGTCCAGGGTTTATCATGGATGAATACTTTCAAGCAACCAGGGTTATACCTCAAACCCAATAACAAGTATATCATCCACCTGTTCAGCAACACCTTTCCATTCCAGAAATTTCCTTTTCAAGGCCTCTTCTTGCTCCCCCATTGAGGCGTTTTGAAGCGCAAGGATTGAAGATTGAAATTTTTTGACCATTAATTTCTTACCCCTTTCCCCTCCGAACTGATCTGCATATCCATCTGTTGTGAGGTATATTCGATCTCCGGTATGCAGGTCTATTTGCTGATTTGTAAACGGCAAGCGAAGCATTCCATCTAAACCTCCAACAGCTTGTTTATTGGGTTTGAATTCGGTGATATGGTCTTCCCCTTTTCTCAAAATCCATAAGGGCCTATTAGCGCCAGCATACTCCATTTTCATGGTCTTCAGATTTATTTTGCAGAGACAGGCATCCATCCCATCCCTGGTGTCATTAACATCCTGCTGCAATGCCATCCGAATCCCCTGATGAAGTGCATCCAGAATCAAAGCGGGTGTAAATATTCCCTGCTCGTAAATGATTTTCCAAAGCTGCTCCGTACCGATCATGCTCATAAATGCCCCGGGAACACCATGCCCGGTACAGTCGCATGCGGCGAGAATAATTTCTCCATCATTGACCTGATCAAGAAAATAAAAATCTCCGCTAACCACACTTCTTGGTTGAAAAAAGACGAACGACTTTGGTAAAAATGCAGCAATCACTTCCTTTGGAGGGAGGATGGCTTCCTGAATACGTTTTGCATAATTAATACTGTCTGTAAGTTCTTTGTTCACGAGTACAAGGATTGCATTCTTATCCGCAATCTCTTCATTCTGCACAAGAATTATATCATTTGCCTTCTTCTTTATGCGGTAGCCCCGGTAAATAATAAAAGCCAGGAGCGCAAGCATAATGAACCCTATGAGCATCACCCTTTCAATGATTTTTTGGTGATGAAGTTCCGATTCTCGTTTCAGTGCAGCCTCTTTTTCGAGTAGTTTGATCTCTTTCTCCTTTTTCTCAACCTCGTAGGAAGCTTTGAGATCTGCTATTTGACCCAGGTTTTGCTTATTAAATATACTATCTGTGAATTTGGAATATAACGTATGGAAGGAAAAAGCTTTTTCCATGTTCCCTTGGGCCTTAAAGACCAAAGAGATCCCCAGGTAGAGTTCGCGCAGAATGTCAATATTTTTCAGCTCCTGAGCCGATTTGATTGCACGATTATAATAGTCGAGCGCCTTATCTGTCTTTTTCAATTCCAGGAAAACACTTCCCATGGTCCCCAGCAGTTCCGGAGAACCGATACCTCCGTTAGCATTATTTCCACCAGCATCCCAGCTTTTCTGCAGAAACAAAAGAGCTTTCGTGAAATCTTTCTTAGTTATATAAAGCTGCCCAAGGTTTCCACTGATGATCGCAGTCTTTCCCTGATCCTTGATTTCCTCAGCAATGGCCAATGACTGGGTCATCAGATCCAAAGCCTTTTCCTTATCACCTTGTTCGTCATAAATCATTGCCAGGTTGGAATAATTATCCATCAGCCTGTCCTTCCGTTTCTGAAGCTTATTGTAACACACACACTTATTCCAATATTCAAGAGCCTTCTTCGTATCGTGCAGCCTGAAATAAACTATGCCAGCAGAGTTATAGGAATTGGGGAGTCCAAGGCTGTCTTTTCTTGCTTCCCGTATTTCAATCGATTTAAAGTATTCATCCAGAGCCCGGGGGTAATTACCCTGAAACATAAACGAGTTCCCTTTGTTAACGTATATCCGGGGTAGATTTACGGAGTCTTTTTTGTCCAGTGCAAGGGCGATTGCTTTATCGAGATATTTTCTCGCCGTATCAAATTGCCCCTGGTCTATGTAGTAACTACCCATAACATTGAATAGCTTGGTTCTTTTGGATGGATCTTTTTCAGCGAAGGCCTTCTCCCTAAGGCTATCTCCCTTATGGTCACTGGCAAAGCAGACTCCAGAGAGAAGTGTACAAATAAAAACTAAAATTATAGCCTGCCGTTTCATAGTTGTATCCCAACAATTAAAACATCATCAATCTGCTCCAATTTACCTTTCCACTCCGCGAATTTCCTCCTCAAACTGTGCTCCTGCTCTTCCATGGGTAAATGCATTAAGCTGAGCAGTAGCTTTCTGAAATTCCGGATCATCATTTTTTTACTCTTTTCCCCGCCAAACTGGTCAGCGAACCCATCACTAAACATATACAAACGGTCGCCTTTCACCAGCCTGAATTCGTGATTAGTGAAAGTCAGTCCTGAAAGATGTTCCAGGCCTCCAATGGGCCTTTTATCTGGTTTTATTTCTTCCAGTGTTTCTGTCTGGGATCTGAAGATCCAAAGGGGTCTGTTAGCTCCGGAAAATTGAATGTTTCCATTCTTTGTATTCAGCTTGAGCAGTGCCACATCCATCCCGTCTCTCGAATCGTTCGTGTCTTGTCTTAATCTTTTCCTAACTCCGTTATGCAAATCATTCATGATATCCCCGGGTCTGGTGATCTTTCTGACTGAAATAATTTTGCTGAGCTGCTCTGAACCAATCATGCTCATGAAGGCCCCCGGCACACCATGCCCGGTACAGTCACAAGCAGCAAAGATCATTTCTTCCTCATTCAGACGGTGGAAAAAATAAAAGTCACCACTGACCACATCTTTCGGCTGAAAATAGATAAACGAGGAAGGCAGAGATTTGCGGATCGTTTCTATGGGCGGAAGTATGGCTTGTTGAATTCTTTGAGCATACTGAATACTGTCACTGATTTCTTTATGAACCTGAGAAAGCGTTTCATTCTTTAACTCAATTTCGGCTCTTTGAACGGTGATGACCTTGTTGGCTTTCTTTTTAGTACGATAACTCCTGTAGAGAAACAAAGCCAGTACCCCTACCATCGCCCCTCCGGCAGAGAGCCCCCTGTATATGAGTGCTTGTCGGTGCTCTTCGGCATTTTGTTTTAGCATTTCTTCTTGCTCTTTCCGCTTCATCTCTTCTTCCCGTTTATCAATCTCATACGCGGCTTTCAGATCACTCAATGTATTCAGGTTTTCTCTATTGAAGATGCTATCCTTGAATTTGGTAAAGAGGAGATGGTAATTGTATGCATTCGAAAAATCGTGTTCTTCCTTATAGATATCGGCGAGTGCCTCATAAATCTGTCTAAGTTCATCTATGCTTTTCCCTTCCTCTTCTATTTTTAGAGCTTTATCCATATACCCTAAAGCTTTTTTATTGTCCTTCAGCCCCCTGGAAATTAGCCCCATATTCATATAAAGCTGAGCAGTTCCATAGTTCTCTCCGGACTCTTCAGTAAGTGCGATGCTGCGTTTGGTATACACCAGAGCTTCTCTGTATTTTTTCTGTCTGATCAAAACGTCTCCTATATTTTGATAAGAGATGGCCGTTTTCTTTTTGGAATGATGAGTCAGAGATAATTGCAAGGATTTATTGAGATTAACGAGAGCCGAATCATACTGTCCTTGATCCATAAATACGCTGGAAATATTTCCGAAGTAATCCATGAACTGTTCCACGCGTTCAGAGACTGGGGCCACCTGAATACCTTTTCTCAGTGCGGCAACTGCTTTATCAGGCTCTTTCATCCGCTGATAAATAATGCCCATCATATTATAGGCGGAAGCGATAGACGAACTGTCATGGATTTTTTCCCTGATTTTAAGATCTTTAAGGACATTTTCCAGAGCTAATCCATTGATTCCTTGCATGAGATAGGTCACTCCTTTGTCATAGTAGAAGGAGGCGTACGTACTCTGAAATGATGTACCTTCCGTCATCCGGATTCCTTCATCTGCAACCCTACGTGCGGAATCAAAAAGGCTGTTAGTTGCGTAATTAGCACAAATATTAAGAAGGAGATGCGATTTCTTATCTGGGTTTTGCTCTGCTTTGAAAACTTTCCGGAGACTATCTCTATACGCAACTTGTCCCATTATAGGGTTCAGGCAGCATATTACTGCTGTCAGAAGCAAACAAAATAAGCTGCGTGAGTGTTTTTGCACAGGATTCTGATTGGGCTTAAAAACAGCATTGCCTCCTCCGGTTTGCGGAGAAGGCAATGCAGAGACGTGTAAGTTATACTTTTGTTCCGGCACGAATGATATTAAGAGCTCCACCGGCCTTAAACCACTCTATCTGCTGGGCGTTATAGCTATGATTTACTTTGATCTGATCTGACTTCCCATTTTGATGATGAAGCACAATTTTCAACTGAACACCCGGAGCAAAAGATCCAAGTCCGACGACATCAATTGAATCGTCTTCTTCAATCAGGTTATAGTCTTCTTTATTTGCAAAGGTCAGCGCAAGCATTCCCTGCTTTTTAAGATTCGTTTCATGAATTCTGGCGAAAGATTTTACGAGGACTACCCTGACACCTAAAAACCGGGGTTCCATTGCTGCATGCTCTCTAGATGAACCTTCTCCGTAATTCTCATCACCAACAATCACTGAGCCTATTCCTTTGGCTTTGTATGCACGCTGCACGACAGGCACTGATTCGTAGGCACCGGTAATTTGATTCTTCACAGAATCGGTTTTTTCATTGAAAGCGTTTAAAGCGCCTATCAACATATTGTTGGAGATATTATCAAGATGACCTCTGTATTTCAGCCAGGGTCCAGCCATAGAGATATGGTCGGTTGTACATTTCCCTTTTGCTTTGATCAGCAGTTTAAGGCCTATCAGATCTGTTCCTTCCCAGGCTGGAAATGGATCCAGAAGCTGAAGCCGATCGGATTTCGGCGAAACCTTAACATCAACTTTTGAGCCATCTGAAGCAGGAGCAAGAAATCCGGCATCATCAACGGCAAACCCTTTAGGAGGCAGCTCTTGTCCGGTTGGTGGATCCAGCTTGACAGCTTTTCCTTCCTCGTTAATAATCGTATCCGTGATTGGATTGAAGCAAAGATCACCAGATATTGCAATGGCAGTTACCAGTTCAGGTGACCCCACAAATGCATGTGTATTAGGGTTTCCATCTGCACGTTTGGAAAAATTCCTGTTAAAGGAATGAACGATCGTATTTTTCTCTTGCTTCTCTGCGTCTTTTCGCTCCCACATTCCGATACAAGGACCGCAAGCATTAGCAAATACCTTTGCCCCCATCTGATTGAATATATTGATGAAGCCATCCCGTTCGATGGTAAAACGCACCTGTTCAGAGCCTGGTGTGATTGTAAATTGTGATTTTGCCTTCAATTTTTTATCAACGGCTTGTTTGGCAAGGGATGCAGCCCTTGAAATATCTTCATAAGAAGAATTTGTACAAGAGCCGATCAGGCCAACCTCCACGTGTGTGGGCCATCCATTCTTCTTCGCCTCCTCTTTCATTTTTGAAATCGGAGTAGCACGGTCAGGTGTAAAGGGTCCATTCAGGTAAGGCTCCAGCACATCCAGATCAATTTCAATAACTTCATCGAAAAATACGGCAGGGTTTGCATACACTTCATCATCCCCGCGGAGATGTTGCTTAACCCCGTTTGCAAGATCAGCAACATCTGCCCTACCTGTTGCCCGGAGGTATCTCTCCATTGCAGCATCATAGCCAAATGTTGAAGTGGTTGCACCAATTTCAGCACCCATATTACAGATGGTTCCTTTACCTGTTCCGGAAAGCGATTCAGCCCCAGGTCCGAAATATTCAACAATTTTATCGGTCCCTCCTTTTACAGTCAGGATACCTGCTACTTTAAGTATGATGTCTTTGGCAGAAGCCCAGCCGTTCAGTTTTCCAGTCAGTTTAACACCGATGATCTTAGGCATTTTGAGTTCCCAGGGTAATCCAGCCATCACATCACAGGCATCTGCTCCGCCCACTCCAATAGCAATCATTCCCAAACCACCAGCATTCACGGTATGAGAATCGGTACCTATCATTAACCCTCCGGGAAAGGCATAGTTCTCCAGTACGACCTGGTGAATGATTCCCGCTCCGGGTTTCCAGAAGCCAAGGCCATATTTGTTACAGACGGAGGTTAGGAAATCATACACTTCCTGGTTAACCTTTATTGCCCGTGCAAGATCTTCCTTGGCATTTGATTTGGCGGTGATGAGGTGATCACAATGTACAGTAGAAGGAACAGCTACTTTGCTGCGCCCTGCCTGCATAAATTGAAGAAGAGCCATCTGGGCTGTTGCATCCTGCATGGCAACTCTGTCGGGGTGGAAATCTACGTAGGAGTTACCTCTTTCATAAGGTTTCGCCGGTAAAGCTTCCACTAAATGTGAATAAAGGATCTTTTCTGTCAGCGTAAGTGGTTTCCCGACCATTTTACGGGCTGCTTCCACCCTGGCCGGAAGGCTGGTGTAAAGTTTACGGATCATTTCAATATCAAAGGCCATAGGTCAGTTTTTTGGTTGTAGAAATGGATGAAATAGCCAACGAATTTAATAATTATACTCTGAAATACCTTTAAAATTAATTTCCTTTATTTTTCCCTTCGAACACCTACCTTTGGCAACACCTTTCCCCGGTTAGTACCCGGAGTGCTGAAAAATACTAACCCTCTGAACCTTGGCCTCATTCCTTGTTGAAAACATTAAAATTTCTCTTGTTTCCATACGAGGGCAGTTACTTAGAACTATTCTTACCGTGCTTAT
>Ga0206996_1171_pt1 | contig 12710 bp, 11 predicted proteins | sample Alteio_BWMinCont_2_FD_153467 | JGI IMG/M metagenome (GOLD analysis project Ga0206996, IMG submission 153467) | Enriched cells from forest soil in Barre Woods Harvard Forest LTER site, Petersham, Massachusetts, United States -... | ecosystem: Environmental > Terrestrial > Soil > Temperate forest >...
ATTGATGGAGCATAAACGCCGCAAGCCCCATCTGATTATCGGAGTTGTCGGATGTCTCTCGCAAAAAGACGGCGACAAATTCTTGAAGCGATTTCCCAATGTCGATTTGGTGCTTGGAACGTACAAACACGGACGCCTCCCTTATTTAATGGAAGAAGTGCTGGCAGGACGCGGACCGGTGCTTGAGCTCTCAAAAAGGAAAGATCCTGAAGAAGAAGGGCTTCCGGTGCGGCGGGACGATCCGGTTTCAGCCTGGGTTCCCATCAGCTATGGCTGCGATCAATTCTGCACCTTCTGCATCGTCCCGTTTGTGCGCGGAAAGCAAAGAAGCCGTCATCCGCGCGCACTGGTGAGCGAAATTCAACGGTTGGCGGAAGAAGGTTTTCGCGAAATCACGCTCCTTGGTCAAAATGTCAACACATATGGATTTGATCTTGGTCCCGAACATTCATTCGGCGAACTTTTAACGCTTGTGAATCAACTTGAGGGACTGTGGCGGATTCGCTACACCACTAGCCATCCGAAATATTTTCCGATTGATCTCGTTGACACCATTGCAGGGCTTGACAAAGTGTGCGAGCATTTCCATTTGCCGGTGCAGTCCGGAGACGATGAAGTGCTGAAGCGGATGCATCGCGGCTACACTTATTCCGATTATAAGAAACTCGCGGATCGCGTGCGAAAACTGAGTCCGAACGCAAGCCTCACCACCGATATCATTGTCGGATTTCCGCGAGAAACCGAAGCGCAATTTGAAAACACATTGCACGTGGTGAAAGAAATTGAGTTTGATCAATGCTATATGTTTGCCTATTCTCCGCGCGAAGGGACCAAAGCGGCCAAATTCGAGGACCAGGTTCCGGAGCCGGTCAAAAAAGAGCGCCTCTATCGCCTCATCGAAGCCACCAACGAAATCGTCGAACGGAAAAACCGCAACTTGCTCGGATCTACACAGGAAGTTCTCATCGAAGGCCCTTCAAAGAAAAATGCAGCAAGACTGAGCGGGCGAACCCGCACAAACCGTGTTGTCATTTTGGATGGCCCAGCAAATCTTGCGGGAACGCTTAAAAAGGTGAAAATCACACACACCCATTTGTGGGGATTGGAAGGGACCCTTGAGCCTTAAAACCGCCCTCCCCACCCCGCATTCTTTGGAAAAAATCGTCCAAGAATTGCTTACTTCCGCCGCAGAAGCGGTTTCCGCCGAAGCCGCTCTTTTTTTCCTCCATGATACCGCCGCGGAAGCGCTTCGGCTTTGCGGATGCATCGGTCTTCCAGAAACCTTCCCGGGGAACTTGAAAATCGCTGTCGGAGAAGGAATTGAAGGGTGGGTGGTCCGCGAGCGCGCCCCGCTTGTTTTAAATGAAGTCGGGGAAGACCCCCGTTTCACGCTTCATCCTGAATTGGATCATCTAAAATCGGTCGTTTCGTTCCCGGTTCTTTTTGCGGGTGAAGTTCTCGGCGTTGTCACGGTCGGAAAAATTTTACCTTCCGATTTTACGGCGCAGTCGGTCAGAAAACTGCAGGAAACCGCCAATCCGCTTGCAGAGGCGCTGCATCATGCGATTACCGAAAAAGAAAAACTGGAAGAAGAGCATGAGCTGGAAGCGCTCATGCGGATTATCAATCTTTCCGGAACCGGAGTCGGCGATGTCAACCGGTTGAAATATCTTCTCTCCCGGGAACTTCCCTCGCTTTTAAACCTTGATGCGGCGCGGGTCTGGACGTTTGAAGAAGAAAAACAAGAAACGTATTGCAGTTTAATCGCTTCCCAAGGCAACTTAAAAAGCTGCCCCGCGCTTGATCGCCGCGTCCCTTTGATTGCGAACCAACTTTCAAAAGTCTCCCCTTGCAAATTCATCGGCAAAAAAAGCGGGATCCGTTTCATGCATCCCGCTTTTCGGCGAGAAACCGTTGGGAATGCTTTTAACTCAATCCAAAAACGAAGCCGCCTTTCAGGAAGAAAAAGTTGAATTTTACATGACCCTTGCCAATCAAATCGCGTTCTCACTCGAACGCATTCAAACGATCAAAACCCTTCACGCGCGGGTGCGCGAACTGTCCACCCTGTATGAAGTGGCGGCCTATGAGCTTTCGGCCGTCTTAAGCTCGACTTCCAATTTGGATGAGGCCCTCGCCCTGTCTGCTGAAACCGTGGCGAAACTTTTGAATGCCGATCGGGTCGCCATTTTTCTCACCGAAAATTTTTCAGCCGGAAAAGATTTGATCTTGAAATATTTTCACGGCAGCGGAACGTTTCCGGTGAAAGAAATCAAAGCGGGCCAAGGGATTTGCGGCATGGTCCAAAAAACCGGAAAACCCATTCTGATTGCGGCCGCGAAAACCGATCCCAAATACCTCGATTCACCTGAATACGCGAAAACGGTTGAAAGCGTGATTGCGGTGCCGCTGTTGGTGGAAGGGCGAAAGCTCGGCGTCATTTTGGCGCTCTCAACCGCCAAAGGACATTCGTTTACCGAAGAAGATCTCCGCACGTTGTCGCTGGTCGCATCAAGAACGGCGCTGGTCGTTGAAAATGCAGCCCTACATCAACGGGAACGGAACATTGCCGAAGAGCTCCTCAAAAAAAATCGAAAGCTCGAAGAACAATCAAAAGAGTTGAAACGGAGATCGGGCGAATTAAAACAAAGCCACCGCCAAAAAGAAGAATCGTTTGACGAGCTTTCGGACCAATCCAAACGGCTTCAATTTTTATATGAGTTAAATCGCGCGCTTTCAAAATCACTGGACGTGGAAGAAGTCTTGCAAACGTCATTGGCCAGAATCGAGAAAATCTTGACGGTTCCGGTTTCAGCCATGACGGTTCACTTGTTGGAGCGGGAGGGACAGGGTATCCGCTTGATCGCTTCGCGCGGGCTTCCGCCTGGCATGCAGCGGCGCTACTCGGAACCGCACGCCGCTTTGGAACAGTCGCGGATGGATGCCATCCTCCACAAAAAAGCGGTTTTGATTCATGATGTTTCCAAACAAAAAGATCTTCAAAAATTGGTGGGAAAATACGCGAAATCGCTCTACAGTTTTCCGCTTGTGTCCAAAGAAAATGTGCTTGGCGTGCTGACCGTTGCAAGCCCGGCGAAAAACGCCATTGGAAAACCGGAAGAAGATCTGCTCATGAACGTTGCCGGGTCGGTAGCGGTGGCGTTTGAAAACGCGCGGCTCTACAAAGAAAGTCAAGAGTACGCGCGGGAGCTCGGCGATTTGAATGCGGTGGTCACCGAAGTCGCAAGTCTTCCCACGTTTAAAGAACGGCTTTCGCATCTTGTGGCGGCAGCCGCCGATTTGCTTGCGCAAGATTTTTGCCTTTTGGCGCTTTTAAATGAAGCGCAAGAATTCGAAGTGCGCGCCGATTACGGCCGCCATGATATTCCGGAAGAGACCAAACTGACGTTTCGTCCCGATGTTGCGCGCAAACTGCGGCAAGGGGAAGTTCAAGCATTCCCCGATCTGGATTTGCAAAACGAAGTGGTGCATTGGATGCCGAAAGGGTCGCTGATTCTCGCGCCCCTCCACATGAAAGAGCGGGTGTTCGGGCTCCTCGTGCTTGGAAAACACGATCCCGCGGTTTACACCTTCGGTCAAATTGATTTTGTGCGCTTGATTGCAAATCACTTGTCGGTGGTGGTTGAAAACGCGCGCTTGTACAATGACGTCGTGTTGGAAAAAAACAAGCTCGAGCGGATTGTGCATGAAATGGGAGACGGAGTCATCACCCTTGACGCCGACGGTCACATCACCACCTTTAATGAAGCGGCAGAACGGCTCACCGGCATGAGGGCGGATGATTGTCTTGGGATGGCCTGCGAAGAAATTTTCCAGGAAGGCAAAGGAACACTCGGATTTTGTCTTCCGAAATCGCTTGCTCCGGTTGAAGGGGACTTTAAACAAGATGGAACCTACGTTTTGCCCAATGGCGAAGAGCGGACGTTAAGCACCATTTACACCTATGTCAAAAGTCAGGACGGCAAACCGCTTGGATGGGTGGTGCTCTTGCGCGACATCACCGCAGAAAAACTGCAAGAGCAAGTCAAAAACGATTTTCTTTCGGTGGTGTCTCACGATTTGCGAACACCGCTCACCGCGATCAAAGGATACGCCACAACGCTCCTCCGTTACCAAAACCGGCTGGATGACGCGCGGCGCCATGAATCGCTTCGCGCCATCAACAGCGAAATGGACCGCTTTGCGCGGCTGCTCGACAATTTACTTGATCTTTCCCGGGTCCAGGCCGGCAAGCTCAACATCTATCCGATGACAATGGATGTCTCTGAAATCGCAAGGCGCGTGTCCGAAGTCTTTAAGGTTTCCGCCACCAAGCATGAATTTTCAATTGAATTTCCTTCAACATTTCCAAAAGCGTACGCCGATCCCGATCAAGTGGAACAAGTTTTGAACAATCTGGTTTCCAATGCGATCAAATATTCTCCAACCGGCGGAAAAATCGAAATTCAAGGAACCGTTCGAGACGGAGAAATCGTGACCAGTGTCATTGATCAAGGGATGGGAATCCCAAAAGAAGAACTTGAAAAAATCTTCGAGCGGTTTCACCGGGTCGATTCGAAAGCCGCCCGCAAAGTGTCCGGAACCGGCCTTGGGCTTTACATTTCCAAGAATCTCATCGAAGCCCAGGGCGGGAAGATTTGGGTGGAAAGCGAGCTCGGCAAAGGCTCGAAATTCAGTTTTAGCTTACCGAGTTCAAAGGAGTAACCATTGGAAGATCTGACACCGCGCAAAGTTGTTGAAGCGCTTGACAAATACATTATCGGACAGGATGACGCCAAGCGCGCGGTTGCCGTTGCGGTCCGCAATCGCCTCCGCCGCGAACGCCTTTCTGCCGACATGAAAGACGAGGTCATCCCGAAAAACATTCTCATGATTGGGCCGACCGGGGTCGGCAAAACCGAAATTGCCAGGCGGCTTGCAAAATTAGTGGATGCCCCGTTCTTGAAAGTGGAAGCAACAAAGTACACCGAAGTCGGCTATGTGGGGCGGGACGTGGAAAGCATGATTCGCGATCTCGTTGAGACTTCCATTCGGATGGTCCGTTCCGCGAAAATGAAAACGGTTGCCGGGAAAGCGGAATCATTGGCCATTGAAGCGGTCTTGAATCTTCTCTTCCCCCAACCCAAACGGGGAGCTGCGGGAAATCCGTTCCTTGCGATGTTCGGCACGCCGCAAGTGGTGGAAACTCCCCCTCCGCCACGAAGCGCGGAAGAAGAAAATCAGCGTTCACTGCTGCGCCAACAACTGATTGCCGGAGAGCTGGATCAAGAAACAGTGGAAATTGAAGTGGAAGATCCAAGCCCGAGCGTGATTGAGGTATTCAGTCCGCAGGGCATGGAAGAAATGGGGATTAATTTTCAGGAACTTTTGGGCGGAATGCTTCCAAGAAAAAAGAGAAAGCGCAAAGTTACAATTGAAGAAGCCAAAAAACTTTTGCAAGCAGAAGAGTCGCAAAAACTTATCGACATGGAAGAAGTGCGCCGCGAAGCGATTTACAAAGCGGAACAGCAAGCAATTGTCTTCATCGACGAGCTTGATAAAATCGCGGGACGGGAAAAAGGAGCAGGCCCCGATGTTTCGCGCGAAGGGGTCCAGCGCGACATTTTGCCGATCGTGGAAGGTTCAACCGTGATGACAAAATACGGACCGGTGAAAACCGACCACATTCTTTTTATCGCTGCCGGCGCGTTTCACATTTCAAAACCGTCCGACTTGATTCCGGAACTGCAGGGGCGCTTTCCGATTCGCGTGGAGCTGACGAGTTTAAGTGAAGCCGATTTCAGGCGGATTTTGGTGGAACCACAAAACTCACTTATCCGCCAATATGCAGCACTTCTTGCTACCGAAGGGGTAGAGGTGCTCTTTCTGCCGGAAGCGCTTGAAGAAATTTCCCGGCTTGCAGCGCTCGTCAACGAGCAAAGCGAAAACATCGGAGCGCGGCGCCTCCACACGATGCTTGAAAAGCTTCTTGAAGATCTCAGTTTCGATGCGCCTGAAAAACGTGGCACAAAAGTTGAAATCGACCGTGCCTATGTCCGCGAAAAACTCGAAAAAGTGGTGAAAGACCAAGACCTCTCCCGCTACATTTTATAAATCCAAGGGATCATTGCAAGCCGGACGAATTATCATAATGTGTTGAGAAAAATCTTCGGCTTGGTTGCAACCATCTCAATCGCTTTTTCGTTGTCTTCCTGCAAAGGCTCTTCGTCGGCTGCAGGTGTAACATCGCCTTCGACAAGCGGCAGTTCGGTGAGCAGTATTTCAGGAACAGTCATGGGAGGACTCTCACCCGTTAAAAACGCAAACGTGCAGCTCTTCCAAGCAGGCAATTCCTCACCGATTGGTTCTGCAGTGACAACCATGAACGGAACGTTCTCTGTTCCCGGAAATCTGTCCAGCGGATTGTATTATATCTTGGTCACAAATGGGAATGCAGGGAACGGAACCAACAATCAGATCCAGCTCATGTCTCTGGTCGGTTCTGGAACATCAGTCTCTTCTTCCAACATTACGATCAATGAATTAACAACAGCTGCCGCAGGAACGACTTTGTTTAATTTTGGACTGATGACTGCAAGCGGCGGCATTAATGCGCCGGCCAACAATGCAGGCGCAAGCAATGTGATCGCGCGGTACAACGGCTTGGTGACCACTGGCGGATCGCTGAACAGCTCAACCGGACTTGGCACAACCACCACAAATGCGCTCAACACGATGGCGAATGCGCTCGCAAGTTGCGTACAAACAAGCGGAAGTTGCGGCAGCTATTTCAATGCAGCCACCAATGGTTCAACTGCTGCATCCAGCATGATGCTCGCCATGTACAACACGCTCAACACGTCGAGCAATCAAACCAACATTTATAATGTCGCATTTCCGCTTGCTGCCTCCACCGGATTCACTATGCCTTCCAGCACAATCCCCGGTGGCTTTACTTTTAACAACGCCTTGCCGGCCACCATCGGTACGCTTAGCTCCGGGGGTACCCGCCCCACCGGCATCGCGATTGACGCAAGTGGAAACGCTTGGGTTGCAAATTTTGGCGCGGGGACCGGAAACACAGTGACCCAACTTAGTCCCACCGGAGCTGTCTTGGGGAACTTTACGGTAGGAACCGGACCCAGCAGTGTGGCCATTGACGCTTCTGCGAATGTGTGGGTTTTAAACGGAAACAGTCAGACTCTCACACAACTCAGCTCCAGCGGAACCACGCTCAATACGGTGAGCGTCTCACATCCAAGCAGATTTGCCATTGACGCCTCCGGGAATCTTTGGCTTGCCAATACTGCCGCCAACGTAGTTACCGAACTTTCTTCATCCGGCAGTACCGTCGGAACTTTTTCACTCCCGGGAGCAGGTGGAACCATTACACAGAGCGTCGCTATCGACGGAGCCGGAAATGTCTGGGTCACTCAAAAAAGCGGGAACAATTCTGTCACCGAATTAAATAACGGCGGCAATCTTCTCGGAACATTTTCAACAGGAACCTCTCCGAACGGAATCGCCATTGATCCTTCCGGCAATGTGTGGGTTTCCAACAATGGAAGCTCCAACGTCAGCAAGTTCAGCAACTCCGGCTCAGCGCTGGGAACCTTCTCCCTTGCCGGCCCGCCAGAGGCTGGCTTCGCATTCGATCCCGCAGGGAATGGATGGCTCAGTGTGGGGAGCGCGGGAGATGTCACAAGTACCATTGTGGAAATGTCTTCTTCAGGGCTTGTGAGCGGAACTTACTCCCCCTCTGGAGCAACACGACTCCAATTTCTGGCCATTGATCAGTCTGGAAATGTTTGGGACGTCAATCAAGGGCCTCTCAGCAGCACCACCACTGCTGTCTATCAGATTGTAGGAGTTTCTCAAGGACCGCAGTTTTTTCCTTACTTCGGACCCATTTTCCCGTAAATGGACATTCGCGATCTTATTCAAGAAGGGCTCGCGCACTTTGATGCGCATGAATGGGAAAAAGCGAAGGAAAAAGTTTTCGAATGCGCAAGCCCTTGATGTCCGCCATCCTGTCCCCCACTTTTTTTTAAGCCTCGTGTTTTTTGCACAAAATAATTTGGAGGCTTCTCGTCGTAGCTTGGCGCAAGGACTTGCATTAAGTCCCAGAAATGCGCTTGGTCAAAATATTGCCGCACTGCTCGCTTTTCGCGAAGGGAAGGCGAAACATGGGGTCATGCTTCTCAAGCAGCACGGACTCGCCGAGCACCCACGCATCCAGGCGTTTCTACTGATGGAAATGGAGAAACAGTTGATCTGATGGGTTGGTTTGATTTTAGACTTGCTTATTTTCCGGGCGAAGACGCGCTCCGAAAAGAAAAATGGGAAAAGGCGCGTATGCATCTCGAGAAGGCTTTGCAAATCAATCCTGCGTCTACGGAAGCGGCTTGCGATTTGGCCACAGCCCTTTGGAGTCTCGGCAAAAAAGAAGAAGCGCGCAAACAGATCAACGATTTTTTGCAAAAATTCCCGCAAAGTCTTGGCTTTCTAACGCTTGGGCGCTTTTTGTCGGAAGAGAATCAACTCGATGCTGCGCATGAAGCATTTCAAAAAGCGGTGAGCCTTGATCCGAAAAATCTTGACGCGCATTATGAACTTGGAAAAGTTTTGCTTCAATTAAATGAGCCGGAAAAAGTTTTCGAAATTTTTCACAAAGTCACCCTAAACGACCCCTTTATCACCCCCTTTGCCTTGTCCAGACTACAGGAAAAGCTCAGAGATTAGCATAATTTTTACCTTATGAAATTCCCAACCACACGTCCCAGGCGCCTACGCAATCATCCTGTTTTGCGAAACATGGTGCGGGAACATCGCCTGAACATCGCGGATTTCATCATGCCTTTGTTTGCGGTCGAAGGGTCAAACATCAAGCGGGAAATCCCGTCCATGCCCGGGCAGTTTCATTTTTCACCTGACCGACTTAAAATGGAAGCCAAAGAAATTGCAGCCCTTGGCATTCCCGCGGTTTTGCTGTTCGGCATCCCTCCTTTTAAAAACGAATTCGGCTCTCAAGCCTACAGTCCAAGAGGGGTGGTTCAGGAAGCGATTCGCGCGATCAAAGAAGAGGCTCCTGAACTTGCGGTTATCACCGATGTCTGCCTATGCGAATACACATCCGACGGCCACTGCGGCATCACCAAGAACGGCCAAGTGGACAATGACGCTTCCTTGGAGCGGCTGGCTGAAATCGCAGTGAGCCATGCTGAAGCGGGCGCGGACATGGTGGCCCCCTCGGACATGATGGATGGACGGGTCGGGAAAATCCGCGCAACCCTTGACGCGAACGGTTTCGCCGACACGCCAATCATGGCTTATTCCGTGAAATACGCTTCCGCATTTTACGGGCCGTTTCGCGAAGCGGCAGACAGCACGCCGCAATTTGGAGATCGCCGCGGATACCAAATGGATCCGCCGAATGTGCGTGAAGCCTTGCTTGAAACTTCCCTTGATATTGAAGAAGGGGCCGACATTCTCATGGTCAAACCCGCGATGGCGTATCTGGATGTCATCCGCGCGGTTCGCGAAAAATTCAATCTTCCCTTGGCTGCCTATAATGTCAGTGCGGAATACGCGATGGTGAAAGCGGCCGCCCAAAATAACTGGATTGATGAAAAAGCCATCGTGCTTGAACTCTTAACCGGAATCAAGCGGGCCGGCGCGGACCTCATCATTTCCTATCATGCAAAAGAGGTAGCCAAATGGCTTCGGGAAGCGCCTGCTACCCTTGCAGCCCGGAAGCTCCCGGTGAATGCCCTCGCGTAGTAAACCGCTTCTCATCGCCCATCGGGGCGGTGCGCTTGAAACATTCGAAAACTCGCGGGCCGCTTTCCATCACGCCATTGCCGCCGGCAGCCATTCCATTGAAGTCGACTTGCGCGCCACCAAAGACCATCAAATCGCGGTCGTGAATCCTCTCGTGATTATGCATGACGAAACATTGGATCGCACGGCAGCGGCGCACGGGCTTGTCAAACAGTTCACCTCCGAGCAACTCAAAGAATTCCGGCTGCAAAACGGAGAGCCGATTCCGATGCTTGAAGAGTTGTTGGCGATTGCCGCGGGAAAGATAGAGCTTCACCTTGAAATCAAAGAACCGGAACTTGAGGTGCCGCTTGTGCGGATGATTCAAAAATTCAACATGGCGCGCTCCGTTTACATCATCAGCTTCGATGCCCCTGTTTTGCGCGCGATTCATGCCAAGGACCCAACCCTTCGCACCGGGTTTTTATTTGAAGAGCCCGAACGTTGGAACGAAGCGCCCGAATTCTGTGAATTCATTTTGCCGTGGGACAAATTGCTGGATGACGTGATGTTCGAGAACTTGAAAGCCACCGGAAAGAAAATCCATGCCTGGGTGGTGAACGAACCCGAAGAAGCGGGTAAGCTCATCGCTGCCGGAGTTGAGGGAATCATCACGGATCGTCCCGCCGCCCTCCACCAATCCGGCCTGTTTTAATGTTTCGTCAAATTAAAACCGTTGGGTTCCAGTTCCGGCAGTTGTCGACGAATCTCTAAACTTGCATAATCCCACGCGGTTTTCCCGGAAGTTCGAAATTGCGAATTAACATCCGCTCCAGCCCTTACAAGCATTCGAATCATCTCAACATTATTACTTTTAACGGCATGCATGAGTGGCGTCCAGTTTCCCTTTGCAGCCAAATTAACCAATTTTTGGTCTTTAGCAAGGAAACATTCAACAATATCTTTCCTGCCGCTTTCTATTGCGGGGAATAAGGCGGTATGACCGGTGTCATTCCTGGCTTGAATATTAGCTCCTGCATCTAAGAACGCTTTAATGCCTTTCAAATCATCGGCCTTCTCTTGTTCGCTTCTTGGCCTGCTTAATTTTTCTTTTCTACTGCGTCCGGCAACGTTCATGAGCGCCGTATTGCTGTTTTGTGAAGAACCCAAATTCGGGTTTGCGCCGGCGGCCAAAAGAAGGTGGATAGTGTCGGAATAAACCAAATCATCCGCTGCGGCGCGCCTAACGATTGAATCCACCTTTCTACTTCCAGTCTTCCAAGTGGCATTCGCATCAGCTCCGAGATCCAATAAAAGTTTGACACGGGAGATACTTCTCAATGCATACGCCATTGGGGGCATCAATGGCCCAAAACGACGATTCACATCGGCCCCAGCGGCAACCAAGGCGACAATTTCTTCATCCGGCGAATATCTAATTGCGCGAACAAGCGGAGTAGCAGCCGATTGTCCCTTTGCTTTTATCAGTTTATTGAGATCTTGGCCTGAATCACGCAGCGCTATCACTCTCATCCAATTCACATTTATTTTCTTCCAATCCACTTCTACTTTGTGCTGTTGTCCGATTGACGCGATATCTCGAGACGTGTTTGGATCAGTATTTCCATCAGCCGCTCCACTGCGATCTGTTGTGGATAAACGAAAACTCGAAATACCGCGAATAGAATGATTCATAGTCTATTCAATATATCACTCTCTGCGCCGGCTTTGTCTAGGTGGCAATTGTTACAAAAATATGAACAATTCCCTTACATCTTGTCTGGGGCGGAAATCGCCATGAGGGCGAGGACTTCGGCAAGGAGCTTCTTGCATGCGGCGATGAGGAAAAGGCGCGCCTCGGTCAGCCTGCGCTCCGACGGCTCGCCAAGCACGCGGCAGGCGGTGTAAAAGGCGTGGAAGGTCCGCGCAAGCTCAAAAGCATAGCGGGTTAGGTGGTGCGGCTCACGGTTTTCCGCGGCAAGCTGCATGAGCGTGTTCCACTGCGCCATCTTTTTGATCAATTCTTTTTCAGCGTCATGCGCAAGGGGCGACAAATCAACTGAATCCGCAAACGGAACTTGGATACCTTGCTCAGCAGCCATCCGAATGATGCTTGCAATCCGCGCATGGGCGTACTGAACGTAATAAAGCGGATTTTCATCGGATTGCAATTTTGCCAAATCCAAATCAAATTCAAGGTGACTGTCGCGGTGGCGATTCAAGAAATACCAACGCGCCGCATCCACCCCCACTTCTTCCAACAATTCTTCCATCGTGATAAACTCGCCGGCCCGCTTGGACATTCGAAGCGGCTTTCCACCCGACATCAACGTGACAAGCTGGATGAGATAAATCTCGAGAACTTCCGCCGGATACCCGAGCGCTTGAATGGAGGCTTTCGTGCGCGCAATGTAGCCGTGATGATCCGGCCCTAGAAAATCGATAAGCCGATCATACCCGCGCTCTTTTTTATACGCATGATACGCGATGTCCGCAGCAAAATAAGTCAGTTGGCTGTCTTTGCGCACCAGCACCCGATCTTTGTCATCACCAAACGCGGTGGTGCGAAACCAAAGGGCCCCCTCTTCCTCATAGAGTTGTCCTTTTTTCTTTCAAGAGCGCGATCGTTTTTTGGGGACGATCTTTCAATTCGCTTTGATAATACCACCGCTCGAAAACAAGCCCGAATTGTTCCAGCACTTTTTTCTGTAGGTGAGTCATCGCAATCACTGCAGTGCAGGCTAAAAACCGAAGCCGCAATTTTTCATCCGGAAATTTCGCGAATAGCTCTTTTTTGAAACCTTGTTCAATCAACTTCAATCGCTCGGGAGTGAAAACAGAGTCTCCGTAAACCGCAACTCCCGCTTCGCGAAATATGCAAGCGTCTTTGAAGCCTTCTTCAACTTGACGCGCCAAATCTTTGACATATTCTCCGGCATACCAATCTTCCT
>Ga0206996_1172_pt1 | contig 12672 bp, 8 predicted proteins | sample Alteio_BWMinCont_2_FD_153467 | JGI IMG/M metagenome (GOLD analysis project Ga0206996, IMG submission 153467) | Enriched cells from forest soil in Barre Woods Harvard Forest LTER site, Petersham, Massachusetts, United States -... | ecosystem: Environmental > Terrestrial > Soil > Temperate forest >...
TTGACGATGCACAACCAACCCCCAGAAATAAACTGACAACCGGCGGCGAATGGCTTTAATTCATCGCGTACTATGCCGAAGCGCACCGACATACATTCCGTCCTCATCATCGGCGCCGGGCCAATCATCATTGGCCAGGCTTGTGAATTTGATTATTCCGGCACCCAGGCCTGCAAAGCCCTCAGGGAGGAAGGCTACCGCGTCGTCCTCGTGAACTCCAACCCGGCCACGATCATGACCGATCCGGAGTTCGCCGACCGCACCTATATCGAGCCCATCACGCCCGAGTGCGTGGAAAAAATCATCGCGCGCGAGCTGGCCGAGATGAAGCGCCTGGGTGCGACGGGCAAACTGGTGCTGCTGCCCACGCTCGGCGGGCAGACGGCGTTGAACACCGCGATGTCGCTGCACCGCAGCGGGGCGCTGGAAAAGTTCGGCGTGGAAATGATCGGCGCGAAGGCAGAAGCCATCGAGCGCGGCGAGGACCGCCAGATTTTCAAGGACCACATGATCAAGATCGGCCTCGATGTGCCCGTGAGCGGCACGGCGCATAATGTCGAGGAGGCGCGGGCGGTTTCCGAACGCATCGGGCGGTTTCCGCTCATCATCCGGCCCGCCTACACGCTAGGCGGGACCGGCGGCGGCATCGCCTACAACCGCGATGAATTCGAGGAAATCGCGAAACGGGGCATCGAACTCTCGCCGGTTTCGGAAATCCTGGTCGAGGAGTCGCTGCTCGGCTGGAAGGAATACGAGATGGAAGTGATGCGCGACCGCGCGGACAATTGCGTCATCATCTGCTCGATTGAGAATTTCGACCCCATGGGCGTGCATACCGGCGATTCCATCACCGTCGCGCCGATACAAACGCTGACCGACAAGGAATTTCAAATCATGCGCGACGCGTCGTTCGCGGTCATCCGCGAAATCGGGGTGGAGACGGGCGGGTCGAACATCCAGTTCGGCGTGAATCCGGACAACGGCCGCATGGTCATCATCGAAATGAACCCGCGCGTGTCACGGTCGTCCGCGCTGGCATCCAAGGCGACGGGTTTTCCCATCGCCAAAATCGCGGCCAAGCTCGCCGTGGGCTACCTACTGGACGAAATCCGCAACGACATCACGCGCGAGACGCCGGCGAGCTTCGAGCCGACGATTGATTACGTGGTGACGAAGATACCGCGGTTCGCGTTCGAGAAATTTCCGCAGGCGGACCCGACGTTGAACACGCAGATGAAATCGGTGGGCGAGGCGATGGCCATCGGGCGGACGTTCAAGGAAAGCCTGCAAAAATGCCTGCGCTCGCTGGAAATCGGCCGCAGCGGCCTGGGCGGGGACGGCAAGCCTTGGCGCGTCGGGACGGATATTTACGGCGACCGCGACATCCTGCCGCGCGAGGTCATCACGCGCAAGCTGAGCACGCCGAACGCGGAGCGGATATTTTTCATCCGGCACGCGCTGCGGGCGGGGTTCACGGTGGAGGAAATTTTTGAGCTGACCAAGATAGACCGCTGGTTCCTGGTTCAGATCGAGGAGATTGTGGATTTCGAGGAGGAACTGGCGGGGGCGAAGGCCTGACGCCGGCCCATCGGTCGCTCATTGCTCTTTGACAATTTCAAACGGCGCCGGATAGCACCGCCATTCGGAAACCTCAATTTCGTTGGCCGCGAGGCTGGTGGTGGCGGCGAACTTTCGCCAAAGCCAGGCGGCAACGACCGTGTTTCGCGCCAGAACCCCCGCGTAGGCTTCTGCAGCGATCAGTTTTGCGGCTGCTTGAGGTGATTCACCCGATTGCCCGGTTTCCTCGTCGCCCGCGATTTCGTCCGGGGGTGGTTTGGATTCCTGCAGATCCTCCAACTCAACCGGCGGAGGGGGCTGGGTCAAAATGGATACCAAAAAATAGAATTGCTTGCCTGGCGACCAGTTGAGGCCGGAAACAACATCTTCGGGCAGGGATTGCCTGAGTGATTCGATGTCCGGCGGAAGATTCTCCGGGCGGACAAGCTGGTTCGCGTCCGCCCAATAGCCGGCTGCCAATCCATCCTCCACCTCCACCTCCACGTCAGGCACTGTGGCCTCAAGTTTTTCGGCAAGTCGCGGCCAGTCAATCGGCTCGTGGCCGGATTCGGTGAACAGATGTTCGACGACCCGCGCGGAAACGACCTGGTTGATTGTGGTTTCGATCGGGTTTGGGCCTGGGGAAGGTGCGCGCAGCCCCGCTTCAAATTGTTGTTGCGCCACTTCCCGGACGCCACCGTAAATTATTGAGCACGCGAATGTCTCCCAAGTTTGCTGCATGTCAACCATCCCTTCGCGCTGAACGGCCGTCGGAAGGACGCCGGAACAGGTAACGGCGGCGGTGAAAAGATAGGCATTCATGCTCCCGGCAATTGGGTGCGTGGCGCGATTGATTGAAGCACCAGACGGGACCGTGAGGCGAGACAAATCGGGGTGGAACGGCCCGGAAGCCCCTGCTTGTCCTCGCGCGGCGTTCCCGGTAAATTGTCGGCATGGGTCGCCAATGGTTGCATGCCAAACGCGCGGTGGCTTCGCTCAAAAAAGGGCAGGCCACGGCGAAAATTGTCCGGGAAATGATGGTCGCCGCGAAGCTGGGCGGGGCTGATCCCGACCTCAACCCGCGCCTCGCCGCCGCCGTGGAAAAAGCGCGCAAGGAAAGCGTCTCGCGGGACGTGATCGAACGCGCCATCAAAAAGGGCGCGGGTTTCGGCGGCGAAAAACTCGTGATGGAGCACGTGGCCTTCGAGGGCTACGCGCCGCACAAGGTGCCGGTCATCATCGAGGCGCTGACAGACAACGTCAACCGCACCGCGCCGGAGATCCGTGTGCTGTTCAAGAAGGGACAGCTCGGCGCGACGGGCAGCAACAAGTTTCTGTTCGACCACGTCGGGCTGGTCGAGGCGCATCACCCGGACGCGAATGCCGACCTCGAGGGCGCGGCCATCGAGGCGGGCGCGAACGAGGTGGAGGCGCTGGCGCATGCGCAGAACGACGACGTCCCCGAGGGCGCGGCGGGCGGGCGGTTCATCGTGGACCGCACCGCGGTCCATGCGGTGTCGAAGTGGCTGGCGGGACACGGCTGGACGGTCGTCACCAGCGAGCTGGGTTATGTGCCGAAGAATTTTCCGGAACTCAGCGAGGCGCAGCGCATCGAGGTCGGCGAGTTTTTGCATTCGTTTGACGAACACGACGATGTGCATCGGATCTGGGCGGCAGTGAAATGACCCAGCCATCGGAGGAATTATCCATGATCATCACCATTTTCCGCTCGCGGCTGCGGCCGGAGCATCGCGAGGAATACGAACGGCTCGCGCCCCACATCGAGGCGCTGGCGCGGACGATGCCGGGGTTTGTGGCCATCAAGGGATTCACCGCGCCGGACGGCGAGCGCGTGTCCATCGTGGAGTTTGACACGGAGGAGAACCACATCGCCTGGCGCAACCATCCGGAGCACCGCGAGGCGCAACGACTCGGCCGGGAGAAGTTTTACGCCGAGTTTCACCTCCAGGTTTGCCGCGTCGAGCGGGCGTACGGCATGCCGCCGGTTTGAAGGTGCGTTGCCGGGCGGGAATGAGCTTGCCTCGCCGTGGTTTCCGCGCAAAATGCGGGCGGACGGGCGATTGGCGCAGTGGTAGCGCAGCAGCTTTACACGCTGTGGGTCGGGGGTTCGAATCCCTCATCGCCCACCAGAATTTTCCATCGGGTTTTCGGGGTGGGCTTCCAAATCAAAACTTGAAATCAGGCCCCGGTTGGTTATCATTAGCCTGTCATAAAATGCTGAACGCGGGATAAGAAAGCAAACCAAACATGCCCCCTAATCAGTCACCGTGGCAATCCTTTGAGGAATTGCGCATCGCCGCCGAAGACGGCGACGCCCAGGCGCAGTGTTATCTCGGCATTTGTTTCCAAACCGGCCAGGGCGTGGCGCAGGATTACACGCAGGCTGTGAAATGGCTGCGGCGCGCGGCGGAGCAGAATGACGCTTCGGCGCAATGCTATCTGGGGGTTTGCTACCAATCCGGGCTGGGGGTGCCGCAGGAGTTCGGCGAGGCCGCCAAGTGGTTCCGTGAAGCCGCGGAACAGGGCGATCCGGCGGCGCAATTCAACCTCGGCGTGCTGTATGAAACCGGCCAGGGCGTGCCGCAGAATTACGCGGAGGCGGTCAAGTGGTATCACGCGGCGGCGGAACGCGGCGAACCGCAGGCGCAATTCAACCTGGGCGTTTTCTACGAAACCGGCCAGGTGGTCCCGCAGGATTACGAGGAGGCCGTGAAATGGTACACCGCCGCGGCGGAGCAGGAAATCGCACCGGCGCAGTGCAATCTGGGCCTGTGCTATCAGACGGGCCGGGGCGTGGAGCAGAGCGATGTTCAGGCCGTCAAGTGGTTTTGCCGCGCCGCCCGGCAGGGCGACAAAACGGCGCAGCACAATCTGGGACTGCATTACCAAAATCAGGAAGCGAAGGCCGCCGCCGAGGCGGAATTGGCGGCACAAGCCGCCGCTGCGGCCGCCGAAGCGGAACAAAGCGGGGAATCGCTTGAGACCGAGTCTTCGTCCTGAACCCGCCAGCCAGCTACTTCAATTTGACCGCCTTGCGGTCCGTGCCATCCTGGTGAACAATCATTTCAGTCACCGCGCCGGCTTCATTCCTGACGAACTTGATCTGGGCGTCCCCGGCGGTATAGAAGAATTCCGTTTCGGATCCCGGAAAAACCTCATACGGCCATGCGTCGTCAAGCGCGAATCGCCCGCTCTGCCGGGCCACCAGCCGATCACCGTCGCGGGTGATGACCATGGATTGTCCGGCATTGAATTCATACCACCCCACATAGCTGTCATAAACACTGTGATCAATCCGGGCCGCCACGCGTTGTTGAGGGGGGCTGAATTTGTGGAGGTTGTAACGCGAACCAAGCAGGTTGAAGCCGATCTCGTCAATGTCGTTCGCCGAATTCGCCAGCACCACCGCACCATGTCCCTCCCCGTCGAAGCCAATGAACGAGCGAAAACCGCCGGTGCCGCCATTTTGCCACACGATGCCCGCAAAAATCTGCCAGCCAAGACCGACCTTTTGCAAAAATCCAGATCTCCGCAGCGGGGTCTGGGTTTTCATCATGGCTGAACCAAGCGGCGAACGGCTTTGTTCCATGTTCGCGGCGAGAAACTTAAGCAGATCGTTCGCGCTGGAATGAAAAGCCCCGCAACCGGCCAGCGTTGGCACATCCCAATATTTTACCGGCGGGCCGACTGAACTGTGGCCGGTCGCCAAACGCAATTTCATTTCCGTTGAAAGCGTGATTCGCGTGCTGTCCATGTGCAGCGGTCCGCAAATCCGCCCCACCACAAGGGACTCGTAGTTTGTGCCCGCCCTCAGCGCGAGGACATGTCCCAACAATCCCATGCCAAAATTGGAATATTCAAATTTTGATCCAATTTTGCGCGTCAAGTTGCAGGTTGAAAGAAATTGATACATTTGCTCCACGGTGTAATCCGCGTACGGATTGTCGCCATCCGTTGGGGACAGGTTGCCTGGCAAACCGGGCAGGCCTGAAGTGTGGGTGGCGAGATCAAGCAGGGTGATTTCCCTTCCATCTCTGATCGGTGTTCTGACGGATGCTGGCAGAAATTTTCCAATCGGGTCGTCCAGCCTGACTTCACCCCGATCCACCATGTCCTGCAGGAGCAGCGTGGTGAACACCTTGGTGATGGATCCGATTTCGAAGATGGTGTCCCCATCCACCTCCCCGGCCCTACCGCGCCCGCTCTTTCCGCGGGCAACCACCACCTTGGTCCCGCTTTTATCAATCAGCCCGACAACAATTCCCGGCGCCCGGTTTTGTTTGTCCACACTTTCCTTGAGAATGTCCGCCGTCATTTGCCTAGTTCCCTCCACGGACTGGCAACCAGCCGCCATCAGGACGAGTGCGATTGTGGCGGCGAAAACGGCTTTTGACGTGGTCGTTGCGTTCATCCTTCGTCCTTTGATTTGGGTGATCGTCGCGAATATGCGAATAGCCTTCCGCCATGTCAAGAAGCGCCGGATCCTTGACGTTCCCGGCTTTGCCTGCGAACTTTTGACCGCTTGGCGCAAGATTCGGCAGATTCGGCGGCAGGCAATTTGTTCGCCAAAGTCACGCAAACTCCCGCCGCGCAGTCCCTGCTTCGGCGACTGGAGGCGGGCGGCGCATTGTCCTGCGCCGGCGTCAGCGGGGCGGCGCAGCCGTTTCTGGCGGCGTGGTTGCATCAGGCTTTGCCCAACCGGCCGATGGCCGTCGTCACCAGCGGGTTGAAGACGCAGGAGAGCTTCCAGCAGGACATTGAAACATGGCTGTCGGCGAACGGGTTCAAGGTTCGAGGTTCAAGGTGCAAAGTCGCGGAGACTTCCGATCAATCCGAGACCCTTCATGAGCGCAACACGCCCTTGTTTTATCCGGCCTGGGAGATTCTGCCCCACGAGGCGAAACTGCCGCATGCGGATGTCATCAGCGAACGATTGGAAACGTTGATCGCGCTGGCAGCCCACGCCGACGGCAAAGCTCAACCGGCAAAGCTGGTGGTGACGAGCGTCACTGCGCTGCTTCAGCAGACATTCACGCCGGAAAGCCTCAAGCGGCGCGCGCGCATGTTGAATCGCGGCGACCGGATGGAGCTGTTGGACCTCGTGGAATGGCTTGAGGAGCAGGGTTATGAGCCGGAGGCGCAGGTGACGCAAAAGGGCGAACTGGCCCTGCGCGGCGGCATTCTTGACATTTACCCGATCACGAGCCCTTGGCCGGTGCGGCTGGAATTTTTTGGAGACGAACTGGAATCGCTGCGTCATTTCGATCCCCTCACCCAGATTTCGCGGGACGCGATCCATTCCATCACGTTGCCGCCGGGCGGGGAGTTGGGAATCCTGAAGCGTGAGCGGAAACCGGACGGCGGCGGCGCAAAAGGGAATGATTTTGCACTCGCGACATTGCTGGATTATTTGCCGAAGGAAACAATTTTTCTGATTTGCGAACCGCAGAGCATTTCCGTTCAAGCCGGACTGTACGCGGGTCAGGTTCAGGAAGGCGACCCGTTCTATTTATCGTGGGAGGATTTTCGCGGGGAACTGGCGGCAAAAGGCATGACCGCGTTGGAAGTCCTGGAAGGGGATGAATCGGGCGAAATTCTTGCGTCGGATGAAGAGCAAAGCTCCCCTCCCACCAGCGTCCTCAATTTTTCCTCCCTGGATGCGTTTCGTCCGCTGGGCGCGCGCGCGCCGGAACCGCCGATCGCCGAGGCGCAGCGGCGGGAGTTTTTTGCCCAGCTTCACCGGTGGTCTCGCCAGGGACATGCGGTATACGTGTTCTGCAACAATGACGGCGAACGGCAGCGCTTCGGGGAGATTTGGCGGGATTACGGATTTGATCACGACACGCAACTGCGCGTTCAACTCGGCGCGCTCGGACGCGGTTTCCTGTTCGAGGACGCGAAACTGGCCGTTGTCACGGACGCGGAGATTTTCGGCCGTTACAAGGTGCAGCGCCCACGGCGGCTAAAATCGCCGCACGCGCAGGCGGCCCGGTCGGCGCTGGACATTGATTTTACCGAGTTCGATGAGGGTGATTACGTGGTGCATTTGCAGCATGGAATCGGGCGTTATCTGGGATTGAAAACACTGCCCATCGCGGTAGGGCGAAAGAATGCCGGAGCCGGCGCGGAGCCGGATGCCGGGGAGGAATGCCTGGTGATCGAATACGCGCCGCACGACCCCGAGCAAAGCGCGCCGAAGCTCTACGTGCCGGTGACCGAGGCGCACCTGGTCGGCAAATACGTGGGCGCGGGCAAGGCGCGGCCACCGTTGAACACGCTGGGCGGTACGCGCTGGGCCAAAGCCAAGGCGCAGGTGGAACGCGCGGTGCGCGACGTGGCGGGCGAGTTGCTCGCGATCCAGGCCGCGCGGGAATCGCAACCGGGCCACGCGTTCGCGCCGGACAACCCGTGGCAGCGCGAGTTCGAAGGTTCGTTTCTTTACGAGGAAACGCCGGACCAAATGCGCGCCATCAACGAAACCAAGGGCGACATGGAACGGCCCAAGCCCATGGACCGGCTGATTTGCGGCGATGTCGGCTTCGGCAAAACGGAGGTGGCCATCCGCGCGGCGTTCAAGGCGGTGATGGACGGGCGGCAGGTGGCCGTGCTGGTGCCGACGACCGTGCTCGCGCAGCAGCATTTCAACACCTTCCGCGAGCGGATGGCGGATTACCCCGTGCGCGTGGAATTGCTGTCGCGGTTCCGCAGCCCGCGCGAGCTCAAGCGCGTGGTATGCGACCTGCCGGCGGGGTCGGTGGACATCGTGATTGGCACGCACCGCCTGCTGCAAAGCGACATTGCGTTCAAGGACCTGGGGCTGGTGGTCATTGACGAGGAGCAGCGGTTCGGCGTGATGCACAAGGAAAAGTTCAAGCAGCTTCGGCGGCTCGTGGACGTGCTGACACTGAGCGCCACACCGATTCCGCGCACGCTTTACCTGGCGCTGACCGGCGCGCGCGACATGAGCACGATCGAAACGCCTCCGCAGGACCGCCTGCCCGTGGAAACCATCGTCGCGCAGTATGACGAGCGGCTGATACGCGACGCCATCCAGCGCGAAATCAACCGCGGCGGGCAGGTGTTCTTTCTGCACAACCGTGTGGGGACGATTGAACTGACGGCGCAGAAACTGCGCGGGCTGCTGCCGCAGGCGCGGATCATCGTCGGCCACGGACAGATGCACGCGGATGATTTGGAGGAAGTGATGACGACCTTCGTGAACGGCGAGGCGGACGTGCTGCTTTCAACCACGATCATCGAAAGCGGCCTGGATATTCCAAACGCGAACACCATCATCATTGACCGCGCGGACCGTTTTGGCTTAAGCGATCTTTATCAATTGCGCGGGCGCGTGGGGCGCTACAAGCACCAGGCTTACGCCTACCTGCTGCTGCCGCGCCACGCTGGATTGCTGGCGGACGCGCGCAAGCGTATCACCGCGCTCAAGCAGTATTCCACGCTCGGCAGCGGCTTCAAAATCGCCATGCGCGACCTGGAAATCCGCGGGGCGGGCAACATGCTGGGGCCCGAACAGAGCGGACAGATCACCGCGGTGGGCTTTGACCTTTACTGCCAGTTGCTCAAGCAAAGTGTGGCGGCGTTGAAAGACGAAAAGGTGAAACCGCGCGTGGAGGTGCAGGCGCGGTTCGACTTTCTGGCGCTGAATCCGGGGGAGGAAGCGGGACTGGTTCGAACATCAAGGTCCAAAATTGAACGGGCGGAGGAAGAACTGGAAATCAGTGTGCCGCGCGAGACGGCCAGTTATGTGAGCGAGCCGGAGGCGCCGGCGGAAGCAGGCAGGCGTCAAAAGGAATCGGGAAAAGCGGCGGCGTTCCTCCCGCTCAGTTACATCGCGGAAGCGCCGCAGCGGATTGAGATATACCGCAAGCTGGCGCAGGCGACGGAAAAAAGCGCGTTGGAACGGTTGCGGACGGAATTGCGGGACCGTTTCGGCCCGCTGCCGGCGGCGGTGGAACTGCTTTTGCTGGCGGGCGAAATCAAGATCCTGGCCAGCGACAAGGGTGTGACCGTCATCGAAGTGAAAGAGGACAAGCTGATGCTCACGCGCAACGGTGATTATATCATGCTCGGCGGCAAATTCCCCAGGCTCACGAAAAGCGACGCCAAGGGAAAACTGAAGGAGATCAAGCGGCTTTTGCTGGCGCTGTGAGCGCGTGCGGTGGGCGCGCAGTGTCGTTTTCGCCCGCAATACATCCGGCGGCGCGGCCCAAATCCTGTCGATCCTTGTTATTTCTTGAATATCACCGGAATCCATCGCTTGACAAAAACGGCTTATGCGTGGGATAAGTAAAGCTCGTTCTTGAGGCAAACTGCCACGCCGGGCTTGCGCGTGGCGATACGTGAAAGGTTTGTATGAAGACGCTCGCTTCTCCGTGGAAAATCCACTTCCCTCTGCTTACCCTAGCAACGGCAATATTATTGGCATTCACTGCGGAACATGCTTCCGCGCAATCCAGCAATCAACCGCCCTCGGTGGCGATTGTCTCACCGACCAATGGCGCGGTGTTCATCGCGCCGGCGGATATTCCGATCACCGCCGACGTGACGCTTGGCGACCACTGGGTGAACCTCATTTCCATTTTCGAGGGCACCAATCGCCTCATCACCCTCATCCTCGACCCGCTCCCGCATTTCACCAATGGCATGGTGGTGCCAATCCAATACACGTGGAGTGGCGTCCCGCCCGGGAATTACTCGCTGACAGTCGTCGCCGGCGACACAGCCGGCAGCAGCGCAACTTCCGCCCCGGTGAATATTTCCGTCATCATCCCGACCAACCCTATTCCCACGGTGACCATCGTCGCGACTGATCCGGTGGCGTCGGTGTTTGGCGACACCGGGACGTTCACCGTCTATCGCACGGGCTTCGGCAGCAACAACATCAACGTATTTTATACCATTGGCGGCACGGCCTCGAACGGTGTGGATTATGCCACGCTGCCCAACATCGTCACCATTCCTGCAGGCGCCGCTTCGACGGTCATCACGGTCAAGCCGCTGCCGGATCCCCTGCCCGATCCGGATGAAACCGTCATCCTCCATCTGACCCAGCCGCCCGGCCTGTCGCCGACCTCCTATCTCGTGGGAGTTCCAAACACGGCGGCAGTCACCATCACCGGCAATGTCTCAAACAGTCCGCCGACGGTGAGCATTGTGTCCCCGACCAACGGCGCCGTTTTTGTCGCGCCTGTGGATATTTTCCTGCTTGCCAACGCGTCGGACGCCGACGGCCCGCAAACAGTCGAGACGGTGGAGTTCTTTGATGGAACCAACAGCCTCGGCATCGCCACCAATTTCCCCGTCGCCAGCCCGATTGGGCCGTTTCATCTCATCTGGAGCAACGCGCCTCCGGGGATTCATGTCCTGACCGCAGTCGCGACGGATGACCACGGCGCAACCGGCACCTCCGCGCCGGTCAACATCACGATTTTCAGCCCCAGCAACACGCCGCCGGTTGTTTCCATCTTCGCCACGGACCCGATTGCCGTGGAGGGAACGAATTTTCACTGCGTCCCGCCGACCGCCGTGTTCACCAACTTTTGCACAGGAACAAACACAGCCACGTTTTTGGTGCATCGTGCCGGGGACATGAGCGCGGACCTGACGGTGTATTACGGGATCGGAGGCACGTCGTCGAATGGCGTGGATTACGCGCTGATCCCGGACAACGTGACGATTCCGGCCGGGAAAAGTTTCGCCCTTGTGACGATTGTGCCACTGGAGGATGTGGACCCGACGCCGCGTCTGTTTGACACCGTGGTGCTTTCCCTGACGTTGCCGCCGCCGGGGCCGGTGACCACACCGCCGCCTTACCTGATTGGATTTCCGAGGCGGGCCGCAGCCATCATATTGGAGGATTTTGATTTGCCCTGCCCGCGGGCCAGCGTCTCGCCGGATGGGTGTTTCCACGCAAGTTTGCCGGGCGCGAACGGCTCGGTCATCTGCCTCCAAAGCTCGACCGACCTGGTCAATTGGACGCCGGTCTGCACGAACATGGTACTGAAAGGATCGGCAGACTTTGTCGATCCAGATGCCGCGACGGTCGCCGCCAGGTATTATCGCACCGTGCCCGCGACCGGCGCGCCGTCGTACTGAATTGTCCGCCCAAACAACGTTGCGCGTTCCGGTGAATCCGCCGGGACGTGATCTGTCTGGTTGCCGCAAGCATGAGATTGCCATAGGCCGTTTTTCCGGGGAAACTGGCGTCCGCTTGTGCATCTGGCCCATTTGAAACTGCGGGACTTCCGCAATTACGCGCGCCTGGACACCGGGTTTGGCCCGGGGTTTCACCTGCTTCTGGGCGACAACGCGCAGGGCAAGACCAACGTCCTCGAAGCGATTTATTTGATGGCCACGCTGCGCTCGTTCCGCGGCGTGGGCGGCGCGCAAATGGTGCGGCACGGGCAAAAAGGTTATTTCGTCGGCGGCCAGGCGGTGGGCCAGGGCGACCACGACATCAAAATGTACTGGTCGGCCAGCGAACGGAAACTGAGCCTGGACAACCGGCCCATCCGCAAGCTGACGGATTATCTGGGCGCGCTGCGCGTGGTGATTTTTTGCACGGAGGACCTGCAATTGGTCAAAGGCACGGCGCGGGCACGGCGGCGGTTTGTGGACCTGCTCCTGACCCAGACGCACCCGGGCTATCTGCCGCTCTTGCAGCGTTACGCGCGCGCACTCCGTTCCCGCAACGCCCTCCTGAAGCAACGCACGGCCGACGAGGCGGCGCTGGACAGCTTTTCCGCCGAACTGGTGCGCGCCGGGGAGGAAATCATCCGCCTGCGCCGCGAACTGACGCCGAAGCTGTCGCCGCTTGCCCGGCTCGCGTACCGGCGCATCTCGCACGACGCGGAGGAATTGCGCCTCGATTACCAGCCCGGCGTGAAAGGGGATTTTGCGGTGCAACTCGCCCAATCCCGCCGACGCGAACGGACGTATCGCACGACGTTGATCGGGCCGCATCGCGATGAATTCCCGCTGCTGCTGAACGACCGCTCCGCGGCGCAATTCGGCAGCGAGGGGCAGAAACGGACCCTGGCCATCGCGCTCAAGATGGCGCAGGCGGAGTATCTC
>Ga0206996_1176_pt1 | contig 12521 bp, 8 predicted proteins | sample Alteio_BWMinCont_2_FD_153467 | JGI IMG/M metagenome (GOLD analysis project Ga0206996, IMG submission 153467) | Enriched cells from forest soil in Barre Woods Harvard Forest LTER site, Petersham, Massachusetts, United States -... | ecosystem: Environmental > Terrestrial > Soil > Temperate forest >...
ATATGGTCTGCATAGGCCACGTTCACGGCAGAACGTAGTAACCGTCTGCCCGCTACGCGCCTGATCGGAAATCAGCCTTCGCCACTTCGTCCACGCTTTTTTTTCTGCGTTTGGTCATGTCGCAACATTGCAGTGCGACATGATCTTTTGCAAGATGGGGTTCGCTTAACGCTCACTGGACTACCAGCGGAATCCCGCCCAGGGCGGTCAAGGTCTCTTCGAGTGGCTTGGGATCCACTTCGAACAGTAACGGGGACTCGGTTGGCGAAGGCTTTTGCACTCGGCGCATGCCCGCCATCGTACGCGAATCGCGCACCTTGCAGGTGCCAATTCCTGAGTACACGCCTTCTCTTGTCGTTGTGGTTTTAAAGCCTATCCATGTGCTCTAACACCCTCTTCGCCAACCACCGAGCTGCCAAACGTCCTCGTTATCGACGGATCGGGGGCGTACTTGTTCCATTTCCGCGGATTGACTAGATGCCTCATACTCAGAATCTTGGGTCGGGGGACATGAACCTTCCGAAGTTGGAAGAGTTGTACCGGGCGCCGAAGTTGTCGAGGCCGGATTCGAAGTCGCTGCCGGTGAATTTGTGAGCGAAGAAGACGTGTTGAGAGGGGCGTCGTACGCATAGGCTGCCGCGTCGTAGGTATGGGCGGAGCGCAGCGCTGCCATTAGAAGGAGCTTACAAAAACTAGAAACCAGAAGGCAAACATGGGTAGTGTCAACAGTGCATCGATCGCGACACTGCGGAACCTGGCCCTGCCCGATAGCGCCTCTACAGTTTCTGCTGTCAACCAAAGCGTGGCGAGGATTGCGACGATTCTAAAATATGAGAATATGCCTTGCGCAAGATGCGGATGGACTCCGCGCAACGACAGCGTAATAAGAATCGCCAGCCAACCAGAAATGACTCCGCCCCGCATTAGTAGACATATCTGGCCTACGAGTCGTGTTTCTGCAGTGTCCGTCATTTCCATCTCCTCCTAGGAGCCTGTCTGAAAATTGACTTTTTAAAGAATGATTGTTCGCGCGAAGCGCCCATATAGCGCTATCCGGTGCAGTGCGCGTCCGCTTACGATGAGACCGCTCCTATGATTGGCATTCTCGGGAGCATCCTTTTCCCGCTCTCCACCTTCTTTTAGTCTTTCTTCTTCGCTTTACTCGTAACCTATCTTGTGAAACTTCAAAAGATTGTGAGTCATACAGATTAAAGCCCACTCGCCTCGTACCTTCTCCAACCCGCGCAAGAGAAACTGCCGGAATCCGCGGGCCTGCTTGATCTGCCCGAACACCGGCTCAACTATACATTTTCGTTGCGCGTAAACGGCCGCCCCCACCTTGGTCTTCAGCTTTCGCTTCATGCGCTCCACGCGACTGGCATTTGCCGGTAAGGGGCCCCGTTTGCAGGGCTCGTTCCGCTCCCCGTGTTTCTGTTTCTCCGTCGCCACAAACCCTTCCATCCTTCTCTTCTCCAGGTACTTCAGATTTTCCTCTGAGCAATACCCGTTGTCCGTCAGAACTTCTTCCGGTTTCTGTCCCGATTGTTCTTGGATCGCCTTGATCAGCGGTACCACCTGTTGTTTATCGTTGGCGGCTTGGGTTACGGTCTGCCCCACAATCAATTGGAGAACCGGCTCCACCGCGACCTGCGTGTTGTAGCCTTGCACGAATCCATCTGGCCCTTTCATGATGCGGGACTCCGAATCCGTAAAGTTGTACTGGTCCTTCGGTTCCGGCTGCGCTTCCTTGCGATCTTTACCCTCGCTCTCGGCCTTCTCGCGCGCTCGCTCTTTCAACGCCTTCTTGGCTTCCTTAATCCGCGCTATCCGCGTTTCCCGTCGCTGTAACTCTTCGGGCAGTTCCTCACCCTGGCGCTCCCGGCCGTATCGTTTATCCTCTTCTTCATCCGCGGCCCCTGCTTGTTTCAACAACTCTTGCACTTCCTCCCGTAGCCGCTTCTCGGCCTCCTCCATCCGTCCATAACTCATGGCCTTGTGCTTGCTCGCGTTGGCTTTTACTTTGCTCCCATCCAAAGCCACTCGTCCCAACTTCAGCGCTCCCATCTCTAACACCAACCGCAACACCTGCTGGAACAGTCCTTCCAGCGCTTTCAAATGAACTTTCCGAAAATCCGATATGGTCCGGAAATCCGGCTGATTGCCGGCGGCCAATACGCGGAAAGCCACGTCTTCCGCCAGACGCTTCTGAATCCGGCGAGAGGAAAACACTCCCACGCAATAGGCATACACCAGAATCTTGACCATCATGCGCGGGTGATACGGTGGTTGACCGCGATCTTCCTCTTCATAGACCGACTCGATCGCCGAAAGGTCCAACTCGTCGACCACATCCGACACACAGTAAACCAAGTGATCCTCCGGCAACCAGTCACGAAGGCTTTGCGGTAACAGCAAATCTTGTTCAGGAAGGTAACTTTTGTAAGTCTTGGTCATGACTCACAACCTTGCACACACTTATATTGGTTTCAAGTGAATTCAACATGACTTGAGATGAATTCTCGGACAGACTCCTAGATCGGTGGACCCATTGGAGTTTCGTCAGCTGGCGTCGGCCCGACGAGATCACTTGCTGGATCATTCGTCATGGTCTTTTTGCGTTGCTGGTACTCTAGCAGGTCCCTGGAGTGTTGGAAGAGTCCGTCCACGCTCCCGAACGGGTAGCGCCAATCGAAATGAATGTCTTGTAGTTCGTTGCCTTGGACGTAGCTTAGATGGATGTCTGTACCTTCGATGTTTCCTCCGCGGTATTGGAGGCCTTGGTGAGAACCAAATGCATCAAGCCCTTCATTCGGCCCATTCAAGCGGGAAAGCAACTCGCTGAAAGAGTGCCCAGGAAGTGCAGATAAAACGCCCGAAGCAGCGGAGGTACCGAGCACATTGTTGGTAAAGACACCCTGAAATCCGCTGAACAAGCCCGCGCCGTTCACAACGGTAGCCTGCGTATTTGACGCAAAAACGCCTTGGTATTTGTTGTCGATATGGATTCCGCTCGCGTCAAAATTTACATCGTGACCAGCGGCGTTGCCGTGACTGTCCGTTTGGATGGTCGTATTCGTGAAATTCTTGCGATCTTTATCCCATGCACCAACATAATCGTTGTGACAAGTATTTGATTCCTGTCCACACCCTTTCTCCCAAAGATCCAGGCCCTTCGGGTCGGTATAGCGCAAAGGATTGTTCCTGGCATATGCATAAAGATTTAACCGCTGCGGGTCTGTTAACCTGCGCTTGGTGACGACGATTGGGTCTGGGCTCATGAAACGACCCATTGAAGAGCTGTTGTACCTAGCCCCAAAGTTGTCAAGGCCGCTCTCGCTATCGCGTTCTTTGCCGGTAAAGTGCATTGGAGTGGGATCGCCGCAAGAGCCGGATATGGTTTGCCCATCACCAAAGGGTCCGCTGGAGATGGTCTCGCAAGCAGCACCCGAGATGTTGGAGCGAACGCGCTCTGTGCCGAGCCAGTCTCGATGGGTGAAATATGTCGTACCGTTGTTGTACGCGGCGAGATGCGTGCTGCCAGCATAGATTTCGCCGCGATTCCACCCGCCCGAGGAATTCACTTCCGCGACCTGGTGACCCGAGATGTCATAAAGATAATCAACGCTGGCACTGGCGGTCTTGCGTACGCGGCGTCCGTTGGCGTCGTAGACATACGTGGCTGTGGCACCAGCGTCCACTTGAGTGACGCGATTCTCCGCATCATACGTGTAACTGTGAACCCCATCATTCAACAGGTTTCCTGCGGCATCGTAGGAGTAGCCGTCCATTCGATTATTGTTGTTGGGGCTGCCTGGGTTGTTCCCGGTAAAGGTCAGCATCATTGAGTTCGGGCCGTTCTGCTGCCAGCGGTTGCCGAAGCGGTCGTAATTATAAGTGTAAGTAACGTGGCCGCTAGTTGGGCTTGCGCAGGTGCCATTATTGAGGTTTGAACAGGTCAGGCGGTTGAACGGGTCATAAGCATAAGCCCAATTGCCGTTCACGCTGTCGTTGGCGGATATGACGTTGCTGTTCGGTGCGTAGGCCAAGCTCAGACTATACAAGGTAGCGGGCGCACCGTTTCCTCCCCCGACCATTGAACCACCCGACGCAGCGACACTGAAGGAAGGTTGAGAAAAGCTCGAACTTTGGTTGGTGGAAGAGCCTACTGCGAGTGAGTAGTTCGTAGATGATCCGGTACTTTTACTAGCGAGGCTGACCGTTGTAGAAGAAGCCGTCGCGGTCACGGGAAAGCCAGAGTTTCCGTTGATCGCTTGAGCCAAGGAACTAGCCAGTGAAGTGGCCGTGCTACTTTGGCCATAGCTTACGGAACACTGCGCACCGTTCACCGTAATCCAGACACTCCCGCTATCATAGATTGTGGCACCTGCGTTTTGACCGCCCGTGAGCGTCGAGCCGGAATTGCTGCTCGTGAATGACGAACCAGCGAAATCGGTGGAATCGTAGGTCCACGAAGATGCCAACAAGTAATTCGTGCTTGCACCTGTGGTCTTTGCAGTCATAGAAACTGTGCTTCCCGAGGCGGTCGCGGTTACTGAGGCCCCCGAGTCCGCATTTATATTGGACGCGAGAGCCGAGGCGATTGACGAAGTCGTGGTTCCCGAGCCGCTCCAACTTACGGCGTTGCTGTGCCCGTTCGCTGTGATCGTGCTGGTGCCGGAATCGTATACAGTCGTATAAGTTGCATTGATGCCGCCAGAAAGCGCGGAGCCAGAAGGCGTACCCCCAAATGAAGCATGAGTAAAATCTGTCGAGTCGTAATTCACGGACGTGGAAAGAGAGTAATTGGTTGCAGACCCAGTGACTTTGGCCGTCAGGTTAACCACACTGCCGCTGGCAGAAGCTGAGACCGACGAGCCCGAGTCTGAGTTAATCGCACTGGCAAGTGCCGACGCAATTGAACTATTATTGCTGCCCTGACCGTAGTAAACGAAGTCATTATGACCGTTCACAGCGACGTAGATGGTGCCATTGTCATAGACAAGTGTTGCGCAACTCTTTGCATGGCAACCTGGTGGAGCCACGTATTTCGATTGCTCAAGGCCGCTAATCGTGACGCTGCCAGCGCCTGGGGCACCTGCCTGTGTTTGTACCTGTTTACTCTGAAGGTTCCCCGAAAGAGTGACGCTGCCTGTGCCAGGCATCGCCGGAGCGCCCACTATGACTTGTTCGCTGCCGCTCAAGGTCGCAGACCCGGTGGAACCCGTCACACCCACAAAGCCATTCGTCGAAACGGATTGAACCCAAGTTCGGTTATTGTAGGCAAGCGACTGCGTAGCACCGTTTCCTAAAGCCGCCGAAGTCATCTCTCCGAGCGCATTGTAGTGGACCCCGGAGAGTAATGTGGCCGGATGGTACCAGTCCGAAAGACTGCTGGTAACTTGCGTGAGGCGACCTGCCGGGTAGCTGTAAGTAAGAGTCACGCCCATGCCGTTGGTGGCAGACGTAATATCCCCGGCCAGGTCGTAGCCGTAGGCTAACGTGTAACTGCCGCGGCCATAGATCGATGGTGGCGCTTGATACTCGTAGTTTGTCCGACCCATAGCGTCATAGCTGATGTAATCAATCGCCTGTCCGGCCGCTTGGGCATACACCAAACGCCCGATTGTGTTTTGAAGCGCCGGGGAAAAATAAGGACAACAGGAAGCATTATCGTAAAAGAATGACGCTGTGGGTGTTCCGTCGCTGTAGGTTTTGGAATTCACGCGATTCAAGGTGTCATAGGCAAACGTCGTGCTTATCCCGCGAGCATCGGTTTTTGTTGTTACGTTGCCGTTTGGATCGTACGAGTATGCAGTTGAGCCAGACTCCGGGCCGTTGGAGTTGGTTAAGCGCGAAAGCGAGTCATAGACAAAAGTGCGAGCCGTGACACCTGGTTGATTAACTTGGAGCAAATTATCAAGCGCGTCGCGCTGATAGGTGGTCAGAAACCCTGTCCCGCCGATTGCTAAGCCGCAGGGAGCTGGCGTGCCGCTCGACCCTATCAGAGTTGTGCCGCTGACCTCACAAACCGAAACGAGTCGGCCGAGACCGTCTGTTTGCGAAATGCGCGTCACAGGTTGCGTGCCATTCCCTTCGTCCTGAACCTGGATTGCGGGGCCTGCATAGGTTGTGAGGATCGAGGAATTGTCGGGATGTGTGATTTGTCTCGCGCGACCCAAGGCGTCGTAAGCGTACGTGGTCAAACCATACGTGGGATCGCCGGTCGTGCAGTAGGGGTTGGAAACGGTGTGGACGTGGCCCATGCCGTCGTATGTAGTATCTGTGCGATCACCGCTGCCGCAATCAGGGTCGGAGGTGAGTAACGTTTCAACGACGTGGCCGATGCCGTCCATCACGGAAATAGCGGTCAGGGAGTTCCCAGATGAGATGAGCCTTGAGGTCGTCGCAGTGGGCGAGGGAGGCGCATCGTTGTAGGTGATGGTGGTCTGACCTCTGTCGGGGTATGAGGTTTGGGTTAGCCGACCCAGAGGGTCTGCGTAGGTATAAGTCGTGGTTTGATTGTTTGGGTCTGTAGAGGAAAGCAACAATCCGCGAGGATAATCGTAGCAATATTTTGTTGTGTGGCCCGCGGCGTCGGTTACTTGGGTCAGGTATGCGTCGCTGGGGCTACTAGGTGGCGCGCTCCCGCCGCAGGAGGAATAGCTGTCCGCATAGAAGGCTTGCGTTTCGTGGTTGGTTCCGGTTACGTCTGCGCAATTTGCGGCGGGTTGACCACAGGCATCGGTCACGGTGGCGACTTGTCCCGTGTCGTAATATACATATGTTGTTACGGGAGAATTTCCGCCAGTGTTCAGCCAGTGTGTTACGGAAGTCGCGTTGCCACGCGCTGCGCTTACCGAAACCAAGTCCACCGCGCCGGATGGCGTCAACGAAGCGCCGTCGTACTGATAACTGGTTTGATTCATCTGATTTCCCGAACCGTCGTACACGGTTACGCTGTCCGGCTTATTCACTATGTGGGTAATGAAATTATGGTAAGCGATGCTCGTGTGCCGCCTAAGAGGCCCGATTGCCGACGTGTTGAGTCCCGCGCTCAGCGCGCTCGGATTAGTGGGACATGATGGGTCTGGCGGTTTTGCACCCTCGCCCTGAAACCCATACTCGTAAATGTCAGAAACCTGCCAATTCCCGCCGTAGCAGCGCAACGTCGCGTTGCCCTGCCCGTTATCGAGAACGGTTTGATCGCCGATTACGTGATACACGCTCGCCCATGTTTTGTTGACGGTTTTCCAAGTCTTTCCGCTTCCGTCTTGGTAAGAGACCTGTTCTTCGACGGGAACTTGACCCACGCCAATGTCGCTGCCTGGAATGTAGGAATATGCCGTGGTTGTGACTTGCCCTGTGACGAGGTCGGTGCTCGTCAGTGTCGTGCTTTTTTGCGACCACGCGGCAGCATTTCCCCCGAATCCCCATGTGGTGGGTGAATACGAGAAATGCTGATGAAGTACTTCTGTTACGCCGTCGTAGCTGACATATCGATCCGTAATAGCGGCAGTGCCATGAACTAAAGAACATGTCGCCGTGGCCCCTCCTGATACTTGCCATTGCTCGTTCGATTCTGCCGAAGAGGTATTCAGACCCCACAGATAGCGGACGTAACCACCGCCGGGGAAGATGATCTTGTTGGGCCGGGCGTAGGTGCCGTCATAAGAGAACAGGTATTTCTGTTCGGGATTTCCAGGTATGTCTATTTCGCTCACCGCGGCGATTGCCTGTGGGGATGTCTGATTCGCGGTCATTGCGCAACTGGCTAGTCCGTTGTCACCAGCATCGTAGCCTGTCTCGGGAAAGCTTTCCGTGACTTGGGTCCAGTGGACAACCGCGTTTCCGCCAAGTCCTGCGACCGTCAGTTGATCGCCACCGCTGCTGCCAAGGCCGCTCCAAGAAACGACGGTGCGGCCCAAGGTGTCCTTATAACTGCCGCTGGTTCCGCTGTTGGAGCTGCCCGTGAAGGTGATTTGGTTGCCGTTTCTATCTGTGATCGTTTGCGCGATCAGTCCCCACGGCGTCGGCACAGTTGACGGCGCGAGTTGGAAGCTTGGGAACTGGTAATTCGTGCCCGAGGGGTCCGTGACGGTAAGCGGAGGATGGACAGGCCAGGCGGGGGTGGGCGCCGATGCGATAAAGTCGTACGCGCCTGCACTGACCCCTATCACGCTACACTCCCAACCGTATTGGGTGTTGCCGTCGTCCGGCCATTGACCGCCGCCTGTTCCCAAATTTCGCTGAACGCCGTCGAAACCCCGGAAAACGTAATTTTGCGTGTGGTCGCAATAGACTTCCTGCTCTTGAGGATTTAATCCGTAGGGAGACTTCACAACCGTAGCCGTATAGACAGGAACTTGGTAATTCCAGCCATTAAGCTGAAACGGAGGCGCCGGAAGCAGTACCCACACAACGTTCGGTCCCGTGCCCGATGTGGAGAAACGTTCGGACGAGCTGTAATGGATTCCGAAAGGGAAAGATAGCTGTCGTCCGGGCGGAGGCTGGATGGGCAGGTCGAATGACAGGGAGCCGTCAGCCGGATTCACGGTTTCCGCCCCCATGCCAATGTAATGATGACCCACTCCGGGCTTCGGCAATTCCGCAACCGTCACCGGGTCGGGGACTTGAGCCTGTAGTTTGCAAGCCACAACTAACGTCGGAATCAAAAAAAAGAGAACGCGAACGAGGCGAGCACGGGACATTGAGTCTCCACAGGGCAAAGTGGGAGCCTTATACGTTCGGGTGGGCATTCCTGTCAAGAGAATTTTAATGTACGGTATCATACGCAAAGGTACGATAAACAGAAAGGTACGGCAAGGATCGCGATGCGACTCCTCGTCCAGCAGAACGCCCTGCAAATACGATTCACATCCAGGGTTGACCGAAAATGAAAGACAACCCGCCTCCTTCTTGAAATCCCAAAACATCTCGTCTATCCCCTATAATCAACGGCCCCCGCAAACCGAGGACGCAAAATGTCTGCCAAATATCGAATCAAAGATTCAGGTGACGGCCAGTTCAGTTTGATTGACGACTCAGGCAAAGAGGTAGGTTTTTTACGACACAAAAGACGCGGCAGCGCAGGACCTGAGCGCGCAATGAAGTTGCATGGCGTTGACCGCGACACTTCGCGGCACTGAATTCGAAGAGCTGCGGAAGCAGCGGACTGAACTGGTTGCCTGATCCACTGTCTTGATTCGAAAAATCTTGGCTGCTAGCGGAGGACCAAGGGGTTGCGTCGTCTCGGTCGGTGAATCGACCTGCTGCGAACTACGCTTTCTCGACCCGACGACCGAGGCTGGCCAGTCACAATCTTCGAGTCGTCCAGAAAATCGAGAAGCGGTTGGAGACGCTGCGGAGAGGGGAAAACACTTCATCGGCAACTTTGGGCTGTTTGGTTCGGGCTAATTGTCGTCAACTAGTTACCCAAAACTCTATAATAGAGCGGGGCGACACGTTCCCGGCCTTTATTTTGCTACGTCTGCTACGTTGCATCTTCCGATTACACCTCGAAATCCCCTGCAGCCCACTTGAACCCGACGCCTAATCGTTGTAAGCCCTTTATAAATGCATGTTTGCTCATGGCTGCCGATGGCTACCGACCATAATCTACAAGAGGGCAAAAACACCAATAAAAACGCATGTTTTTAGACCATTGACCGCCGTGTGACTACGTGTGACGATTAAGGCCGTATTTGTTTAGGAGAACAGTCACAATGCGGCACCAATTCAAAGTAGCGATATACCTGCGAAAACAGAAGGTCAGCAACACGGGAAAAGCGTATTGGGGCTTTGAATTGGTCAAGCTGGGCCAAGGCCGGAAACCCACGGGTTCCTTCTATCTTCGCCACGTCAACGACAACGGGAAGCAAGAGTGGGTGGCTGCCGGGCAGCATTTCGAGAATGCTACCGCACTGCGCTCCAAGCTTCTGGCTACCAAGTACGCTAACCGGCAGGGGCTGACCTTGGAGCAGGACGAAGCCTTGGACAACGTTGGCCGGGTCAGCGTGAAGGAAGCAGTAACGAAGTTCCTGAAGGCCAAAGAGCACAAGGCCAAGCGCACAGTGGCCGCGTACACGCTGGCACTCAACACCTTCGTGGATAGCCTGCCGTCACGCGTGCGCTGGCTGGATGAAGTGACAGAACCCGCCGTGAGGCACTTCGTAGACCTTATGACGGCTGCCGGGTTGTCCCCCAAGACCGCAAAGAACCGTGTGCTGATTGTTAGCTTCCTTCTGAAGCATAGCGGCAGCAAGGTTAAGACCCGTTGGGCTGAACTTCCAACGGTGGAAACGCAGCCGGTGCGGGTATTCTCGCCTGACGAATTGCGCAAGGTCTTTCAGACCATGAATGAGGAAGAGCACAGCATCTTTTCTTTCTTCCTTGGCACGGGCTGCCGAGAACAAGAAGTTAGCAATGCGGAGTGGTCAGACATTGACTTTCAACACCGCATTCATACCGTGAGCGCAAAACCAGAGTGGCGCTTTGCTCCAAAGAGTCACGAAATTCGTAGTATACCGCTACCGGCTGACTTGGTGGCGATGCTCAAAGCGCGCCGTCAGAAGAGCGAAGCCAAGTTGATTTTTCCCAACGCAGACGGACGGCCTAACGGACACTTTCTGCGTATCCTGAAACGCATTGCACTTCGTGCGGGTCTTAACTGCGGGCACTGCCTTGGTAGCACCAGCAATCTGACACCAACGGACAAGAAGAAGATCATTGCCGATCACCAAGACAAGCCCTCCGAAGGGGCAGAAGTTCTGTCTGCCAAGCTCAGCCGCAAAGGATTGTCATGCAAAGATAACCCGGTGTGTGAGCATTGGTACTTGCACCGTTTCCGCAAGACGTTTGCCACGAAAATAAACCACGCGGGGCTGCCGCTGAAAGATTTGCAGATCATCCTTGGCCACAAATCGTTGGCCACCACGGAAAAGTACTTGGCCGAATCCAATCTGAAGACTGCCCACATGCGCGGGTTTGCTGACAAGGCGTTTAGCTTCTAGGCGGAATCGCTCCGTCTATCTAGCGCATACGCAACGGCCTCGGAAAGCTCGCAGATTTGCTTTATGACCTTCCGTGCTCGTTCATCGGCCATCGCCATGATGCTGTCAAACCGCTGCGTCTCCGTGTGCTCGCCGATCTGGGCAGCGATAGCATGAAAAGCGAATCTCAGCGGCCCACTCGGAAACTCATCTTCAGCAATACTGCCGAAACGGGTGTTGGACACCATACCGCGCAACTTTTCTTGCGGTGTGCCGGAGATGCCGGACAAGTATGCAACGGCCTTGCGTAAGTGCTCAGAGCAGCGTTTCAGTTGGTCTGCCATTACAGGTCCGTGCTTCACTAAGAATTGCTCTGTCTGCCCAGCGTGTACGCAACGCCCTCAGAGAGCGAACAGATTTGCTGTATGACCGTCCGCGCTTGTTCATCGGACATAGCCGTGATGTTTACAGCAGCTTTACGCTCATCAGACTTGATTATCGAGCCTATGATGGTTAGGTAGTCGTCTTTCAAAGAGCCGTCCGGAAAATCGTCGTGCCAAATGCTTCCAAACTCAGTGTCGTACACCCCCATCAACTTCTCTTTGGGAGCGCAGGAACTGTTGGCCAGGTAGCGAACCGCCTTGCGAAGCTGCTCAGCGCAGCGTGCTAGATGTTCTTTCACTCTGGTCTTTGCTTTGGCACAAACGCGCTTGACCTATTTCCGTGCAGACTTCCAACTCTGTCCGGTAACAGTCTCACGGTGCGGGTCATTGCGATAGACTTATCTCTGGTTGTTTCTTGCATAACATGTCCCAAATTGGACAGTCTTGCTGCATGCCGTAGAGAGTAGCAACGCGGAATGAAAAAGAAAGAACTCACACCAGAACAGGTAGTCTCCGTCCCTTGTCCCACATGCGGTGTTGCTGCCGGACAACGTTGCGTGCTGCATTCAGGTATGCCGCGCACAGAACCACACGTAGACCGGAAGCTTTCCGCGATTGACGCCATCCAAGGGAAATAAATTCCCGTAGCGCAAAAAAAAGGCCCGGCCATCCGAAGATAAGCCGGACTGTTGAGTCCCACCCTCTCCGCCATACCCTATAAAAGGGTAGGCCACCCCCAGAAAAAACGAAGTCAAAGTCAGCCCGGCGCGTTAAGGGTCGCCTACCCGCCCGCCGCCAGTATTGGGGCCCCAGTGGAGGCTGAGCCTAGGGTACCAGGTTGGTGAGCTTGTCTAGCACGGTCGCTTGGAATGGTGCGCGTAAGGGATAGATATGCCAGAGCGCCCCGGCCTTGGTCTGGGAAAGCTTGCTATCAGGTGCCATCACAATCCAGATCGCCTGTCCGTTTTCATGTACGATCGCGTCGAGGATTTCGTACACCTTCGAATTTTGCAAGTGTAGGGTGATCAGCCGCGGCCCCCACTGCCCAGTCGCGATACTACCTCCACAGAAGGTCTGGGGCCCCAGATCCTTTCCGAGTTCGCACACAAGCGTCAAGTCTGCATTTCGCGTGTCAACGTCAGTAACAGAA
>Ga0206996_1180_pt1 | contig 12371 bp, 8 predicted proteins | sample Alteio_BWMinCont_2_FD_153467 | JGI IMG/M metagenome (GOLD analysis project Ga0206996, IMG submission 153467) | Enriched cells from forest soil in Barre Woods Harvard Forest LTER site, Petersham, Massachusetts, United States -... | ecosystem: Environmental > Terrestrial > Soil > Temperate forest >...
ATCCCCAAGGTTGCTGAACGTCTGCCCTAAGGGCCAGTTGCAGAATTCGCTGAAAATCGGATTCAAAAATTCCGATACAGATTTATGTCTCAGCCCCTTAAGAACGCTATTTTAGGCCTACTCCTTTCGGTGAGCTTCTTATTCCCCGGCGATCACTCGAACGCTTTATATAAAGGCTCTGGCCTCTCTCATTCCGTATTTGAAACAGTGATTACTCAGAACAAAAACGAAATCCCTTATCCTTTTCCGGACCTCGTAAGATTCCTCTTCCAGAAATCAGGAACGTCCAGCCGACGAGTGACCATGGTTCTTGTTCCCAAATCCCGATCTCTCCAAGCTAAATTTATCGATTTTAAGCATCCCAGGCTCTTAACCTTGGTCGGATACCAATTCCCCACATTCTTGGGATACGCTCCTACGACCAATCAAATTGAAGTCATCAGTTTTAATTCCAAAGAGGCTCGATTTGAGTTCCATGAAGTCCTAGATTACAAAGAAGGGGGCCATCCTCATCTTGTTCAATCTAATAGAGAGCTTTGTATTCAATGCCACCAACACGGTGGCCCCATATTTCCCCGTGCGCCATGGGGAGAAATGGTTCAAAGAAGAGCAGGCTCAGAAGAAGCTTTCTTTAAGAAACATGGGCATTTTGACCTCATACCCTCCCATCAAAAGGATTTCAATTTAGTGGCCGAGGCCATCATCAAAGCTTTAGGAAACCAAAAAACATATTACGGGGTTGACCTAAAAAACTACCAATCTAAAGAAGACGCCTTTATCGGTCCAACCTTCCGAGGGCCGGCAGCCACCTATGCTTTCGATCTCCGACTTACCAACTGGAGTGCCCAGAAGAAGTTTATAGGCAAAGTCCTTTGCGGGCAAGATATCGAGTGCCGTTTAAAGCTTCTTAAAACAGCACTTATCCAGCCAGCCGTATGGCTAAAACTCGGCAAGATGGATCATCAGGCCAGGGATCCTATCCTGAAGAATTACTATCAAAAAGTAACAAGTGAAATCGTTGATCACTATTGGCCTAAGGATGGATTCGAGTACCCATCGCCTGTGCTGCCAGACCGTAGTGCATTGAAAACCAAGAACGGGAAACCCGTCGGATATTTGATTCGGCCCTTAGTCAAAGGCGCAGATTATACTTTCTTTGACATGCTCAATGATTACCCACCATCTGAATTTTATTATCTCCATTCCCTCAATCTCATCGATTTTAAAGGCGTGCCTATCGAAGAGTTCCATGCGGAAGAGACAACGGACTCTATGATACTTGATCCGAAGACTCCGCGTCCGCCCGTCGGCCATATTTCACGGGATCAAGCCGGGGAGTTCCTTTTCTTATCGATCTCTGAGGGGCTCAATTTCTCTATCCAGGACGAAGGTGTCTTAGCTCCCCTCGAGGTCGAAAAGCTTTCGAAGGTTTTGGAACAATCGAAGTACAGAGAATTCGTTTATCAGTGGCCTCCAAATACAAACCTTGTCATGGCCGAAGTTCTAAAGGATATGAAAAGATTTAAGGAGTCTGAAGTTTATTTAGCAGCGTCATCGGAGAATATTAACAAGGTCGCCTGGATTTCTGAGGAAAGCCTTCCCGCACGGAGCGCAATCCACGGAACATTATTCACCCACTACTGTGCCTCCTGCCACCTGCAACAAAATCTTGAAAGTTATAATCTTCCTCTAAACGACTTGCAAAAACTGGCCCTCGTTCCAAAAATCTGCAAGGATCTTTCGGAAAATAAAATGCCACCGCCAAAGAGTTCAAGGACCCCTACAAGCGATGAGAGAGTTCAAATGATCTTAGATTTGAAATGCAAAAAGTAGGATCACCTACTCCACGTCAAAATCAAAGTACTTGTCGGTGAACGGTTCGTGCTTAAAGGTGTAGTGCCACCACTCTGGAGCGAAGTTATTAAATCCATGTTTTTCCATTATGGCTTTTAGAATAAAGCGGTTCTTCCTTTGGTCGGCAGACACTTCAGGCGCCGTCGTATAAGAGAGTGGGTCAAAACAGGCATACCCTGTTCCCATATCCACGGAATTATCCCCAAAGCGTTGGATCTGGGGAAGCGTACAATTTTTTAATTTCATTTCCTCTGAAAAAGTCTCCTGCTTCGCAACTGGCAGTTTGACCAAAGTTAGATCCACGGCGCTCCCTCGGGCATGAGAAGATTTTGATGACAGATATCCCACTTGAAAAAGTGTAGATTTAACGGCTTTTGGATAGAATTCTTCCTTCATTTTCTGGTCATCTTTGTCTTTGACCCAATTCACGAGAAAATTGACAGCCTTCATGGGTCGGTAGCAGTCGTAAACCTTCAACGTAAGGGACATACCCTTAATCTCCTGCTCGACTTCCCCTAGGGCTTTCGCGGCTTCTCTAGTGAGAATACACTTTGCCTTTTTAAAACCAACTATAGGATGGCCAACAAAGTTATGCGATTCTGCAAGACGGATCTCTTGAATAATGTCTGGGGTTACAGTTTGGAGGTCAACAAACTCAAGGGGTTTTCTTGCTAGAGTCGTGACGGACAAAAAAAATATTAAAAGCATGAGGGGCGATCTTTTCATTTTTATTTTCCAGTTTTAAAAGTTACTCATCAAGGTCGTTTTGACTCTTTCAGAAAGTTTACCAGCTTCTTTCAAAAGAAGGCTCACGTCCCACATGTTTTCTTCACTTAAATTTCCTTCGAATCCTGGCATCCCCGTCAGTCGAATGCCGTTTTTCACCTTCCAATAGGTTTCACCGATGGGATCATCCGTCACTCCACCATTGGGTTGAAAAAGTTGCGGAGGCCGCGGAAAAAGTCCCTGTGCAATGAAGGTTGGAGACTGACTCTCGATTCCGTGACAGACCAAGCAGTTATTCCTATAGGTCTTAGCTCCCTCTACCAAATGGGCTTCGTTAACTTTAAAGGGCGGACTCAAAGCCAGAGCCTCCCTGAAAGCTGCATGTAAAGATGCGCGCGCAATAAATCTCTCGAAAGGAAGGGGGCGGTCTTTTACCGCAACAGGCATTCCGCCTTGAGCGACAAAAAAATATCCTAACAGAGCGGGAGTGGCCAATCCGAGCAAGAAACCTAAGCCAAACCTTTTCACCGGGAACCCTCGTCAACCTATGGCAGGCTTTAACCGCTTTTTGTGCGCAATCAAAGCTGCAACCAGAAGAATAAATTGCAAAGACACAAAAGTGGCGACCGCTGTCGCGCCCCCAGAGGAAAATCCGTAAGAGTGAAGACCGGCAGCAAGAATAAAGTTCACCCCATACCAGGCCATTATCACCAAAAGATAAGCCACAGTGGATGCCGCAAGAATTCCAAAATTCCTAAGCCAACCTATATATCTTGAATGAAGAATCATTATAAAACCCATATCGGCAATGAGCGCCCAAGTCTCTTTTGGGTCCCAACCCCAGAAACGCCCCCACGAATAATCGGCCCAAATTCCACCTAAGATAATTCCTGCGCTGATAAGGCAAACTCCGAGCTGGGCCATCCGGTATGCGTAATGAGCGTAAGTCTTATAAAATTCCTCGGATTGAGGATGTAAAATTGTTTTGATCAAGGCAAAATTCCCTATAAGCATACAAATCGTAAATGCGGCATAAGAAATTGTGACCGTAAGAACGTGCAGCGTAAGCCAGTAATTACTGCGCAAAACTGCGACAATGGGATCCATATCGGGACTTAATATTAAAGGAAAATTCTCGGTCAGCAAAAGCACAAGACTACTTCCCAAAAGTAAAAGACCAACCATCGTCTGATTTCTGTAGAGAGCATACAAAATAGTACTGAATAAAGTGACTCCAAAAGCCACCCAGAGCATTGTTGTGTACATATTAGTCACGGGAGCAAAGCCCGTTATATAAACTCGGGTAAAGAAGCCTCCAACGTGAAAAATCAAAGGGACGGCATAGACTGTAATAATATATTTGGGCTTGACGTTTTTAACGAGCCCGAAGATCAGCATAAGACCTAAACAAAAATAGATTATGCCGGCAATGAGAAAGGGTCGTAAATGGCTAAACTTGACTTCAAGGCCTAATTTTGAGCGAAACCCTTTAAACAGATCCGGAACCTGTTGCTCACTGGCTTGAATGATGAGCTCGTGGGCAGACGCGCCTGCCGTCTCAGGTTCATGTTGCAGGGCTCGCAAATACTGTTTGGCATATTCTATTACAGGGTTTGAAGCAGAGTTCCCTCCATTTATCCCACTGAAATCCACGGCGCCAAAAAAGTGATTCGCCGAAAGAATTTCTGATGCAAAAATAGCTTGATGATAAGCTTCGAGGGTATCTTTTTCTAGCGGACTGAGCGAGCGATGATTTTCTTCATCTTTAGCGATCAGGGGCTTAGCCATCTTCTCAAGGCCGGATTGATTTATCTCGCTTAAAGAATAATAACGTTTAGATTTAGCAAATCCGAGTTGCTGCCTAAGGTCTTTATTTCTAATTTCGATAAACTCCACGGCTCCGCTTCCTTCATAAGTGATTAATCCCAGATAGAACTGAATGGGGTTTAATCCCACCGGATGGCGGCTACCGGTTATAAAAAGGGATGCCTCTCTGGCCAGAGAATCAAAAGGTTTGATTCTACCGTTGTTTTGGACAGGGAGAGTTTCTATGGCCTCTGAATTTATTCTAGAAGCAAAGCTCACAAATTCTTTTTTAGCCAAGTCGGTCATGGATGAATTTGTGAGGGTCGGTGTCTGGCCAAAAGCAAATGCACCTAATAACAAAGTTAAAATCGCTAGAGTTTTCATTAGGCTTTCGCCCCCCAATTTTGCGCCATACGACTGCGCATTAAAGTGAAAGTTATAATTCCAATTATAAGAATGATACTTCCGATATATTTAATCCATCTCCCCGGATCCCAATTCACCGAGAGTATTGTCGACACGGGCTCCCCAGGTCTCATGATGTAGCTTGCCTGGTAGAGAGTATAACTGTCTTTAACGAGGGGCTCATTCATATGAATATTAATGAGGGGCCCTACCTTATTAACTTGAACATGGCTCTCGAAACTCATTGGCGTTTCTGTGCCCGGGTAATCCTTCTTGATAAATTGGTCTAGGTATATTTCAAAAGGAAGCTTAAAGGATTTTCGTCCATAATAAACTTCAATGACCTTTCCATTCATCATTAAGGTCCGTGCGTCTCCTTCTATAAGCCAAAGGGCTTCATCAACGGGAGCGCCGCCTGGCTTTAGTAGAATGGCACTGGGAGGCATTTCTGTTCTTAATGTCTGCTCGGTAGGCTTCACCTCTTGAGTTTCTGCCCCATTAAAGACAAGATCATTCAAAGTGAGCTGCATTCCCATCCAAGGAGTTTGGACCATTTCCCCAGGCTTGACCCATTGCTTTAGAACTTCTGCGTTATTTTTAAGAAGAACGACTTCGGCCTTGTCTTGGGTGCCCTCATAAATATGGAATTGAATGACATTACCCCCGGCCATGGCCGCTCCACCCATAGGGCCAGCGCCCGATGCCATGCCGGCATGGGTACTGTCGTTAGGCATGGGTCCCGACGGTGCGCTATGAGCCATAGGCGCTCCAGGGGCAGCCTCAGATTCTTCGCTGGCCCCATGAGCTCCGATAGACATGCCTGAGGGCGGCGTTGCCGATGAACGAAATCTGAACTTAAATCCATCAAACCCTTTTGGATTTAGAGAAAAGTCAGGATATTTGGCATAAATAACTTCCCGATAGGATTTACCTCCATCTGTGATGGACAACTCTAGAGCCGGGTTCATCCCCTTTTGCCCCCCATCGGCGAGTTTATTTTTTTCCGCGACTACAGCTTGTTCGTAATATTTCACTAAAGTCACTTTTAGACTTTGTACCTCGACTCCACCCTTCTTGAGTTGTGAGAGAGGAATGGATTGCACCACCTCTCCAGACCCGTTCAACACCTCCAGAGAATCTCCGTTCGCAGGTTTGCCCTCACTTGAAGGTTTACGCTTTTCTTCTTTCCGAGGTCCGTCATTCTTTTTCTCTTCGCCTTTTTTATGGATAACGAGAGAAAGATGAGCGGGGCCCAGTTGAAATTCGGGATTTTGCTGGGAATGAAGCCATTCGTTGACATCAAAAAAAGGACTCTTCATTCGAAAAGAAACGGCCACGTTCTGAAGACTCCCCGAATTTTCTCCCTTAAAAGTTTTCTCGACTTTTGCAAAGGGGATATAAGTCAGGATGCTCACTTTGTCCGCCGTAAGGTCATTTATATTTTTAAAAGAGTCATACCCTGCTTCTTTAAGACGCCTTTCTATACTATAAGTTTCTTTAAGACCTGAATCCTTATTTGTTATAGTAAACACAAGGTCCGGAAGAAGAACTTCTCCATTCTGATTTTTTTCTACAATCTGAAGTTGCCCGTCAATTCCCCAAATATTGGTGACCATGGCTCCAACTAAAAGGGTAAGAAGACCAATATGGGTAATCACAAATCCCGTGTGATGACGTTTATAAGGAATTCGAGATAATGCCGCAAAAAGAATGTTGACCCACAGTAAGCCTAAGAGGATTTGAAACCAGAAAGTTCTGTAGACAGTGAACCGGGCCATGTCAGTATTATATCGGCTTTCAACGATGGTCCCCCAAGCAACGGCCACGGTCATTGCAAACATTAGAGGTATAGCCAGCTTGACTGAAGACAAAAACTTAAAGAGCTTATTTTTTTTCATATTTTTCGTAACGTTCCCAAATAATTTGTAGTTGCCTATATTTAATGCCTATGTCTATTGTTACCTAAAAGGTTAGAAATTTGCTACATCATTGGCGATATAGGGTTCGCGTTATTTTTATTTTTGTCTGGGGGACAATTCTATATTCGTCCCATGGGCACAGTTCTACCGTTTCGGGGCGTGTCACTTTAGGGACCTATGACGGAATCGAAAACTTAAGTCAACCTTCTGCAGGCCAGTATACTAACGACGTGGCGACGGTTTCCGGTCGATTTTATCTTAGGGTGAGCGACGTCGGACCCAACAAATTCGAATTCATTTCTGACATTAGAGATAAAAATGACTTTTATGGTCAAGTCGACAGCCAAGACCTTCAGCTAGTTAACGCCAACATATTTCAGGCACGCCAGCTCTCTGCCCTTTACCCTGGACACACTTACTATACTCAGGTCGGTCGCTTTCCGGTTTTTGAAGCAGGTCCAATTAATACTGATGGGGTTCTTCAAGGTGTCCATTTATCACAAGCCTCTAGGGTCGCCGTTTTTGGGGGCCTTGATTCTAAACGGCCAGAACAAACATTTGTCCAATACAACCCAGATTCCCAGGTCTTCGGAACCTATTTTTCATATGTTCATCCAAACTTGGATTGGGGGCATTATTTTGTTCTTGATACGGCCGCCGTCACAAATATTGTTCAAAATCTAACGGATCGGACCTATTGGTACACTTCTTCAACATATCAGTGGAATCCGATGAGTCGCGTCAGTGTCTATTCGTACCTTGATTTTGTTCCTCAGACCTATATTCAAAGCGGGTCTATTAATTATCAACAAGGCGTAGGAAAGCGTTGGCTTGTAGGTTTGAGCGGTATAACTTTAAATGTTCTGGAATACCAGCATCTTCAAAGTGTGCGTTCCCTTATTCCATCAAGCCCCTATGATGAAGCCACGGGCAAAGCGCGTTACACGGTTAATCCTAATTGGTCCCTCGAACTATCATATTCAAATGGTCTTCGGGCCCTTGATGGGTTAAGAAGACAAGAAACTCTTTTATCATCGGACTTTTTAAAGGTTTTTAGTCGTCACTGGGATTTGACTGTAGGCGGCGGATATAGGGATAATTTTATTAGCCTCGATACTTTTGGCATGGGTCGAATCAGCTATTTTTCTGATCTCTGGGAATTGGGCTTGGACGAACAATTTGCCGTGGAAAACTATAAAACAGGTGGATTTAATTACCATCCTATAATCTCAGAACTCAGCGTATCGAGAACATTTAATAACGCTTTATACGGAACATTTTCTTTCCAAGACGTCCATGACGAGAGGGTACAGATAAGTACGGTATTTGCTAAATTCTCCTATCGGTTTGGATCCAAAGAAATACCGCCTGTTCGCGACGGGGCTCCTCCCAGGGGAAGATTATGAAGAGAATATATCTTCTTCTCCTTATCGTTTTTAGTTCCTCCCATGGCATAACTCAAGAAGAGGGCCTGCTTAATCGACTGCTCGCGCCCGGCCCACTTATCGAGGGGCATAAGAGTCTTGAAGGTTCTGACTGTCTGAAATGCCATTCTGCCGGAAAAGGTATTTCCGAAGAAAAATGTATGGCCTGCCATAAACCTATAGCTGTCGAAGTTCAGGCGCAAAAAGGGTTCCATGGACTCAATACCGATTCATGTATTTCGTGCCACACCGATCACAAAGGCCGCGCCTATGATTCGACAGTTGTGGATCAAAAAACCTTTGATTATAGTAAGACGGGTTACAAACTTGAAGGAAAGCACGCCGAACTTAAGTGCTCTGAGTGTCATTTAGCGAAAAGAACCGATAAGCCTAACCGCAAAACAGACATCGACTACATAGGAACCCAGAGCATGTGTGTGTCTTGTCATAAAAAGGATGACATACATAAATATAAAGGAAAGTGGGCTAAGTTCGATTGCAATCACTGTCATGGTCTTAAAGACTGGCATCTCGATGTCAACTTCGATCACGAAGAAGACGCCCACTATGCTCTAGAAGGTAAACACGCAGAAATTAAATGTTCCGCTTGCCACAAGAATTCCCAGTACTCCTGGCCCCACCTTAAAACCTCGGCCTGCTTAAATTGCCATGCTGATTTTCATAAAAACAATTTGAGCGGAAGGTTCCAGAACGGAAAATGCCAAACCTGTCATGGTTACGAGACTTGGAAGATCACAAGCTTCAACCACAAGGTGACAGGGTATCCCCTTAGAGGAAAGCACTCACAAATCCAATGTATAGATTGTCACAAACAAAATCCTCGTATCAATCCTAAAGAGATCAAAACCTTTAAGTTTACAGGACTGAGACCAAATTGTCTGACTTGCCATAAAGATTTTCATCACTTCGGCCCCATTCGCTCAAAAAAGCTTGGTTTGCTCAATCAATGTCTCGAATGCCATACAGAAACAAAATGGCAAGACACTCATAGCTTCAATCACAGTGTAGACACACGTTTTGTGATAGAAGGAAAACACGTTGGCCTTGACTGTGCAAAATGCCATATCCCCGGCGAGCGAAAAAAACCTGCCGGGACTCCCCCCCAGGGCAATGCCTTAGGTAAGTATCACTGGAACGATCTCAGCGAACACACTTGCGAAGTCTGCCACAAGAGTCCCCACAAAAACGACCCGAGCCCCACATTTAAGCAGAAGAAATGCGATCAGTGTCACGTCGCGGACGGCTGGCATATTCTCAACGTCAAAGGGAAGCGTTTTGACCACAACAAAACCCGCTTCGCCCTAACGGGAAAACATAGTGAAATCGCATGCTCCGCCTGCCATGTGGTTGGAAAGAAAGAAATTTTCCATTTCGAACACTTTGCACAAAACTTCTGCGTGGATTGTCACAGGAACCAACACATCGACCAGTTTCATGACAAGTTTTCTCAAAACGCATGTAGCGAGTGCCACTCCACTAAGACTTTCGCCGAGCGATTGCCTTTTGACCACAATAAGACGGCCTTTCCTTTAAAGAATAAGCATGCCGAAGTCAAATGCGAGCAGTGCCATAAACCGACCGAGGACCGATTCGAAAACAAGCCTTATCATTTCAAATCAAAATTCATTTTTCCTGAAATGGCGATGGCAGACTGTAAAACGTGCCACGTCGATTATCACATGGGCCAGTTGGGTTCAAAATGCTCCACCTGTCATAACGACACAGGATGGAAAAATGTAAAATTTGATCACAACTTACAGAGCCGATTTAAAATTACGGGCAAACATATCGATGTGAAGTGCGAACAGTGTCATAAACCCATAAAAAATAAATTTGTTGAAATCGCAAAAGTTAGACGACCAGTGATCCTCTATAAGCCGATCGTTGCGGAATGTATCACTTGTCACAAAGATCCTCACAAAGGTCACTTTGGCAATAACTGCCAAGAATGCCATATGGAAAAAGGATGGAAGCTTACAAAAGACTTCCACAAGAACTTCACCCTTTCAGGAGTTCATTTCTCTCTGAACTGTCAAGAATGCCATAAAGACAACCGAAAGCTTACAGGAATGAGCCAAGAGTGCATTCTCTGCCATCAAAAAGATGATATTCATCAGGGCACTTTGCCCAATTGCGGCACCTGTCATAAACAACAGTTTTGGGAAGATGTAGATTTCAAACACTCACTCACTTTATTCCCCTTGAGAGGAGCCCATAGGACTCTGGAGTGCGCCATGTGCCACTACAATAATATCTATCAAGGACTAAACAACCAATGCATAAACTGCCACCTGAACGACGCTAACACCGCCACCTCTCTTGGTTTCGGTCATACCTCCGCACCTGGCGTCGTCCTCCCCGCTTTCATGAATTGTAACCAGTGTCACAATCAGTTTACGTTTTAGAGGGAGTCATTGAGAGACTTCCAGCAGATTAAAATTCAGATGAATCTTCACAAATATTGGAATGCGTTTTAGTAGCCAGCTGCCAAAAATCTAATTTCCTACGCTTTCTGGAATGGGAGCATGGAGAGGGCCGTGTACTTTCTCTGACGCATTTTCGGTTTGAGTGTCCGGAAAAGTTATACCTCGATCGATAGTTACTCTTGCCACTTGGACTAACGTCCTTTTACCGTCGAGCGGATCTCTAAAATATGCCAAGTCGATATAAGTTGGTCGTATCGCAAAGGGTTTTGATTCTACATTAAGCCCCACCGATGTCGAAGAAGCTGTTTTGGGGTAGGTTCCGATTGCTAAGAGCTTCATCCACCAAGTTCCAAAATCATATGTCGTTTGGCGCTCAATCTGAAATGCCCCCAGGCCATCATCTTTTGAGGTATTAATTTTTCCCGTCAAAACTACATCAGTTAACTGTTTTGTAAGTCCATGGTTCATCGAGTAGTAGGTCCAATCTTCATCACTAATGGCCGAATGACTTATATTGCTTATTGTTTTATTAAATTGGTGCCGTCCCCAATGTTTAGTGAGTCTTCTTACCGATTGAAGGGGGCCATCAGAAGCTACTCCCCAAACAAAATACTTTCCCAACACAGCCTTAGGCGCCGCGCTGGCACCCAAGGCCCACAACCCCGAAGGCCAAACATGGTCTACTACTGTTGCCCCCGATTTATTTAAATACCAATTTCTCAACTCGTTCAACTCCGAAATAAAGTCATCGATTTCTCCATCCTTCAAAACTTTTCCCATTGTAACAACTGATCGAGAAGGGTCTTCGTTTTGAGGATTTTCATAAATGTATTCGACTCCTTTGACCCGTCGAGCTACCTTTTCTCGACTCTTTGAACTTCCGTTCGGATCATAGGCCGCTCTCATACTGGGCTGAATTTCTTTGTCCTGGGATTGCTTTAAAACTAAACGACGAAACCTTTGGATAGCCTGATATGGATCACGGGTATAATCGCCTTCACTGAAGCGATTATGATCAGATGAAATATAGATCAAAAGAGAGGCGCAGTCGCGTGGATCATCGATGATTCCAGCTGCGGCAGAAGCGCTTACAGTTAGAGAGATAACGATCTTTAGTAAAAATTGACGAGGCATTATTTCTCTCCCTTAGTTAACAACATCATCAGGGGGACACAAACGGACATCTTATCCTGGTCAGCTACAGTTTCTATCCGGTCTCCGACGTGAGGCGCATAAAATGGCCCCCCTTTGTTTAGAATACTGACGTCGTTAGGTAGTGCTCGATATTCCGACACTTGTACTTCAATCGTTGAATATCTAGCTCGTTCTTCAAGCTGAGCCACTCTGACCATGAGTGCGGGATCATTTGCAAAAACTAATATCTTTTGTAGGTCTTCTAGCGAAGCTCTATACCGACCAATCTCGTCACTTAACTCTCGAAGTTTTGATTCAATCTCAGGTTTCCTGCTTACATCAATACTTCCTGGGGTGTTAACTATACCCTCTTGTTCTCGGACTAAATCTTCCAAACGAGATGGAGTGTCCATCTCCTTTTGAACAGGTCCCAACAGATTATTAAAATGTGCCTCTGAAATCTCATAACTTCCCCAGTCAGGCCAACTAGGATTCAAGTAGTAATCTGGTTGACCAGGAGATCTTTCAACAATGACATCCTTTCTATTGAACCGTACGTCTAAGTGTATGATTTCACGTTTCAGGTTTTCTATGATTTCTATTCCACTTCTCAGCTCGTCCTGTCTTGATGATGAGCTCAGGTCACCACCACGATT
>Ga0206996_1181_pt1 | contig 12324 bp, 14 predicted proteins | sample Alteio_BWMinCont_2_FD_153467 | JGI IMG/M metagenome (GOLD analysis project Ga0206996, IMG submission 153467) | Enriched cells from forest soil in Barre Woods Harvard Forest LTER site, Petersham, Massachusetts, United States -... | ecosystem: Environmental > Terrestrial > Soil > Temperate forest >...
GCGATGCCGAACGGAGGCAACTTGATTGTCGGTGTTGAAAATTGCGTGCTGGATGAGCAATACGTCGCGATGAACCTCCATGCGAAACCCGGACGCTACGTGAATATCAAGGTCACCGATTCGGGGACGGGCATGTCGCCAGAACTCATCGATAAGATTTTTGAGCCCTTCTTTACCACCAAGGAGCTCACCAAGGGCACGGGCCTGGGCCTGTCGACGGTCATGGCCATCGTGAAAAGTCACGAGGGAATGATCAATGTCTACAGCGAGCCCGGCAAGGGCACGACGTTCAAGGTCTACCTGCCCGCCATGGGAGCGTCCTCCAAGGGCAACAACGGACAAACTGAACAGGCCAGCCTACCGCGAGGCAACGGCGAGACGATTTTGGTGGTCGATGACGAAGCTTCGATCCTGACCATCACCGGTCAGACGTTGCAGGCCTTTGGCTACCGGATCCTGACGGCGACCGATGGAGCGGACGCCGTGGCGGTTTACGCCCGGCACATGAATGAAATCGCCGTCGTGCTCACCGACATGAGGATGCCGGTCATGGACGGACCTGCCACGATTCACGCCCTGACGCGAATCAATCCTGCGGTCAAAATTGTGGCGGCAAGCGGCTTGAATGCGAACGGAGATGTGGCCAAAGTCTCTGGGCTTGGCGTTAAACATTTTCTCAGCAAACCCTATACGGCGGCAACTTTGCTTAAAACCATGCGGACCATACTGGAGGAAACGGCATGAAAATATTGTATTTTGAAGACAACGAACAAATGGCCGTGCTCGTTGGCGCGCTCTTGAAAGGGCATGGCTACGACGTGGAGCATTTCGCGCTGGGCAAACCGGGACTGGCACGTTTTTGCGAGACACCTCAGTCGTGGGACGCGGTGATCGTCGATTTGGATTTGCCAGACGTTCCCGGTATGGCCCTGATCCCTGAAATAGCCGAGCGATGTCCCACGCTTCCCATCATTGTCTACTCGGGAATGAGCGGAATGAAGGAGCATTTTGAACTCTATACCTCGGGAGCCTCCGCCGTCCTTCTTAAGCCGAGTCAAGGACAGGATTTGCTGGATGTTCTCAAGGAACTCATCAAGTTGCCTCCTGGAGCGATCGATTGAGCCGAGGGTTGGTTCTGTCTCAACTTGTAGCGGCGGTCTATGACAGCCGAGTTTTCGCCAATTGACTCGTTAAATCGTCGGCGGTCATAGACCGCCGCTACAAGTTGAATTGGAGCTATAACGTCATCCCATGAACGCAAATCTTGTCCTTCGCGGGACGGGCTTCTAAGGTCGCTGGAACGTGCATTTTACTCCGGCGCATACATCGATAGGGGCGGTTCAGCATGGCTAGAGGCAAGGAGCCTTACCCGGAACTGGACTTCCTCGGCCTCGGCGAGGTCCGCGGGTTCGTGCCCGACCAAAAGTTGGTGGACCGCTACGCCTTGCGGAGGGTTCTGGGCTGGGGCGGGATGGGCGTGGCGTGGCTGGCCTTCGATGAACGCGTGCAAAAGGAAGTCACACTCAAGTTCTTGCCGGAGATCGTGAGGCTCGACGCGTTTTCGATCGAGGAGCTAGGGCTGCAAACCCGTCGCGGCAAGGAATTGATCCATCCGCACATCGTGCGCATCCTCGACTTTGTTGGGGACGATACTTTTGCGGCGGTCGCGATGGAGTTTGTCGAGGGACACACGCTTTCCACCTGGCGCCTGTCCCAACCGAACGGAGTGTTCGAGGTCCAGCAAATCCGCGAATGGACCACGCAACTGCTGGATGCCCTCGACTATGCCCATCTCGAGGCGAAGCTCGTTCACCGGGACCTTAGGCCGGACAATTTGCTCATCAACGAGGCCGACGAGTTGAAGGTTGCCGACTTCGGGATTTCGCGGGGCATTAGCGATTCCGTCTGCCGGTTGAGCGGGCGCGGCGCCACCAGCGATATGGTGATTTACTTGAGCCCGCAGCAGGCGATGGGCGGCGATCCTTCAGTGCAGGACGATATCTACGGCTTCGGGGCGACGTTCTATGAATTGCTCACCGGCAAGCCGGCGTTCTCCGGTGACAGCAAGGAGGTGCTCGCCCAGATGTGGCAGATGGTGCCGCCGTCCATGAAGGAGCGGCGGTCGATGCTGGGAATCAAAGGCGCGCGCATTCCTGACGAATGGGAACAGACCATCGCCGCGTGCCTGGCCAAGGACCCCGCAGCGCGTCCGCAGAGCATCGCCGAGGTGGCGGAGCGGCTTGGGTTCGCGGTTGCCCCTATTCCCATCGTCGTGTCGGAAACCGCGCCCGCGCTTGTCGATGAACCGCCGCCTGAAATTCCAGCGGAGCCCGCAGTCGAGCTTCCTCCACCCGAACCCGAGCCTGCAGCGCCGTCTGCGGCTGGGGTTGTCCCGCCTAAACGTTCAGCGAAGCCCGGGGCGCCGCTTTCCTCGCCCAAACGTTCGCCGAAGCCGTCGCAGCCGGTGGTTGAGCTTTCCCCGGCAAAGACTCCGGTAGAGCTTTCGTCACGTAAACCTCCGTCGTCGAAATTTTCGAGCAAAGATCAATTGATCATCATAAGCCTGATCATTTTGTTCTCACTGGATGGACTGGCCATCACCTATTTCATGCTGGCGTCGAAGGATGACCCGGCCCGGCAGGCGCAACTCGAGCGGCTGGAAGCCGATACCAGGACCGCAACGGAGGTGGCGGAAAAACTGAAGGCCGATGAAGCCACGGCCCTGGCCACAAGCGACCAGGAAAAAGCGGCTTTGCAGAAGGCAACGCAGGACGCGGATGCGCGTGCAGCGGCGGCGGAACAGGCGGCCCAAGCCGCCAAGGCGGATGCGGACAAGGCGAAGCAGACCGCGCAGACCGCAACGCAAAAGCTGGCCGCAGCCACCGGCCCGACTGCCTTACATGCCTGGACGAACAGCCTCGGGGTCAAGTTTGTCCCGGCGGGAGCCGAGGGCGTTTTGTTCAGTATCTGGGACGTGCGGGTGAAAGACTACGCGGCCTTTGTCGCGGCGTCGGGCCACGACTGGGTCAAGCCAGCTTTTCCCCAGACGGAGAATGACCCGGTGGTGAAGGTGAGTTGGGATGATGCCCACGCCTTTTGCGATTGGTTGACGAAGAAGGAGCAAGGGGAGGGGATGCTGGCCTCCAACCAGCAATACCGGTTGCCGACCGATGCGGAGTGGAGCAAAGCGGTGGGGTTGGACGAGAATAGCGGAAACACGCCCAAGGAAAACGATGGCGCGATCAAGGATGTTTATCCGTGGGGCAACCAATGGCCCGTGCCAAGCGGGGCGGGCAACTACGCCGAATCTTTGACCAACGACGGTTACGCCAAGACGTCCCCGGTGGGGAGCTTCCACGCGAATTCCTTTGGGTTATTCGACATGGGCGGCAATGTGTGGCAATGGTGCGAGGACAAGTATGACTACACGCACGACTGGCACGTGTTGCGCGGGGCTTCGTGGGTCGATCGCGCTCCGGGAAGCCTGCTTTCGTCGAGCCGCAGTGGCGATTCCCCCGGCAGCCGGGATGATGGCAGCGGTTTCCGCGTGGTTGTCGTGGTGGCGACGCCTTAGAGCATAATGGAGGGCCTGGCTCCGTCCGGGCCGCGGCTGAACGGAGGACACGGAGGTCGTCCCTCCAACTATGACAACCCGATCAGGAATGTTGGGCTGGGAGGGTCTTGCCCAACTTGGCGCTGCGCACGGCGAGGTCGAGAATGTGGATGGGGCGGCGCGACCATTCGGGGGTGATGACGAGCGGTTTTCCCTTCACCAGATGGTCCCGCACGTTTTCGTAGTAGCGGCGATCCTGCCCGGGCGGGTTGCGGAAATGGGTGGTGGTGATGCGCTTGTCCTCGCCGTGGACGAAGGTCTTGGCGCTTTCACCGTCCATCAAATAAGTCCCCCTCGTGCCCGTGATTTCCAGCCAGCCTTCCTTCTGCTTGGAATCGATGTTGCTGATGCAGAGTGTCAGCCATTGGCCGCCCTTGAAGCGCACGACCGCGAAGCCTTCGTCTTCATTGGAGTCTTTTTTCCAGATGGTGTGGTGTGCCCAGTGGCCGTGATGGGAAAAGCCGCTGACTTCGGTGATGGGCGCATCGATCAACTGGAGCGAATATTCCAGGAGATGGACGCCCCAGTCGTACAGGATCCCGCCGGAAATGCGCCGGCTGGTGCGCCACCAATCGCCCGGCTTTCCGTAACCGCCCATGTGGCATTCGATGCGCACGATGTCGCCGATGACCTTTTCCTTTTTGACGAGTCGAACGGCTTCGAGGATGCAGCCGTCCCAGTGCCGGTTGTGGTAGGTCGAGAGCATGGTCCCCGCTTTCCTCGCCGCGGCGATCATGGCGTTGACTTCGATCGTCGTGATGGCGAGCGGTTTTTCGCAAACGACATGGCGTCCCGCCTTGAGACATTGGATGGCCAGCGGCGCGTGGGTGTTGTGCGGCGTGATGAGCACGACCAAGTCGACCGATGATTTTTTGAGCATCTCGGTCACGCTCTTGTAGGTCTCAATGCCCGGGAAATCGACCTTGGCCGCTTCGAGGCGCGTCGGATCGACTTCGGCCACGGCCACGGGGCTCATCCCCGCCGCTTTCATCTGATTCAGATGGCCGCGTCCCATGTTGAACGCTCCGCCATAACCGACAACGCCGACCTTGATCTCACTGGCTTTGGAATAATGAGGCATAAAGAGCGACGATGCCAGATGCGCAGAAAATAAGAAAGCGAAACGGTGTTAGGGTCACCACCCAAAACGGATTACAAAAGGTTCCTGCGGCGCTGACAGACCATCATGAACGCCATGCCGCTGAGCAGAAGGGCCCAGGTACCGGGTTCCGGCACGACTTCCACGTCGATGTTGTCAGCGGCCCAAGGATCAATTCTCGCGCTGGAGAAGGTAGTCGGCGATGGCTTCGAGGGGGGCGGCGTTTTTGCCGAAGGGTTTCAGGGCGGCGCGGGCGCGGGCGGTGAGGCGGTCGGCTTCCTTCTTGGCTTTGTCGAGGCCGAGGAGGGCGGGGTAGGTGGCTTTTTGTGCGGCGATGTCCTTACCGGCGCTTTTGCCGAGTTTCTCCGAGGTCTGGGTGACGTCGAGGATGTCGTCGATGACCTGGAAGGCGAGGCCGAGGCTCTGGCCGAAATCGGTGAGCTGGGCGAGTTGCTTCGGCGTGGCGTTGGCGGACATGGCGCCGAGGCGGATGGAGCTGGCGATGAGCGCGGCGGTTTTGTTTTCGTGGATGTAGCGGAGATCGGCGGGGGAGATCTTTTTGCCTTCGCCTTCGAGATCGGCGACTTGGCCTCCGACCATGCCCTGGCTGCCGGAAGCGGCGGCGAGTTCGCGGATGAGGACCGCGTGGGGATAACGGGAAGAGGCTTTGCCCATGGTTGCGATTTCGAAGGCGATGGTGAGGAGGCCGTCGCCGGCGAGGATGGCCATGCCTTCGCCATAGACTTTATGCGAGGTGGGTTTGCCGCGTCGGAAGTCGTCGTTGTCCATGGCCGGTAGATCGTCGTGGATGAGCGAGTAGGTGTGAATGCACTCGAGGGCGCAGGCGAGGGGAAGGGCGTTGTCGATCTTGCCGTGCAGGACTTCGGCGGTGGCGAGGCAGATGACGGGGCGCAGGCGTTTGCCTCCGGCGAAGATGCTGTAGCGCATCGCCTGGTGGATGGTTTTCGGACGGGTGCCGGCGGCGGGGAGAAAGCGATTCAGCGCGGCGTCGACTTTTTTCTGGCGCGCGGACCAATAGTGGGAGAAATCCATCCTCCGAGTTATGCGAAGGTGGCGGGGCTTTGGCAATCTTTCTTGTTTTCGATTTCGATGATTACCGATTGAATGGCGCGATGACGACTTTCACCAAGACCCATTTTGTGCTGGCGGTGCCGAACTTGAAAACGTCGGCGGAGTTTTATCGGTCGGTGCTGGGGTTCACGGTGCGGGAGATGGCGCCGGGGTGGCTTTTCTTTGAGCGGGGCAATTGTTCGATCATGGCGGGGGAATGTCCGGATGCGATTCCGCCGAAGGACCTTGGGGATCATTCTTACTTTGGGTACGTCGTGGTGGAGGGGATCGACGCGTATTATGAGTCGGTGCGGGCGGCGAAGGCGGAGTTGATTAAGACGTTGCGGGATGAGCCTTGGGGGATGCGGGAGTTTGGGGTGCGGACGGTGGATGGGCACCGGATTATGTTTGGGGAGGGGACGAAATAGGTCTCATGGGTCGGATGAGTTTTGGGAGCAATGGAGTTGCGCGGACAATTGCGTTCCCAAACACGCACGTGTGAAGGAGTTTGGGAACGAGGGGAAGTCAGCCTGTAGCGGCGCGTGTATGACCGCCGAGAACTTGCCAGACACGTTGCTTATGCGTTCGGCGGTCATAGACGCGCCGCTACAGGCTGAGGTTGCGCCGTCGCATGGAGTGCGAGGGCTATTACGAAACGGCCTACTCGGTGGAGTTGATGAAGCCGGAGGGGCCGGTGGGGACGAGTTCGGGGGTGGTGTCGCCGACGTCGTGTTTATGGCGGGCGACGGCGGAGAGGAGAACGGCCCAGATGGCGTTGGCGAAGACGGCGAGGGGCAACTGGAGGATCAGGGGCATCGAATAGAGGAGGATCGTGCCGGGAATCCAGAACATCCAGTTGGTGATGAGGACGGGGAGCATGCGCTTGATGACGAAATCCCCGCCAAGTTCGTTCCACAGCTTCCGTCCGGAGTAGCGCAGTATTTGCCAGCGGAAGGCGAGGGTCTGGTAGGTGGTGCACCAGAAGACGGTGAAGCCGAATTGGTCGACGAGGACCTTGGGAAGGATGACGGACCACGTGGCGGCATCGCCGAACCAGAAGGCCTGGAGAAGATAAAATTCATAGACGATCCCGCCGCCGATGCCGAAGAGGAAGAATTTGAAGGTGAGGTTTTCGAGATGATGGAGGGTCCAGCGACCGCGATCCGCGATGTAGACGATGCTGATTTCCGAGAGGATGCCGCCTGCGATGCCGTAAGCGAGGGCGGCACCGAGTACGCCGCCGGTGTGTTGCCACTGTCCGAATTCGGCCATGACGATCGCGCCGGCCGGCCATAAGTAGTAGATGGCGACGAGGACAGCCATGGCCGCGAGGAGCGCAGCCATGACTGCGAAATTCTGCCGGGCGGCGTGGAGGCCTTGAAGGGCGGCGGCGATGACCGGGGAAGCCGGGGAGGAATTACGCCTCAAAGGATTTCCCGCATCCGCAGGTCTGCTTGGCGTTCGGGTTGGTGATGCGGAAGCCCGCACCGGTCAACCCGTCCTTGTAGTCGATGACGGAGCCGGCGAGATAAACCAGGCCGCGTTCCTCGACAAAAAGCTTCACGCCGTGATTAGTGAATTCTTCATCGCCTTGCTTGCGCGCGGCGATTTCCATCGCGTAGGACATGCCGGAGCAACCGCCGGTCTCGACGTAGATGCGGAGGCCTTTGCCTTCAGGATTGGCTTGGCCGATGATCTCGGCGACGTGCCCGGCAGCTTCCTGGGTGAGGCTGACAGCGGGCAGGGTGGTGGTGGTCATAAGAAAGTTTAGAAGAGGCCGGGCGGCCTGTCAAATTGGGGCCTACGCGGCGACGGAGTGGCTGGGCTTTTGCTGACGGAGGGTACGCCAGCCGGCGCGGTGCTTGACGATCCAATCGAGGAGCGCTTTTTCAAAGCCGATGTCGTGTCCGACCTTCTCGCTCTCAATCCATTTATGGCGCAGGATTTCCTCCCGCTCGGCCAGAAATTCCTGATAGAGAGCGGATTTTTGAAACATGGTATCGCGTTCCTGTGCTGAAGAATCCGACATGAGAATTTTTCCTTTATACGGACAAGAAAAACTTTGTCAAATGATTGAGTAGATTGTGTGACAAGTACATCATAATACTGGATAAGGTTATAAAAATCAAGCAGGACATTGGCGGCGAATGACTTCCGCGATTTGGTAGAAGGCTTTTGAGGTCACGCTTTGGGGATCTGAAATGGTAAGAGGGCGTCCAGAGTCGCAGGATTCGCGCAAGGCCATCTCGAGCGGGACTTGGGCGAGGAGGGGAACCTGAAGACGTGCGGCCTCGCGTTCGCCGCCGCCGGAGCCGAAAATTGCGTAGCGGTTGCCATCATTTGGACAGATGAAATAGCTCATGTTCTCGACCAAGCCCAGAATCGGCACATTGACTTTCGCGAACATGCTCGCCGCTTTGCGGGCATCGATCAGGGCAACTTCTTGTGGGGTCGTAACGATGACCGCGCCGGACAATGCAACCGTCTGAACGATGGTCAACTGAATATCGCCCGTGCCGGGGGGTAAATCAAGGACGAGATAATCGAGTTCGCCCCAATCGACGCTGCGGAGAAATTGTTGCGTGTAGCGCGTGACCATGGGGCCGCGAAGGATGGCGGGGGCGTCACCTTCGAGGAGAAAGCCCATGCTCATGAGATTGAGATCGTAGCGGCGGATGGGCTGGATGCGGCCTTCCTCGGTGGCGGTGGGGCGTTCGTTGGTGCCGAACATGAGGCCGACGCTGGGGCCGTAGATGTCGCAATCGCAGAGACCGACTCGCGCGCTATTTTTTTCTCCGCGCAAGGCGATGGCGAGATTCGCGGCGACGGTGGATTTGCCGACGCCGCCCTTGCCGCTGGCGACGGCGATGACGTGCTTGATGCCTTCGATTTTGGTTTGGGGAAGGGAACCGCCCTCGGCCTGGAGCGCTTTGCTGACCGGCGCGCTGACGTCGAGATGGACGGTGGCTTCGCTGACGCCGGGGATGGATTCGATGACGGCGATGGCGTTCTCCTCGATCTGCTTGGGGATATTCGTGTCGGCGGTGGTGATGGCGATTTTTACGGAGACGCGGGTGCCGTCGATCTGGACGTCCTTGACGAGGCCGAAGGAGACGATGTCGCGGGAGTAGCCGGGATATTTGACGCCGCGGAGTTGGGCGAGGATGGCGTCGGAGGTGAGGGGGGAGGACATACTTTAATTTGCCACAAAGAACGCAGAGAACACAAAGAGATTGAGAAGACGAGGGAGAACATTATCTTTTGATTATGAGCATCGCTGAATTGAAAGCTGCGGTCGATTGTCTTTCTTCTGCGGAGAGGCAAGTGTTGAGCGCTTACATTGCACTTAAAGAGGGGATTTCTGAGGAGGAATTCGTAGGGGGACTTACAAAGAAATTGGTGTGGCCCGATCTCCATGCTAGGTTGCAGAAAATTTATCCTCAGACTGTACGGGGAAAGCAGGCCAGTGAACTGGTGTCTGAGGGGCGCGGCGACTAGGTCGCGATCACGGCCAGAAATTCGACGGGCGAGAGCGCGGATATGGGCGATGACCGATAGTGGTCCTTGTTGCGGGAGATGATGTAATCCACATTGGCGTGGAGAGCGGCGGAAACCTGCAAGGCATCTTCGAAATCCGTCAGGGGCAACGCGAGCGCGACTTGTGCATCGTTTGTTCCTGTCGGAACAACGGTGATAAAGTTTAAGAGATCGCGAAGAAAGATCCGCGAATCAAAGCGACCGGGCGTTTTTGGGCGGCTTAAGATGTAGTAAATATTGGACAGGGAGTGCCAGGCCATATGAGCTGTACCTGCATGATTTTCGCACCAATCGAGGAGTGCGATACTGTCTGGAAAATAACGTTGGTCGCTTGCGAGGGGAACGTCGAGTAGGACGTCCGTATCCACAAGAATTCTCACTTACTCCTAAGCGGAAAAGCGATTGAGCAAATAGGTGAGGCGCGCATCGTCCGGATTGGGTTCAGGAAGGGTAAAGCTGCCCGACCACCGTTTGGAAAAAGGTGGCTTAGGAGACGCTTCCTTTACCGCTGAGGCGCCTTCAGGAACCCGCAACACTTGATTGGAAAGAATTGCGTCGGCCACCTGTTGGCGTTCTGGCCAGGACAAGGCCTTAAACTCGGCGATGAGTTGATCTACGCTCATGGGTAAAACCTAACCAGTATGGGGCTCAAAATCAAGCCGCCTTTGACCGGTCGCCAAGGCATTTTAATTAGCCACAAAAGAATGCAGAGAACACAAAGATATGAAGAAGAAAGAGAACAAGTTTTCCGTTATGAACAAGCTTGCTTCATTTGTGGAAAAAGGTTTTGAAAAAGCATTCAAACGCGAAACCTTATGATGGAGTTCGAGGTTCCTTAGGATCGATTTGTTTTCCTTCTTCGTTAAAAAGTAATCCAATTCGGATTGTCTCGGTGATAAGCATTTCTTCAAACGAAGCCCATTCGTTGACTGGCTGAGAAGTATATCTCATACAACGAAAAGCCTTTGAAGTTTCGGTATCAATAACCAGCTTAGAGCCATCCTGACTGTAACCGCCGACAAAAACGTAGGATTCTTTTGCGTCCTTTGGACGCTCGCTGGTGTTCGGGGTATCAATGCTGAACGGTTGCCATACCGCATCTCCACTTCGAACATAGCTGCTGCGTAATCCATAGATATTAAGAGAACCGGAAAAGATTCTCAATCCATTGGAGACTTTCAAAAAGTCTTTAAAGTTGAGCGGGAGAGGTCGTTGGACTTGTTGTTCGACTTGCACAATTTCCCGATCACTCAGAGGTGCGAAAACCTGGTGAAGCCAAGCCGATGGAGCAACATGAGGAGCGGGGCCAATAAGCCGAGTTCCATTTTCGAGCGTGCGACTTCCAAGAACATTGGCTCGATCCAAAATGGATAAAACCTTTGTGAATTCTTCCATGCAACCCTTGTGTTCAATGCGCGGGCTTGCCGGAGATGTCGGCGGCGTGTTGGGTGAAGGACTTGCCTTTGCCGGTGGGGCTGATGACGGAGTCGATGACGCCTTCCTCGAATTCCTTCCACATGGGGGACATGTTGCGGAGCTTGTCGACGATCTTGGCGAAGGTTTCCACGACGTAGTCGACGTCTTCGATGGTGTTGTCCTTGCCGAGGCTCATGATGATGTTGCCTTGGGCGAGCGCGTGGTCGAGTTGGATGGCGCTGAGGACGTGGGAGACTTTCAGCGATTTGCTGACGCAACTGGAGCCACTGGCGACGGCGATGCCCTGGTAATCGAGGAGGAGGAGTTGGCCTTCGCCCTCGATGAACTCGGTGCTCAAGTTGAGCGTGTTGCAGATGCGGAGCGGACCGGGGACGGGACCGTTGAGCTTGATGTAGGTGATGTGCTTCCAGAGGCCATCGTAGAGGCGTTTCTGGAGCATGGCGACGTGTTCGACTCGCTGGGACATTTCCTTCACGGCGATTTCGGCGGCGACGCCGGCGCCGATGATGGCGGGGACGTTTTCGGTCCCGGCGCGGCGTCCGCCTTCCTGCACACCGCCGTGAATATGGCTGGTGACGCGGGCCTTGCGGTTGCGGTAGAGCACGCCGATTCCCTTGGGGCCGTAGAAGCGGTGCGGGCTGAAGCTGAGGAGCTGGACGCCGAGATCGCGGACGTCGATGGGCATCCAGCCGGCGGCGGCGAGGGCGTCGCAATAAAGAGCGATGCCTTTTTCGTTGGTGATCTTGCCGATTTCCTTGACGGGCTGGATCGTGCCGATGTCGTGGTTGACGAGATGGACGCAGACGAGAATCGTTTTATCGGTGATAGCGGCGCGGACGTCCTCGGGGTTGATCTGGCCGATGGGGTTGACGGGGACCGAGGTGACTTCGAAGCCGTGCTTGGTGAGGTACTCGATTGAGTTCATCACGGAGGGATGCTCGATGGCGGAGACGACGATGTGGTTACCCTTGCGATGATTGGCGTCGGCGAAGCCCTTGATGGCGAGGTTGGCGGACTCGGTGCCGCCGGAGGTGAAGATGAGGTCTTCTTCGCTTTCGGCGTTGATCAGCTTCGCGATTTTCTCGCGCGCTTCCTTGAGGCCTTCGCGGACCTGAAGACCAAAGCGATGGAGGCTGGAGGGGGAGCCGTAGACCTCGCGGAAATAGGGGAGCATGGCCTGGAGCGCTTCTTCCAGGACGGGCGTGGTGGTCTGGTGATCGAGGTAGACGGAGCGTTTATCCATGGGTGTCAGTTAATAGTGTAGCGGCGGTCTGTGACCGTCGCACTTTTTATTTCCTCATTTCCGAGGAAATTCGTTCGCCGTAGGGCGGCTTCTTGTTCGCTACGCGAACCCGGACAACGAGTTGTCCGGGCTACCCTAAAGGACTAGGCCGCGGCAGCGACGGGCTTGGTGGCCTGCTTGGCTTCGTAGTCTTCGATGGCGGCCTTGAGGGCTTCTTCGGCGAGGACGGAGCAATGAATCTTGACGGGGGGCAGACCGCCGAGGGCGTCGACGACTTCTTGGTTGGAAAAGTTCTTGGCTTCCTCAAGGGTGCGACCCTTGATG
>Ga0206996_1159_pt2 | contig 12221 bp, 7 predicted proteins | sample Alteio_BWMinCont_2_FD_153467 | JGI IMG/M metagenome (GOLD analysis project Ga0206996, IMG submission 153467) | Enriched cells from forest soil in Barre Woods Harvard Forest LTER site, Petersham, Massachusetts, United States -... | ecosystem: Environmental > Terrestrial > Soil > Temperate forest >...
AATGAATGTCTATCCGAATCCAGCCTCCGACTTCTTTACCGTTTCATTTGGCAGTGAACAGCAAAATACCCTTTTGGAAATTCTGGATGTTACCGGAAACCGGTTAAGAGTGGTACGCTTCTCTGGAATCGATTATAAACTGGAGAGAGGCCATTTACCTCCGGGTGTTTATTTAATCCGAGTAATCACTACGGATGAGGTGCTCGTAAGGCAAATTATTCTTCAGTGATTTAAAGGCCTGCAAAGAACCAGGGTACATTCAAAGCAGGGGCCCGTTTCTATATAATCACTAATTTCATTCCCTCATTCACACGACCTTATTCAATATGGAATACAATTTCAGAGCGGTAGAAAAGAAATGGCAGGATCACTGGGCCAGAGAAAAGACATTCAAGACCAATGAAGATCCCTCCAAACCCAAATATTATGTACTCGATATGTTTCCCTACCCTTCCGGTGCAGGATTGCATGTAGGCCATCCGCTAGGTTATATTGCTTCCGATATCGTGGCGCGCTATAAAAGGATTTCTGGCTATAATGTGCTCCATCCCATGGGTTTCGATTCTTTTGGTTTACCGGCAGAACAATACGCTATTCAAACAGGTCAACACCCTAAAGTAACCACCGAACAGAACATTGCCCGGTATAAGGATCAGATGAACAAGATTGGGTTCTCGTTCGACTGGGATCGTGAATTCTGGACCTCCGAGCCTTCTTATTATAAATGGACACAGTGGATCTTTATTCAGATCTATCACAGCTGGTATAACAAATCAACCAATAAGGCAGAGCCTATTGGAGTACTGCTTGACCTCTTTCAAGTAAATGGGAATTCGGGAGTTCAGGCTGTTTGTGATGAAACGAAGGTGTTCACTGCCTTGGAATGGAAAGCCTTTTCTGAAAAACAGCAGCAGGAAATACTGATGAACTACCGGCTCGCTTATTTGAGCGAAGCCTGGGTAAACTGGTGTCCTGCTTTGGGTACAGTACTTGCCAACGATGAAGTAAAAGATGGTGTTTCCGAGCGAGGCGGCTATCCGGTAGAACGCAAACGCATGCCCCAGTGGAGCATGCGAATCACTGCTTATGCCGAACGACTCCTGAACGACCTCGAAGCATTAGACTGGAGCGAAAGTATTAAAGAAAGCCAGCGAAACTGGATTGGGAAAAGCGAGGGGACCAGCCTTGCCTTTAAACTAGCTGGTTCAGAAGGACAGATAGAAGTATTCACCACCCGTCCCGATACCATCTTCGGAGTTTCCTTTCTTACCCTCGCACCCGAACACGAATTGGTATCACCACTCACCACCCCCGATCAGAAAAAGGCGGTGGATGAATATGTGACCTATGCAAAAAGCCGTTCGGAAAGAGAACGTCAGGCCGATGTGAAAAAGATTACCGGTCAGTTTACCGGAGCTTATGCGGTTCATCCCTTCACTGGAAAACAAATTCCCATCTGGATTGGTGATTATGTATTAGCTGGATACGGAACCGGTGCTGTGATGGCTGTTCCAGCGCATGATTCGAGAGATTATGCTTTTGCGAAACATTTCAGTTTGCCTATCCCTGAAGTTGTTTCGGGGGGGGATATCAGTATAGAAAGTTATGATGCCAAAGAAGGTAAGCTCATCAACTCCGATTTCCTCAACGGACTGGAAGTAAAAGAGGCCATCAAGCGCATGATATCTGAAATAGAAAAGAGGAATTTAGGCAAAGGAAAAATAAACTACCGCCTCCGGGATGCCGCCTTCGGACGTCAGCGTTATTGGGGAGAACCTATTCCGGTTTATTATAAAGACGGAGTGCCTTATACCCTGGAAGAAAAGGAACTTCCATTGGTGCTCCCTGAAATAGATAAGTTCCAACCTACAGAGAGTGGTGAACCACCTCTGGGAAGAGCGAAAGACTGGAAATACAAAGGGCAATATGAATATGAACTCACCACCATGCCTGGGTGGGCAGGTTCCTCCTGGTATTATCTGCGATACATGGATCCGCATAATGATCAGGAGTTTGCATCGAAAAAGGCATTGGATCACTGGAAGAATGTAGATCTGTATATAGGTGGTTCTGAACATGCCACCGGGCATTTGTTGTATGTGAGGTTTTGGACCAAGTTTTTAAATGATATCGGAAAAGTACCGGTGAGTGAGCCGGCGAAGAAGCTGATTAATCAGGGGATGATTCAGGGTGAATCTGCTAAGGTTGAGGCTGTGATCCATCAACAAGGAGAAGAAAATGAGAATGCAAAAATCCTTATGGGCGGGTTTTCTTCAGGAGATTCTAGTGTTGCTACTCAACAAAACTTTATTTTCTTGCCGAAAGGAATTCAGTTGGGATTTAGTAATGTAAAGCAGTTCTTTTATAGTGCTGATGTTTTAAGAGATCCCTCCCCTTCACCAGCTACGATTTTCTCAGTTATTGAACGGACTATTGATGTAAACTATGTTAAGACATCAAACTATCTGGATGTTCCGGCTTACATTAAATCTGCAAACGGAAAACAATTTGAGAACTCTGTTTTTATCTGTCAGGCTGGTTTCTATCTAAAGGGGGAATTTCACCCATATTACGAAGGAAGGAAAATTGGCGAATCAAAAGCTTTCTTAGTAAAGAGAGAGGTTGAAAAGATGTCCAAATCCAAATGGAATGTCGTAAGCCCTGATGATATCTGCGAACAATACGGAGCCGACTGCCTCCGTCTTTACGAAATGTTTCTCGGCCCATTAGAGCAGAGCAAACCCTGGAACACGAATGGTATAACAGGAGTATCTGGTTTCATCAGAAAACTCTGGAAACTCTATCATGAAAATGATCAATTTAAAGTAAGTGAGGAAGCTCCAACCAAACCTGAACTCAAAATACTTCATAAAACCATCCGGAAGGTGATGGAAGATATAGACCGTTATTCATTCAATACTTCGGTAAGTACCTTTATGATCTGCGTGAATGAACTGATCGATGTGAAATGCAATAAGAGAGCTATCTTAGAACCTCTGGCTATTCTTATTTCGCCTTATGCTCCTCATATCTGTGAAGAATTGTGGGAAGCCTTAGGGCATACAGAAAGTATTTCGTTCTCCCAATTTCCTGTATATGAAGAAAAGCACCTGACAGAAACCGTCTTTAATTACCCTGTTTCCTTGAATGGGAAGACTAAATACTTCCTGGAGCTGGATCTCAGCCTTTCTAAAGAAGACATTGAGAAAGAGGTACTTGCACAGGAACAAACCGCCAAGATTCTGGAAGGTAAATCACCCAAAAAAGTCATTGTGGTGCACAATAAAATAGTGAATATTGTGGTTTAGAATATAAGAGGAATTATGAATTTAATTCTGGCACAGCCTTTGGATATCTTAATTATTAAAAACACGAGGGTCATGAAAAATTACTTTTTTTCAGCGTTAGGTTTGCTTCCGGTGACCTTACTCCTTACTTCCGGAATGCCTTTGAAGGAAAAACCTGGAGTTCAACCCACTACTGAACTCCGTACCATCAAGAATGAAAGCTTTAAAAGGGGGGAGGTGCTCAAATTCCGTCTGCACTATGGAATTATTGATGCCGGAACAGCTGAAGTCTCTATTACAGACGAAAACAAACAACTGCATGACCGCAATACCTTTCACGTGGTTGGAATCGGAAAAAGCATCGGAGCTTTCGACCCCTTCTTCAAGGTACGAGACCGTTACGAATCCTTTATTGATGCAGATGCAATAGCTCCGGTAGTATTCATCCGTCGGGTAAATGAAGGAGGCTTCAAGATTAATCAGGATCAGGTTTATGATCACGAGAAGAAGAAAGTGATAAGCAATGGCACCTATTATGATGTCCCTGAATATACTCAGGACATGATTTCCGCCTTCTACTATGCACGTACTCTGGATATGAGTAATGCAAAGGTAGGTGACATCTTTTCCCTGAAAAGCTTTATTGACAACGAAATCTGGGAGTTAAAAATCAAATTCATGGGCAAAGAAACTATTTCTACCGATGTAGGAAAAGTGAGGTGTCTGAAATTCAGGCCCATTGTGCAGAAGGGAAGAGTGTTTAAAAAGAGCGAAGATCTAAATGTCTGGATTTCGGATGACAAAAATCATATACCTGTAAGGGCTCAGGCTGATGTACTTATCGGTTCCGTTAAAATGGACCTTACCGGATATTCCAATCTGGCTAACCCCCTGAATCTTCAATAAATCTCCTGGGGAGATTCTGGTTAAAGTGCTTGTTCGGGTTTGCTATTGTATTTTATTTTTCTCATCTTCGCCTCAATCCTTTAAAGAAAGACTTCCTTTTCCACAGTGATTGTTGTATATGGCCTTAAAGAAAATTTCTAATCCAAAATACCATTCTGTCATGTTGATAGATGACAGCGAAATAGACAATTTCATCAATCAGAAGATGATTGAAGGTTGTGGATTCGCCACTCATGTTTATACGCATACGAGCGTAAAGAGCGCACTTGAGTTTTATCAGAACCTCTTACGGGTTGAGAAAATATCGTCCGATCTTTTCCCAAAAATAATTTTCCTGGACATAAACATGCCCTTTATGGATGGGCTTCAGTTTCTGAAGGAGTTCGATAAGATTGTGGGAACGAAACATCAGGATGTGAAAATAGTGATGCTTAGCACCTCCATGAACCCTAAGGATATTGAAGAATCTGAAAAAGGGAAACGTGTAACGGCTTTTTTGAATAAGCCCCTGACGCAGGCTCACCTGGACACCCTTTAATTTTTTTCTTTCTTAAAGGCTTTGGCGAGCAATGAAATCATTGCTTTGTCCAACACAATAAATTTCAGCATTCTTTGCGGATCCTTGTCATTTTGCTGGACAAATCTTTCGGCAAGTTTTTGCAGCTGAAGCTCCAGGGATGCAATATCAGAAGTGCTTTTCACACTCAGTAGCTTAACAAAAGCAGTAACATTTTTATAATCATCCTCTTTTCGCTCGCGGAGTTTTCTTAAAATGTTTTTAAGAACAACCTCCGATTCCGATCGCCTGCCAATCAGACAATAGTTTAAGGCAAGAAAGAGCTTTGCCTCGAGTTCGGCGTGGATCATATTCTTAAAGCTCAGCTCGTTAAGAACAGCTTGAAGGCTGGAAATAGCATCCCCGTATTTTTTTGCATAAAAGGAAGTCCCTGCTTTGTAAATTCCGTAGCAAAGATAACTTGGAGCATCCTCTTTTCGGATAGCGTTTTCAAGACAAATATCCTCCTCCTCCAACTCTTCTCCAATTCCCAGTAAAGCGTAGCGTTCTAGTTTGGATGTGAGAAAGTTGGCTGTAAAACAGCAATGATCTGCCAGGATAAATATATTCAGATCGGTGTTGACCTTCTCAAAATAAGGAGTGGAAAGCTTCATCTGCCCCGACTTGTGATAGTATTCAAAGGTCAGGAAATCCACAACTGTCGTAAGATATTTATAGGTCGCATCCCGAGGATTTTCTTCAAATATTTTCCTGGAATCGTCCAGCATCTTTTCAATCAGCAGGGAATCTCCGGCCTTTCTCTTGAAAGGTATATAGATGGAAAAAGAGATATCCATTATATTCCGATAAATGGCCAAGTGGTGAGATTCATAAAGTTGATATAGGTTGGACATTTCCATCCTCATCAAATCGAGCACTTCCGTTTCCGAAACATTCCTGGATGCTTTGTACTCACCCAGAGATTTAGCAAAGCGGGAGAGCAGATCCTCCGCTTTGTCCAATCCTATGGTGTAAGCAACATGCTTATTATAGAGCTGAGCGTACTCAAAATATTTAGGAGAGCTGAGATGAAGTTTCTTCAGGGCACTATAAACCTGAGTAAGTTCATTGGGCATATCATATTCAATCAGCTTCTTCTCCAGTTTCTTCAGCAGAGCAATAGCAGTATCCTTGGGTGTATTGAAAAGCAGGTTCGGTATATTGGAGACATTGCGGATGAGTTCAATCCGGGGGTCCTTTACATTTACAAAGAGATATTCCTGAATTTTTTCGTACAGCCTTGATTTCAGGGTATAATAAGCCGCTTTGTTGAGCGTAAGCTTACTGTAAATCTCTTTCTCGCTGAGTTCTGGCTGCCGGAGATGACTGAGCAGGGCGCGGAACTTATCTGCTCTATTCTTCTGGAACTGCTCCTCAATCGTCTGATAATCTTCAGGAGTCAGCTGCTGGACAACCGTTTTCAACTTTATCATCGCTAATCTTCTACTATATCTTAATATGGTCGGGACCGGTTAAGGCCTCTGGTATACCGAAACATCTATCAACCAAGCCAGTCAAATATACATTTTTTCCGCCAGTTTATAAATGGAGATTTACAGGTATCGATCGGAAAGATAAATTAAAGAAAAAAGGCCATTCCAACCGTACATGCCAATCCAAGTCCAAAACCGATATAGATCTGAGCCGGACTATGGGCCTGAAGTTTAAGGCGGGACCAGCCCACCAGGCCGGAAATAAATATACTTAGGTACAGGGTGTTAAGAGGTGGTGAAGGCAGTAGGAGGCAGAGCGTAAGTAAGGTGCCGCACCCCCCCCCCCTGGGCAATGGAATGAGCGCTGATCTTCCAAAACCGGTTCACGATAGAAGCTATCACCACAGAACCTGTTGCCCCAAGCATGAAAACACGTATGATCCGGAGCATGCCTGATGGAGCCGGAAAATCTTTGAGGAGGTAGAAAGCAAAAAGATAGTACGCCGCCGTGATCAGATAGGGCACGAATCTTTCTCTTCGTTCATTCAGCTCCAGATCTTTTATAGACCCTGTCCGAAGCATTAGATACGTACTAATAGCCGGGAGTAGAAAAGTGGAGATCAGGGTCAGGGAAATGAGAAAGAGAAATAACCGAATATCGCGGATAAAGTATATGGAGGTAAAGATCCAGTACAAGAGGCACATCCCATAGGTTGGTATCAGCAGGGGATGAAAGAGCCAGGTAATGAAAGTTGCGGCGCGTCTTTCCAAATCAGAGTTCTTTTCGCATCCTGGCAACCGGAAGTTCGAGCTGTTCCCGGTATTTAGCAACCGTCCTTCTTGCTATCGTATATCCCTTCTCTTTAAGAATGCTGCAAAGCTTATCATCAGTAAGAGGCTTTTTCTTGTTTTCTGCGGAGATGCAATCGCTCAGAATCTTTTTGACCTCCCGTGATGAAACTTCTTCTCCGCTTTCTGTAGCAAGTGATTCAGAAAAAAATGTTTTGAGCAGGAAGGTGCCAAACTCCGTTTGCACATATTTGCTGTTTGCAACTCTCGAGATGGTGGAGATATCCATACCTACCCGGTCTGCAATATCTTTCAGAATCATGGGTTTTAGCTTCGTCTCATCACCTTCCAGAAAGTATTCATACTGATACTCCATGATGGCATTCATCGTAAAGAGCAGCGTTTCCTGTCTCTGGCGGATTGCATCTATGAACCAGCGGGCATTCTCCACTTTTTGCTTGACGAATGACAGAGCCTCCTTCGAGGTCTTATCCTTGCGCCTCGCATAATCACCCATCATTCTGCTGTATTCTTTGCTTATTTTTAAATCAGGTGCATTTCTTGAATTCAGAGAAAGTTCCAGCTTGTCATCGGTTACATTGATAATAAAATCAGGGGTGATCTGTATGACTGCACCTTTGGAGTCTACAACAGAATCGCCGGGACGAGGGTTCAGGTGAATGATTTCCTGAATGATTTCTTTCAGCATCTCATCATCCACATCCAGCTTCTTCACCATCTTATCATAGTGCTTTCTGGAAAACTCCTCCATCATGTCACGTACAATCCGAACCGCCTGTTCGTTTACAAAAGTAGCCGGCTTGCGTTTGAGCTGCAATAAGAGACATTCCTGCAAATCGCGGGCCCCGATACCAGGAGGATCAAACTGTTGTATGATATGCAGCAGGTGAAGAAGCTCCTTTTCGGTAGTGGTAATATTTTGAGAAAAAGCAATATCATCGGCTATCGCTGCCAGGTCTCTTCGCAGATAGCCATCATCGTCCAGGTTTCCGATGAGGTATTCCGCAATGGAATGTTTACGTTCGTCCAGTTCCTGCATCCCCAGCTGGCTCAGCAGCAGGTCTTGAAATCCAGACCCGGCTATAATCGGTATTTCTCTCCGCTCTTCATCAGGGCTTGAGTTATTGATCTCTAGTTTATAATCCGGAATTTCATCTTCTTCGAAGTACTCATCAATATCCACTTCTTTTTCTTCTGCGGGTATTTTTTCTTCGTCACTCTCCCCTTCATCCAGGCTTCCATCATCTTCTTTTTCTTCTTTCTCCTGGTCTTCGGTCACATCTGTTTCTTCCTGTTCAGGAGTCACTTCGTCTTCATCGTCTTCCCTACCCTCTTCCAGTGCAGGGTTTGCCTCCAGCTCTTCTTTTATTCTTTGCTCCATAGCAATAGTCGGCAGCTGCAGCATTTTCATCAGCTGGATTTGCTGAGGAGAAAGCTTCTGAAGCATTTTATGGCTGAGCGACTGTTTTAACATATCTATTCTTACTTAAAATTCTGCATTCTTAGGAGTCCTTGGGAATGGAATCACATCCCTGATATTTCCCATTCCGGTAACAAACATGATGAGGCGTTCAAAGCCCAGACCGAAGCCGGCATGTGGTACTGTTCCAAACCTACGAGTATCCAGATACCAATAAAGTTCTTCTGCAGGAATATGCATCTCCTTCATCCTTTGCTCCAGGTGATCCAGCCTTTCTTCCCGCTGGGAGCCACCGATAATTTCGCCAATGCCTGGAAAGAGGATATCCATGGCCCTGACTGTTTTTCCATCCTCGTTTTGCCGCATGTAAAAGGCTTTAATGTCTTTCGGATAATCGGTGAGGATGACTGGCTTCTTGAAATGCTTTTCTACCAGGTAGCGTTCATGTTCCGACTGAAGATCTGCTCCCCAGGATTCGATGATATACTTAAACTTCTTCTTCTTGTTATGATTGGAATTTTTCAGGATATCTATAGCTTCCGTATAGGTGAGTCGCTGAAATTCATGCTCCAGGCAAAACTGGAGTTTAGCATGCAGATCCAGTTCTGATCGCTCATCCAATGGTTTTTGTTTTTCTTCCTCCAGCAGTCGTGTTTTAAGAAATTCAATTTCATGGGGACAAGCATCCAGAACATATCTGATGACATATTTTAGCATATCCTCAGCCAGTTGCATATTATCTCCAAGATCATTGAAAGCCACCTCCGGTTCAATCATCCAGAACTCTGCAGCATGGCGAGCCGTATTTGAATTTTCTGCTCTGAAGGTGGGCCCGAACGTATACACCTCCCCAAAAGCCATCGCCCCAAGCTCCGCTTCGAGCTGACCTGAAACAGTGAGGTTGGTGGCTTTCCCGAAAAAATCTTCCTTGAAATCTACTTTTCCTGCTTCATCTCTGGGGGTTGAATCGAAAGGGAGGGTTGTTACTTTAAACATCTCGCCGGCACCTTCTGCATCAGAAGCTGTAATGATGGGAGTATGCATGTATACAAAACCTTTGTCGTTAAAAAATTTATGTATAGCAAATGCAAGCACATGCCTGATTTTAAAAACAGCGGCAAAGGTGGTGGTGCGGAAACGGAGGTGTGCTTTTTCACGAAGGAATTCCAGGCTGTGCTTTTTAGGCTGGAGCGGGTATTTCTCAGCGTCACAGTCACCCAGAATTTCCAGTGTCTTTACTTTTATTTCCACCTTTTGTCCCTTACCCAGGGATTCAACAAGTTCACCTGTAACAGAGACCGAAGCTCCAGTGGTCAAACGACGGAGCATAGACTCATCCGGAAAATCAAGGCCAACTACAGCCTGGAGGTTATTTAATCCTGAACCATCATTGATAGCAATAAACTGATTATTACGGAAAGTCCGGACCCATCCTTTTACTGTAACTTCTTTCCCATAATCGGAGCTTTGAAGCAGTTCGGAAATTTTAGTTCTTTTACTCATTTTTCGGCCTAATTATCCCCGTCCTGAAAAAGGATCAGGTTGGCGAAGTTAACAGTTTTTCAGGGAAAACAGTTTAGTACTTGAACCCGATTACGAGTACATCATCTACCTGTTCCTGCTCACCCTTCCAGGAAACAAAATGTTGACGAAGTACTTCCTTTTGTTCAGCAAGAGGGAGATGGAGTATTTCAGTCAATAGCTTCTGGAAATTCTTAACCATCATTTTCTTTCCCGAATTACCTCCGAACTGATCTGCATATCCATCGGTACTGAGGTACATCATATCGCCATGAGAGAGCTCTATGCGGTTATTAGTGAACTGTCGTTTGTCAGTCATCTCCAATCCGCCGATAGGGAATTTATTCGGCTTGATCACTTCCATCTTATCTTTATCACCACCTCTGAAAATCCAAAGCGGCCTGTTTGCTCCTGCATATTCGAGGATGTTGCTATCCCCCTCCATTGCACAGAGTGCGATGTCCATTCCATCCCTTCGTTCACCTTCCGCATTCGATTGCTTGAGGGCATTTTTGATTCCCAGGTGAAGCTCATTCAATATCTCACCAGGCTCCATAATTTCTTTGTCACTTACAATTTCATTCAGGATGGTATTACCGATAATACTCATGAATGCGCCAGGAACTCCATGCCCGGTGCAATCGGCCGTAGCTATGAATCTTTTGTTTTTACGTTTTGCAAACCAATAGAAGTCGCCGCTCACTATATCCTTGGGCATGTAGAGGATGAAGCTTTGAGGGAATTCCTGAGAGATGATATCCAGCTGTGGAAGGATGGCTTCCTGAATATTCTTGGCATAACGGATGCTGTCTGTGATATCCCTATTCTTGGTTTCGATAATGGATTTTTGAGCTGTGATCTCCTGGTTGATGACCTCAACTTTTTCCTTTTCCTCTCTCAACTCGCTGGTCCTTTCCCTGACCTGCGTTTCAAGTGTAATCTGAGTTTTGATAAGCTGGGCTGTTCTTATTTTAATAAAAAGATAGACACCTGTAATAACAAGGACAATACAAAGTGTATAGAACCACCATGTTTTATACCAAGGTGGAAGAATTACAAAGTGGTATTGAAAAGGTTCCTTGTTCCATAACCCGTCGTCATTACTCGCTTTTAACAGAAAGGTATAATCACCAGGAGGGAGTGAAGAATATGTTGCCTCATTTTTAGAAGTGGGTGGCACCCAGTCATTGTCCATACCTTCCAACTTAAACTGGTACCTGACCTTGGAAGGGATGGTGAGACTGATTCCACGGAAATCAAACGTAAGGTGATTCTTGTTGAAAGGAAGGACAAGCGCATTCGGAAGTCTGGTTAGTGAGTCAATTCCTTTGGACCAGGACGAGAAATCATCTGCCTGGAAAAAAAGTCGGATTCCGGATACGGTGGTGAGCGGTTCAACAAGGTTTATTTTATCCTGAGAGGGGTCATATACCGTCACTCCTTTAATCGTTCCAAACCAGATCCGGCCGCGATTATCTTTACTACAGGCATTGACATTGCATTCTACTCCTCTGAAACCCTCTTCCTTGCCATAGTGTTTGATATTTATCTGATGGTTTTCCCTAATTTTTTTTGCATCAAGCCGGTCTAGGCCTTTATTTGTTCCCACCCAGAGATATCCATTTTTATCAAAGACCAGGAGGTAAATCTTATTGGAAGAGAGTCCGTTATTTTCATCTATTCGGGAAAAAAAGGTGCCATCAAAAAGGAACACTCCTTCATCGGTACCGAACCACAATTTGCCTTCCTCATCTTCTGTAATGGAAGAAACCCTTTTGTCAGTAAAATGGTTCTTCTTTGAAAAAAGCTGAACCTCTTTCTGATCTGAGCGGATAACGCCTTTTTCAGTAGCAAACCACGTGGCACCTTTATGGTCTGTATAGATGCATGGAATCACCTTATAATCTTTTTCAAGAAGGCTGTTGAGACGGGGATAATCACTAAAAGTTCCATCTTTGAAATAACAGACTCCATTCTTGGTACCGATCCAGATTCTTCCGTCCATTCCACGTTCCAAAGCATATACCTTATTATCCTTTAGCCCGTCTGATTCAACATAATTCCGGAATGCTTTCCCATCGTATACACTCAACCCGTTTCCGGTGGCAAACCACATCTTGGAGTCCTCTGTTTCCAGCATCCCATAGATGGTGCTGCTGGCAATACTTCTTTCAGGGTGCTTGATATCAAGGGTATATACCGCAGTGATGTGGTGATTTTCATTCATTTTCACCACCCCGGCATTTTGCATGCTGATCCACATATTATGACGGGAGTCCATAAAAATG
>Ga0206996_1149_pt2 | contig 12206 bp, 10 predicted proteins | sample Alteio_BWMinCont_2_FD_153467 | JGI IMG/M metagenome (GOLD analysis project Ga0206996, IMG submission 153467) | Enriched cells from forest soil in Barre Woods Harvard Forest LTER site, Petersham, Massachusetts, United States -... | ecosystem: Environmental > Terrestrial > Soil > Temperate forest >...
TCCTCCCATGGACAATCCCGCAAAGCTCAGGTTGGGTGATCTCAGGTATTGGTGATTTCAACGGCGATGGCAAGTCAGACATCCTTTGGTACAACGCACTTACAGGTCAATTAGGAATTTGGTACAGCGGTCAAAACACTAATGACGTCCTCCCATGGACAATCCCGCAAAGCTCAGGTTGGATGATTTCAAGAGTGGGCGATTTTAACGGCGATGGCAAGTCAGACATCCTTTGGTACAACACACTTACAGGTCAATTAGGAATTTGGTACAGCGGTCAGAACACTAATGACGTCCTCCCATGGACAATCTCACAAAACTCAGGCTGGGTCATCCAAGATCCCTTCTCGGGAGTTCTCTCTACTCATGCCCAGTCCTTTGGGGCAAAGTGCGACGGCCTAACCAATGACACCGTCGCTTTTCAAGCTACCGTTAATATGGCCTCGGCCATGTATGAAAACAGGTCTGTTCCTGTCACAGTCAATATTTCGGGTAATTGTGTGGTCCGAGACACTGTTTACATTGGAAGCGGGGTCAGGCTAAGTGGTCCAGCCACCATCACAGTTCCTTGCCAATATAGTCCAACAACTTCGGCCAGCTGCGAGCCGACTACGCCGTCCCCGACCCGATCTGGATCAACCTTCGAATTTGTCAATGCTGATAACTCTTCAGTATCAAATCTTACGATCAACGTTCTATCCAATCCTGGACAATACGTAGATGCAGCGGAAGTTAACGCTATAATGTGGACCTCAAGCGGCTCGGACTCGCTCTCGCACAAGAATTTTTCAGTGACTGGGGCAACCATCCTGAATTCAACTTGGGGAATTCTCGTAGATTATCCTAGAGGCTCAGGTTCTTTGACCAACGCAACCCTGTCTAATAATGTCGTCAGAAGCCCTGCCGCGTACGAGCTCAACGATGGAATCCATGTTCGAGGCTCAGTAAATAATATTTTGATTAGTAACAATGTTGTGAGTAACCGTGCGGATGCGGGAATAGCGATTGAAGGTTTTCCAGGCTATATCCCTGGGGGGACCAATCAAGTCCTCAACAACACCTTGACTCAGGATCTAGTTGGGATAGATCTCACCGGAGCGGCAAATGTTATCGTCAAAGGAAACAACGTTTCGGCCAGTCTTGCCCCTCCGGCCTTTAAGCCAAGTAACCCGGCCTTTCGTTCGATCAATATTTCAGGCGTCGTTCCTCGAAACATTGTTGTAACGGGTAATAGTTTTAGTCACGGACCATCATCGAATCAAATCGAAGGGGCCAAGATTGACGATGCCAATGGCACTGCCCCTACAAATTTGGCTTTCTATAATAACCATGTAGATGGGCTTTATATCCGAGGGAGTCAGGTCATTGTTTCGGGCAATGTCTTCACAAATGGTTCCAAGCTAGAAGTTCAAGATTGCGATGTCTCTATTCCAAATTGTGGAGTCGATGTCCCCTCCCAAAACATCTGCTTATTCAGTAATTCATTCCAAACTAATGAAGTAATCCAGGTGGACTCGGCTCTAATCTCTGGCCTCAAGGTTTGGGCCCAAAGCTACTCCGAAAGTAAGCAAGTTTCTGATCCTTATAAAGTCATCCTCAATGAAAACTCAGCCCTCTTTTCCAACACTCCGTGTTGGTGAGGATACTAGGAGTGACTTGCGTATGTCTTTGAAACTCGCTCTCCAAAGCTAATCCATATTTGGAATTGAAAGTACAGCCTCATTGCATATTGGAACTTTAGATGGTAGTTTTCGGCCTTCTCTTGAGAAGGGTTAAAAACTAAAACAAGTTGTGGGGGTTTGAAATGAAATACTTGGCAGCACTTATTACAACAATAGGGTTAATTTCCGTCGCAAACGCAACCACGGCTCGCGACTTGGATTTTATGGATGGTCGATGGCAAGGAACTTACAATAATTCGACCGTCGTGAGTCATTACATAGCTGGAAACGCAAAAGTTTTTGTGGGACGGACATTTATGAAGGACTCCAATGGCACAACTCAGTTCGTTGAGCTGATTCGAGTTGACGAACAAAATGGCCAGCTGGTTATGACTCCTTATCCGATGGGGAAAAAAGGCTTACCATTTAAGTTAATCCAAGTCTCAAAGGATTCGGCGACTTTCGAAAACCCCGCCAACCCTTTTCCCTCAAAAATCCATTTCTCGGTCTCGGATAATGTATTGACCACCGATGCCACCGGAACTAAAAACGGTGCACCATCAGAAATCACCTATAAACAAATCAAAATCCCAGAAACCGTAGACTTTTAAAAACCATCAAGGAAAATGAGAGATGCTGCAGACGGACATTAATTAATAATATCAGATACTTAATCTAGTTCTATGAGTTCTATGTTTTACGGTAACTGCTCAAGTTTTTGAGAGTTAAATTCTTGAAAATATTGAAGGAATCTGGATAGAATGCCATGTGTAACTGAGTTCATTGTGGGCTCGAGTTTTTATTTCAGACAGGGGAGCAGTTAATGATTTTTCGAAATTCTTTTATTCTGATAGGCAGCTTCTTGTTAATCGCATCTACGGCATTTAGTAGTTCTAAATCAGATTGTATTCGGGTGGCCAGCAAAACTGGATTGAACGCTAGACATACAATACAAGCCTGCAATAATCCTAGCCCATTTACTGTGGGTTGTCTTCTTGCTGCGAATGATGTCGCAATGAATGGAGCTCACACAGCGGAATTATGCGCATCGGCCAATGGCGGGACGTCATCTTGCATTCGTGGACGAAATGCCCAAGGATTTAATGCAGAACATATTGTTCAGTTTTGTCTTGGTGCATCCGGTTCCTCCGACGAAGACTCGTGCCTCAAAGCTGCTAACGATGCAGGCATGAACCCAGCCCATACAATTGAAATGTGCGGTAATCTGTAAAGTTCGGATTCGGAAATTTGGTTTCGTGATGATGCTTTTGGATTCCTCAAGGGCCTGTTCTCAGGAAAATATAAAAGGCCGGTAGTCCCAAAACTTAATCTTACTTAGAGTTGACCTGGTCCATCTATTTATTCCGGTAATGGCATAGCTATGGCTGAGGTCACCCCGGATAAATGGTTTGTGAGAGCATTATGAAGATAGATTGGGCGCCAGCCCCCATTGCTAGGCGAGTTTAGTTTGTTTTTTTTCGACGCTCTAAACGGATCTCTCGCCGCTTGACCGCGGCAAGGTGCCTTCGTTTTTCGTCAGCACTTTTGGGAAGAAATTTTGGGACGGGTATTGGTTTGCCGTTTTCGTCAATGGCAACAAAGGTAAGATAAGCCGAAGCGGTGTGGTGCTTGACCCCAGTTTTAGGGTCTTCAGCATCCACCCGCACGCCTATTTCCATGCTTGTTTTAGCGGTGTAATTCACTTTTGCCCGAATGTGCACAACCCATCCTAACTTGATTACTGCCACAAACGCCATGTCATCAATACTAGCTGTAACGACTTGTTTTCGACAGAACCTCTGAGCTGAAATAGCCCCAGCTATGTCGATCCAACTCATCACAACTCCCCCGAAAATAGTTCCGAGGGCATTGGTGTGACTTGGCAAAACGAGCTCGGTCATAATAACTTCGCCCTCCGCCGAATCCATCGGCGGCACGCGGCTGGCCGGATCGTTTTGCTCACTGGGCATTGTGTACCCCGCTAATTAAAACTTAGATACTGCCGTTATTATTCCCGGAGTTATTCCCTGGAATAATTCCTGAAGCGCTATAGCTTATCGCTGCAGGCTGAGAGGAAGCACCAGTGATTGTCTGAGCGCTTGCAGCCCCGGTATTAGCGGCTGTTGTAGGAGCTTGACCATTGTTGACGAAGTCAACATGGGGCACGCACCAAACAATTAACTGAGCGCGACTCTTCACTGCCATCTTCTTGTAAATATTTGTGAGATGGAATTTCACCGTTTTTTCGGTAACAAAAAGCTGTCCAGCTACTTCTTTATTGGACAATCCTTTTGAAACGAGTTCGGCGACTTCGGCTTCTCGGTGACTGAGGCCTTTTTGGGCTAATACATCTTTGAGCATCCTTGCTCCCCCTGGTTAATGGTTTCACAAAACTTCTCTTATATTGTTTTATGACCGTTACATTTTTAAAAACTAGACCCTTGTCAACTTGACTTTGGGTCTCTTTTTTTGGCACTCGCCTTAGCTATGATCTCCTCTTGCATCCTACGAGAAGGATCAGGTGAGTGCCACCCCACTTACCAAAAGCCTAACAGACTCGACCCCCGACCACAATACCTTGATCACAATTATTTTCACTTTTGTCTGGTTTTTTTTGATGCATGCCGCTAACCGAAATCAAAAATACCACTTTTGCCTAGTCAAAAGAGTCTAAGCCCTGGAAGGCACCCTCGCACGGGACCATTAACCAACCTTAAAACAATAACATTTGAGATATCGACTTTCGGGGCGGTTAATGATCCACGGATGGTCCAGGGGTTGACCTCCTCGATAAACGACTTCCCCTAATCTTTCTGACTCTTGAAAGATTTCTTTTAAAATCTGCTCAAAATCAAATTCACTTAAGTGATAGCTGCAGCTACAGGTATAAAATAATCCTCCAGATTTTACCTTTTCTAAAGCTTTCAGATTGAGCTTTTTATAAGCCCGTTTGGCCTGGTCTAAATTCTTCTTTGATTTTACAAAGGCAGGGGGATCACAAACTACAATGTCAAAAGTCTTAGAATCGGATTTGAGATAATCAAAGACATCCGACGTCACTAAAGACACTTTCTGGGTTGAAAACTGATTGAGCTCTAAACCTCGCTCCAAAAGCTTAATGGCCGAGGGACTCTGATCTACGAAAGTCACGTGGTCCGCTTTTCCCCTAAGGGCGCTTAAGCCCCAACCTCCTGAATAAGAGAATAAGTCTAAGACCGATTTGCCCTCAGAGTTTTGAATCAGATTTTTTCTATTTTCTCTCTGATCTAGAAAAAATCCCGTCTTTTGCCCTCCAATAAAATCCGCTGCAAAACTTATGTTACCTTCATGAACGATAGAGTTTCTCAGTTCTCCGGCCTCTTCAATCTCAACTTGGTTTAGCCCTCGAAAGGTTTCGACAAAACCTTCGCACCCCTCAAGAATTCTGACGCTTGAATCAGCCCTAATCACAATATAATCCGGCTCAAATATCTCAAAAAGCCCATGGGTAAGGTCGGTCTTGGCTTGATCGATCCCTGCAGTGTTGAATTGAGCCACCACAATTTTTTCATAAACATCAACTATTAGGCCGGGAAGAAAATCACTCTCTGAAAAAACAGCTCGATATGATCCAACCAGTTTTTCCGCGTGTCGTTTTTTATCGGCTTCTCTTAGGAGGTTAAAGAGCAGAGTTTTTCGATCGGTGACGGGACGGACACTCAAGATCCGTCCAGCGATGAGGGAGTGGGGATTGACATAGCCATATCCCACAAATTGACCACGAGACTCAAACTCAACCCACTCACCAGGCTTAAGATCGGCCATTCGAGTTACAAATTCATTAGCAAAAATCCAGAGACTTCCCGACTTGATTTGGCCTACCGCTCTAGAACTGATTTCAACTTTCACGTATCTCACTTTGAAATTTAAATAATTGGGTCATTGCTTCAAATGGAGTCATAGTGTCTAAATTGAGCGCGCGCAATTTCTGGCCGATAGAATAAAATTTTTGCTCATCGGGGTTGGGTGTATTTACTGGAGTTGCGGCTAAGCGATCTAGAAGATTCATTTGCCGACTCTTGAGATCATAAGTATGGCGAACCAAACCCTCCAACAGGTGTTGGGCGTGCGTCGTCAGTGATTCTGGCAATCCAGCCTGTTTAGCCACATCTATACCGTAGCTTCGGCTCGCAGGACCCATTTCAAGTTTTCTTAAAAAAACGAGCTGCCCCTGATGTTCTTTGATCGTCATATGGGCGTTAATAATCTGCGCTCGCTCCGAAGCTAATTCTGTAAGCTCATGGTAGTGTGTCGCAAAGAAGGTATACGATTTCACTTCACTTACAAAATGTTCAAGAACGGCCTGGGCAAGACTCATTCCATCGTAGGTACTTGTTCCACGCCCAATTTCATCAAGAATGACTAGAGAATCTTGGGTCGCTGATTTTATAATTTCTGCTGTCTCAGTCATCTCAACCATAAAAGTTGAGAGGCCCTGAGAGACATTATCCTGAGCGCCGATCCTGGTAAAAATTTGTTTTAATAAAGGGATTTTGGCCTCGCTCGCAGGCACAAAGGATCCGCAATGCCCCAACAGTGAAATCAGCGCCACCTGCCTCATAAAGGTGCTTTTGCCGGCCATGTTGGGGCCCGTCAGAAGGAGGCATTGAGACTCATCTAGCGCAAGGTCATTGGCTACGAAGCGCTCTTTACTGTTCTTTTCTAAAACGGGGTGTCTCGCGTTATTTAAAATAAAACCCGACTTTGTAAACTGAGGTCTGCAATAACCTTGTTGCACAGCCAATTCTGCAAAAGCTAAAGACAAATCTAGTGCGCCAACTTGAGAACCAAAATTTAGAAAGTTTATGGCCTCGGCTATGACCTCAACTTTTAGATCTAGAAAAATTTGATACTCTAAATCACTGCGTTTCTGTTTACTTGAAAGAATTTTCTGTTCTAATTCACTTAGCTCAGCAGTGATGTAACGTTCCCCTTGCGCCATAGTCTGACGTCTAACAAAATGGCTAGGAACTTTATTAAGATTTGTTTTCGTCACCTCAAAGGAATAACCAAAGACCGAGTTATATTTTATTTTTAAACTAGAAATACCGGAATTAATTCTCTCTCTACTTTCTAATTCTGAAAGTTTTTGCTGGGCATGAGTATCAAGTTCAACGTATTCATCCAATAAAGTGTTAACTCCTGGCCGAATCAGAGTTCCCTCTTTTACCGAATGAGGGAGATCATCCCTTAAAATAGCAGCAATTTTTTGACTGGCCTTTAAGGCCCTCTTTGTATCAAAGGGGAAAATTTTCTGAACCTCAGTATCTTCAAATATTTCTGAAGCCGTCAATAGAGCCTTCCCGACCGCTTGAAGATCGCGACTATTGCAAAGGGGATTACTGAGCCTTGCAACTTTTCGTTCAAGATCCCCAATTTGATGTAATTTTGCCCTCAGCGCCTCACGGAGGGTGGTGTTCTTCACACCGAATTCGACCCTGGAAAGTTCTAACTCGATGATGTCTAAATTTCGAAAGGGAGTCCCTAGCCTCTTTCTCAAGAGCCGTGCCCCCATTGGAGTTTTGGTTAAGTCGACGGCCCAGCAGAGACTAAATTCAAATTCACCGTCGGTCCTCTTAAATATTTCAAGATGTCTCAGTGTCTGGTGAGATAATTGAAGAAAGTTCTTTTCTAAGGGCTCAGGGACTCTTATAACTTTTGAGATTTCATCCCCTTGGGTCTCTTTCACGTAGCGTAACAAAAAATCGGTAGCATTTTCCCCGTCGGCAAGGGTCCTAATTGTGAGTAGGCGCTCGGTTGTAAAAGGTAAATCCTCTTCGGAGCTCAAAATAAATTCTTGAGGAGTGAGTTTTTCAACCCAGTTACTTAATTCTCCCTTCGATAAATCTCGGTCAATGAATATCTCTCCGGTTGTGGCGTCGATAGCGGCAAAGTTAAATACATTTTCCCCACCTTTTATAACCGCCGCCGTAAAGTTGGACTGGGACGGTAACAATGTTTCGGGATCATATACCAGCCCTGGAGTCACAACGCGGGTCACGGCTCGCTTCACGATCTTAGAATCTTTGTTTTTATCCGCTGCGCTTTCGATTTGATCGCAAATTGCAACCTTTAGGCCTTGATTTAACAGTTTATTAATCTGCGGACCTACAGAATGATAAGGAACTCCACACATGGCCACTTCCTGACCTTGAGTTTTACTCCTTGAGGTGAGGGCGATATTAAGTATAGGCGCAGCTTTTATAGCATCATCAAAAAACATTTCATAGAAATCGCCCATGCGAAAGAGAAGGATTTTGTCCATGTGTTGGCGCTTAATATCCCAGTACTGCTGCATGAGCGGTGTATGACTTTGAGCCCTTGGAATTTCCATAAGTAATGCGGGTATTTCTAGTGGCTTTCGCCCGACCGGTCAAGAGTTTAAGAAGTCCCCTAGAGCCCCTAAGTTAAAATTGGGATCCAAAATAACGATACTCCAGGTTCCTCTTGTGGTCTCTTTCTCACCCACCAAAGGTTTACATCGAAGAGTGATACTGGGACGCCCTTTCAGAGTAATAGGATAGTATTTATCCCGGTATATATTTGAGAATTTTTTTGATAGCTTAATAGAGACCATCGATATGTCTTTAGTTTCAGCAGAAAGAATTTGATCCCCTACATCGATAAAAACTTGTACTTTCTTAGCCAGACGTTTGATTTTGCGTTTTTCAATTTTTTCATTAATGCTTTTAACATCAATGGCACTTTTGGTTTCCATCATCTGGTGATCGACATAAGCTCTCAGGGTCATGATTTCAGAAGGCCGGTCTTCTCCCCCCAAGGAGGCAATCCTTCTTACTTCCATAAGTCTCTGCTCAAGTGGGAACCATTCAACGTCCGAATCACGGCAAACATGCCAATATTGAATTTCATTTTTTGGAACGCCATCAATAATTTTTAAGAGTTGGGCAAGATTAAGATTATTAAAAAAAAGGTTAGATCCGCTGTCATAAAGGCGCCACTTCGGTGAAATTGTATTTTTCTCCATTAATTTCCTCCCCCTAGAGGCAAAGTATAGAAGGCTTACTTAGAAAAGGTTTTCACGAAGTTGTAAACATGTAAAGGCCTGCTCCCTCACATTAAGACCTTACTTCTTAGATATGAACTCATTATTCTTAATGTAAAACCGTAAAGGCCAGTGTTTAGCCTCCTTAGCGTAATCGATTCCTACTCTTGGGCGACAGATAATCTGGCTATTTCTAATTAAATCACCATCTTCTATAAAAAGATCCGATTGGACCAGAGAAACTCCGTTTAGATTCCTGGTGATGTTCAGAGCCTGACATAGCTTGGCTGGACCATTCCCTAATTGTTTCTCCTCGGAGATCTCTCTAAAATTTTTTATGAGATCTAAACCCTCGGTAAATTGCACGGCACGGATCAATACGGCTTCGGGCTGTCCAGCCCACCGAGTCACCGCATTGAGGCAAAAATGCATCCCATAGACAAAGTAAACGTAAGCACTACCCCCTTCACCCCACATGACCTTATTGCGCTCTGTAATTCTCCCACCATAGGTATGAGCCGCAGGGTCCTTAACACCAAGGTAGGCTTCCGTTTCAACGATGATCCCCGCCAACCTAGTATTATTATGAATGCGAACGAGGCGCTTACCCAAAAGGTCCCTTGCTACTCTTTTTGTATCACGGAGATAAAACTCTTGAGGAAGTCTTCTTTTAACTGAAGGCCGTGATGAGCTTCTTGTAGATCCCATCGAATCCTCCGTTACTCATAATTAAAATCACGTTCCCCGCTTGGGCATCGCGTTTTAGGATTTCAATGATCTGTTCAACATTCTCTCCCACATTGGCGTGAACATGGGGTTTTATTTTTTCTATTTCTTCAACTATTTTTTTAGAATCAAACCTTTCGGCTTCAGGGATCTTACTCTGATCGTGAGGCTCAGAAACAATAACTTGGTCCGCAGTTCCCAATGCTTGTGCAAAATCATGTTGAAATACTTTGCGACGAGAGGTCGCCGATCGAGGTTCAAAAACGGCAATGATTTTTGATTTCTTAAATTTCTTCTTCACGCCATCGATCGTGACCCGCACCGCAGTCGGATGGTGCGCGAAATCTTCAATGATCGTGATATCTCTGGGCGTTCCGATGATTTCTTGGCGCCTCTTTACTCCCCTAAATGAGGTCACCGCTTCCCGGATAACTCTGGAGTCAATTCCCAAATTCTTGGCCATTGCGTATGCGCTGAGAATATTGAGGAGGTTATATTCCCCCATACTTTGAGTATCAAGGGTGTCGATTTTCTTGCCTTTGAAGATAACCTCAAAGGTAGAAGTCTTCTCTCCCCATTCTATGTCTCCCAAAGTCCAATCGGCATTTTGGGTACCATAACTTTGGATATTTTTGCATGACCCGGAATCTAAAATACTCCAAATATTCTGATCAGCGGCATTAAAAACCAGTGATCCATCCTTCGGTATTAACTTTATGAGTTTGCGAAAAGCGTTTTTTACATCCTCTAGGTCTTTGTAAATATCAGCATGGTCAAATTCTATGCTCGTGAGAATAACGCTTTTGGGTTTGTAGTGGATGAACTTAGGCACCTTATCGAAGAACGCCGTATCGTATTCATCCCCTTCTATTACAAAGTGCTTGCCTTCTCCTTTAGAAAACGTCTGAGGAAAGTTTAGAGGAACTCCTCCTATGAGAAAGCCAGGTTTAAGACCTGCCTCGTTAAGAATCCATGCCATTAAGGCCGTCGTTGTCGTTTTTCCGTGTGTTCCAGCTACGACAATCGAGTGTCGATTTCGGATCACAAACTCACCCATGGCTTGAGGCAAGCTCATATAAGGAATTTTTGAACTTAGAAGAGCTTCCACTTCTGGATGGAACTTACTCATAACGTTACCGACGATGACTAGATCTGGTTTTTGATTCAGGTTTTCAGGGCGATATCCCTCAGTCACCTGAATCTTTAGACTCTCCAGACGAGTGCTCATCGGGGGATAGATATTTTGGTCACTTCCAAAAACTTCGTGTCCCATTTCTTTAAGAAGACCAGCCAGGCTCCCCATGGCGGTTCCACAAATCCCCATAAAATAAATTTTCATTTTCTTATTATTGTCCATCGATGAGCTCCCAAACAAGATCATGAATTTCTCTTCTTAAAGATTTAAACTTCTCATTGGTGTAGCGAGGATAGGTTCCGTTACTCAAAACTGTAACGACCGCGGACCGGAGGGGCTCTATCCAAAGGCTCGTGCCAGTGTAGCCAACGTGTCCAAATGCCTTGAGAGAGACTTTTGTGCCTGCCGTACTCACCGGTCGACTTGGAAGGGTAAAACCCAACCCCCAATCTCCCTTTTTTTGAGGAATGGCTCGTTTTACAAAAAACCTTAACGTCGCTCCCTTTACAAACGAAGACGATTTATCAAAATATAAATCCAAGTAACTTTGACCTAAACGCGTCACATCCTCAGCCGTAGAAAAGAGTCCCGCATGACCTGAAATGCCATCCATGGCCCAAGAATTATCATCAAAAACATCTCCTTGAATGATCCCTCTTTCTTTATTTTTCCGAGTAGGAGCTACAAGTTTAAGGTTCTTTATATGCTCACTTGGCCTAAAAAATGTGTTCTTCATATTCAGTGTTCTAAAAATATATGTCTCGGCTGCTTCATCCAAAGACATATCAAGAATATCCTCGATGACCCAACCTAAAATTATAAAATCCAAATCAGAATAGAGGGCTTGCGCTCTATTTTTTACTTTTTCCTTTCTAAAAATCTCTTTTAGAGCCGATATCCTTTCATTGGGCATAACTTTAATGAGTTTTTTATAATAAGGCCGCCATGCTTCTAAACCTGAATCGTGCCTTAGAAGCTTCTTAATATTTATCCTACCCACGGGAGTTCCCCGGAAATATTTGAGGTAATTCTCGACGGGAACACTCAGATCCAGAATCTTTCTTTCGTAAAGAATCATGCAAAGAGGCACGGTCACCATAATCTTTGTCATACTTCCGACATCGTAAAATTTAACCGACCGATGGCTCTTATTATTAAATGAAAAGTTGACTAAATTCTCATTCTTAACTCGGGCTATAACTTGTATATTTTCTGGGTAAGAATGAGAATGGCACTTGGCCTTCAGCTCTTGAAGTTTCGTTGTCACTTCGAATGACTTTCCAAAACTTCAAACTTCATGGCTCTGGTATCAACTCTGACTTTAACGCCCATGGGAATAGTCAAGCGAGTTTTGCCATGACCCGAGTGGACACCTATCAGGCAAGGAATTTTCATTTTTCCAAAGTGGCGAGCTATGACCGTTTTCCAAAGTTCGCGTCCATCAACTTCGCTACAATCTGAGAAATCTCCGACCACAACGCCTCGAAGACCCCGAAATTTCCCTGACGATTTCAACTGGGTTAGAAACCGGTCGACTCGGTAGGCCTTCTCTCCGATCTCCTCCAAGAAGAGAATCTTTCCTTTTGTTTCGATCTCCCAAGAGGTCCCAATGGAACTGGCAACGAGGGCCAGGTTTCCC
>Ga0206996_1170_pt1 | contig 12064 bp, 9 predicted proteins | sample Alteio_BWMinCont_2_FD_153467 | JGI IMG/M metagenome (GOLD analysis project Ga0206996, IMG submission 153467) | Enriched cells from forest soil in Barre Woods Harvard Forest LTER site, Petersham, Massachusetts, United States -... | ecosystem: Environmental > Terrestrial > Soil > Temperate forest >...
GGTAAAGGATATCGTTCTCGCCCGCGATTCCCGGACGATTGTTTTCCGCGCCCAAGGCTGCGGATTGGCGAACCGACTGCGCGCCCTCGTCGGTTATCAGGCGTTGGCCAGCCTGCGTAAACTACCGTTCCATTTAGCATGGACCCCAGACACTTTTTGTCCGAGTGAGTTCAAGGATTTATTCGACTCGCCGATCGATCTGCTGAGTCAACAAGAGCTTCGGTCAATCAGCCCACGTGCCATTTACCGCGAGGAAATTTGGTTCGAGAGCATTTGGAAGCGATGGGGAGAAGGCATCGACTGGATTATCTACCTTAGGGAAGTGCACTATTGTCTCAGCGCGCTCGCCCTTCAACCGTCTGTCGCCGCAAAAGTCGCCGAGTTTCAGCGCACCGATCACCTTTCAGATGCGGTCGGCGTGCATATCCGCAACACCGACAACGTCGCTAACTACGCTGAATTGATGAGACATTATTCAGATTTCGATCCGAAACAGATTTCTACTGTTGCCGGCTTCGTCAACATGATCAGCGCCAATATCCAGAGCCGTCCAGTATTTCTCGCTACCGATGATCCGGAACTGGAAACGACACTAAAGCAGCGATTCCCTCCATTATTGACCTTTCCTAAATCACACGATGTGACGAAACTGCGAACCACCTCGGTGGCAGCAGCACTCTCCGAACTGTGGCTGCTCGGGCGTTGCCATCACGTTGTGGGAACGTATTATTCGAGCTTTAGTGAACTCAGCGCCATTTGGGGGAAAATTCCTTATTTTAAAGTCGTCGGCGATCAAGTCGTGCGCTGCCCATTTGTTGATCGAATGATATCGATTGGAGAATAAAACCCACCCGCGCCACGGACGAAAAGCGATGCCCCCTTCCCTCGCGTCGCGCTTATCAACGGCCATAACGAAACAAAGAACTGCAATTCGAGACAAGCGGAATTAAACGTTCCGCAGATTATTTCTTTATTTGACTGGCCATCTACCGTATTTGCTGAGTTTGACGATATCGTTGCAGCGCCGCTAGACTCAGTTTCGAGCAGGAGGAAACTATGGGAACCGCGGTCGCTCCACGCGAATTCAAGAATTTTATTAATGGGGAATGGGTGGCATCCGCTTCGGGCGGCACTATCGAGAATCGAAATCCTGCGAATACCGAGGAGTTGGTTGGCGTGTTCCCCGCGTCGACGCAAGCGGATGTCGACAACGCTGTGGCAGCAGCTCGCGAGGCTTATAAATCATGGCGACTGGTTCCCGCGCCCAAGCGTGCGGAGATTATGTTTCGCGCCGCGGAATTGCTAGTCAAGCGCAAAGAAGAATTTTCGCGAGACATGACCTGCGAAATGGGCAAAGTGCTGGCCGAAACGCGTGGCGACGTGCAAGAAGCCATCGACATGACCTACTACATGGCGGGAGAAGGACGGCGCCTGTTTGGTCAGACCACGCCATCGGAGTTGCCCAACAAATTCGCGATGAGCGTGCGGCAATCGATAGGCGTGTGCGGCATGATCACGCCCTGGAATTTCCCCATGGCAATTCCGTCGTGGAAGATGACGCCGGCGCTGATCAGCGGCAACACGCTGGTGTTGAAGCCGGCGGAAGATACGCCACTCTCTTCGTATCATCTGGTGCAAATTTTAGGGGAAGCGGGAGTGCCCGCCGGTGTGGTCAACATGGTAAGCGGCAACGGACCCGATGCCGGCGCGCCGCTGGCGAAACACCAGGATGTGCCGGTGGTAAGTTTCACCGGCTCGACGCGCACCGGGCGGGGCATCGCGGAAATTTGTGCCCCGTCGTTCAAGCATTGCAGCTTGGAAATGGGCGGCAAGAACATCATTTTAGTTTTGGAAGATGCGAATCTGGACCTGGCGATTGATGGCGCGTTGTGGGGCGGCTTTGGAACCACGGGACAACGCTGCACGGCGGCGAGCCGGTTGGCTGTCCACAAAGACGTCTACAAGGAATTTGTAACGCGCTTCGTGGAAAAGGCTAAGAATCTGAAAGTCGGCAACGGCCTGGACGCGGGCGTGGAGATGGGCCCATGCATTAACGAAAAGCAATTGAAAACGGTGATGTCGTACGTGGAGATTGGCAAGAAAGAAGGCGCAAAACTGATGACAGGCGGAAAGCGCCTAGACTCGGGCGCGTATGCCAAGGGCTGGTTCCACGAGCCGACCGTGTTCGCTGATTGCGACCCGAAGATGCGCATCGCCCAAGAAGAAATTTTTGGCCCCGTCGTGTCGATCATCCCGATCGATAGCTTCGAGCAGGGAATCGACGTAGCCAACGGCGTGCCCTATGGTCTCTCAGCTTCGATTTACACGCGCAACGTAAATCGCGCCTTCGCTGCGATGCGCGACTTGTACACCGGCATCGTCTACGTGAACGCCCCCACCATCGGAGCCGAGACGCACCTGCCATTCGGAGGAACCAAGCAAACCGGCAACGGCCACCGCGAAGCGGCCATCGCCGCCATCGACTTCTTTACCGAATGGAAGTCCCTGTACATCGACTATTCCGACAAACTCCAACGAGCCCAAATCGACAACGCCGAATAGCTGGTTCCTAGCAAGAACCCAGTTTCAGGGTGAAAGTGTGCCCAAATCTTGACAATGCGCATTGACCACACTTGACAGGGTTCCTAGAATAGTAGGATGTAGTTAGCACCAGAGGTCGAGTGCTGCTATGCGCAACCCAGCTCTACAAGAACGCCGTAACCGGCAGATTTTAGCGGACATCGTGCGCACCTACATTGAACTAGGCGAGCCGGTATCTTCGCGCGCCATCTCCAAGCGTTTCGAGGAATCACTAAGTACCGCGACGATCCGTAATGTAATGGCCGACTTAGAGGACGGCGGCTTCCTGTACCAGCCACATACTTCGGCGGGCCGGGTACCCACCTCCGCCGCCTATCGCTTCTTTGCCCAGGAAATCGCCTCCCAAGCCACCCTGAGCGTCGACGACCGCGACTGGATCCGCCGGGAAATGGCCGGCAGCACATCCGCCGCAGAATTAACCGAACGAGCGGGCCATGTACTTGCTGAAGCATCTAAAGGGGTGGGGATCATCGTGTCTCCCCCGTTGCGCAAGACGGTTTTGGAGCACGCGCGCATGTGGCTGCTACCCGACGGCCGCATCGTGGTGGTGTTGATCTCGCCGGGCGGCAATACTCGCGACAAGGTGTTGAAGCCGGCGCGGCCGTTCAGTCAAGAAGAGCTAGACGCCACAGCGAACTTCCTGAACAGCCACTATTCGGGATGGACACTGGAAGCGATTCGCACTGACTTGCTGCAAAAGCTTGCCGGCGATCGCGAACAGTATGAAGGGCTGGTGGGCAGCGCGCTCACCTTATGCGAGCCAGCGTTGCTGAGCGATAGCGCGGTGCAGCAGATTTATGTGGAAGGCACCGCCCAGATCGTGGGAGCGCCGGAATTCGCCGACCAGTCGCACTTACGAGAGCTGCTAGAGGCGATCGAGGAAAAGCACCGGCTAGTGACGGTGTTGAACGCCTGCATCGATACCCCGGAGCCGGTGTTCGTGCAGATTGGCGTCAAGGAAATTTCGCAGGCGGGCGAAAATCTGGCGCTGATCAGCGCACCGTATTCCAATCCGGATCTGGTGCAAGGCTCGCTGGGCGTGCTGGGACCAACGCGCATGCATTATGAACGGGCGATGACCGCGGTCGCGTATGTGGCGCAGCTATTCAGTGAAGCACTGAGCAAGATCGAGTAAAATAGAAAGAGCATTGAGGTAACGAGGTATGGACGAACGCGAATTGAAAACCAATGATTCGAAGAACGATGGAGTAGACTCAGCGGCAGAGGGCCTTGAACAGGAAATCGCCCGGGAAGAGTCTGATACGAAAAAACTCGCCACAGAACTGGAAGATATGCGGCAGACGTTGGTCCGCCACCAGGCCGACTTTGCGAATTACCGGAAACGCATCGAGAAAGAGCGCTCGGAAGATTCCAAGCGCAGCACTGCGCGGGTAATTGAGGCGCTAATTCCAATCGTGGATGGATTTGAGCATGCTCTTGCGGCGCACCGCGAAGCCGAGTACGCCAACTATCGCAAAGGTTTTGAACTGATCTATAAGCAGTTGCTCGACAACCTGACGAAATTGGGCGCGGAACGCATGGAACCGCTTGGCCTGCAATTCGATCCGCATCTGCATCAGGCGATGGATCGCACGGAAACGAAAGACCATCCCGACGGCGACATTCTGGAAGTATTCCAACCGGGCTACGCGTTTCATGGGCGCGTGTTACGTCCCGCGATGGTGCGCGTAGCGGTGCATCCCGGCGGCGCATCTAACAAAGCTGCGAACTAAGAAAGCTCCACGCACGAAGGTAATTTTTAAGGCGAGGAAGTTGCTGTTAGCCAGTGTGCGACATCGCGGGGGCGAGCTTCTGCGGTGCGCCAAGTTTTCCAGGTATCCTTGATTTAGAAAGCGGTCAGCCGCTGACGCGGAAGGGAATTTAATCCAGCAACTATGTCTCGATCGAATCAACGTGATTATTACGAAGTTTTGGGAGTAACCAAGACCGCCACGGTCGACGAAATTAAGGCGTCTTACCGCAAGTCGGCGCTGAAGTGGCATCCGGATCGCAGCCCGGAAAATAAAGAAGAGGCGGAGATCAAGTTTCGCGAGTGCACGGAAGCCTACAGCATCCTGAGCGATCCCCAGAAGCGCCAGATTTACGATAACTACGGGCATGCTGGCCTCGCGGGAGCGGGCGGCTCGACCGATTTCAACGGCACAATTTTCCAGGACTTCCACGACATTTTCGGCGACTTCTTTGGCTTCGAGGATCTGTTTGGTGGAGGCGGACGTCGCGGCGGGCGCAGCCGTGTCCAGCGTGGCGCCGATCTTCGCTACGACATGACGCTTACCTTTGAAGAAGCGGCGTCGGGAGTGAACACCAAGATTCGCGTGCCGCGCCAGGAATATTGCGAAGCGTGTAATGGCACCGGAGCAAAGAAGGGCACTGGCGTGGTTTCCTGCCAGGCGTGCGGCGGCCGCGGGCAGATTGTTTATCAGCAGGGCTTCTTCACCATCAATCGCACCTGCCCCGCTTGCCAGGGCGCTGGGCAAATTGTGAAAGAACGCTGCGTGGAGTGCCGCGGGCAAGGGCGCGTGGACCGCGAGCGCACCATCGAGTTGCGCATTCCTCCCGGAGTCGATACCGGCACCCGGTTGCGGGTGCAAGGTGAGGGCGAAGCTGGGCCGAATGGCGGCCCTGCAGGCGATTTGTATGTTGTGTTGGAAGTGAAAGAGCATGCGTTCTTCGAGCGGCGCGGCGCGGATCTGTATTGCACGATTCCGCTGAGCATCGCGCAAGCCTCGCTGGGAACGGAATTGCAAGTGCCAGGGCTGGGTGGCGAAGAGCGGCTAAAAGTTCCCGAAGGCACACAAAGTGGCGCCGTGTTTCGCGTCAAGGGCAAAGGCTTGCCCGATCCACATGGCGGCGGCAAAGGCGATTTGTATTATCACGTGCGGGTGTTGACGCCCACCAAGCTGACCCGCGAGCAGCGCAAGCTGATGGAACAATTGAACGCCACCTTGAAGGTCGATAACAAGCCGGCGGATCGCAACTCCACTATTTTTGACAAAGTAAAGGACATCTTCGGCTAGGCCGCGTATGCGACGCCGCTTCTTTGTCGATCGATTTGAAAATCAAACCGCTGTGATGGTGGATGAAGCGGCGTATCATCTCGGGCGGGTGCTGCGCGCACAAACCGGACAACTCTACGAACTCAGTGATGGCGCACAAGTGTGGCTGGCGCGCGTGCAGGAAGTGGGGCGCGATCATGTGGACTTCGCGCTAGTCGAACACTTGCCCGCGTTTCAGCCCACGCTTCGGTCAACGCTTCTGCTTGCGGTGGTGAAATTCGATGCCTTCGAATGGGCGCTGGAAAAGGCTACTGAGTTGGGCGTTGCGCGAGTTGTGCCAGTTGCCGCAGGGCGCAGCGAAAAGGGATTGCTGGCCGCTGCGGTGAAGCGTGCCGAGCGCTGGAAGAAGATTCTACTGGAGTCTTCGCAACAATCCCGGCGTGTGCAGGTTCCGGAGCTTGAGCCGCTGGTGACCGCGGAAGAAGCGTTTGCTTTGCGCGAAGATGGTCTGCGCATCCTGTTATCCGAGGCCCAGGATGCGAAACCGCTGCGCACGTTGCTGGCTGGCGCGCAGGCTTCATCCGTAACTCTGGCGATTGGTCCGGAAGGCGGCTGGACCGATGCGGAATTTGCAGCAGCGCGCGCTGCACAGTTTCAAGCAGCGTCGCTAGGCAAGCTGATTCTGCGAACCGAGACGGCCGTGGCGGCAGCACTGGCTTCCCTCAATTTCGCTCTGGCTTCAGATTGATAAGAGGTAATGCGGCAAGTTCGACGGCTCTCTACGCTTTCCAACTTGCTCGCTGCTACGTCTAATCGCCCAGCGTTTTAACAATATGCCTGTCGGAACTTTGCTTCGCAGGCGAATGAATTGTGAAAGCGGCATGCAACGATAGTGACCACCAAGTGAATCTTATTAAGTAACCCAGTCAGGCCAGTTGTGAAGTGAAATCGCGACTAGCGCGACGTAGGGGTGCATGTTATAAATACGAGGCAGCACGAGATGCTGAAACCTGACGAGAATCCAGTTTTACCTCCCACGGGCGAAACATCCGGCGCCCTGCCCCAAGCTATTGCACCAAGCATCCCACCAAACAATCCCATCGCCCCAGGAAACGTGGCGCAGGTCGGCGTTTCTTCTACCGCCAGCGTGCTGCGCCACGAAATTCGCGTTTGGACTCGCGACCTGCTCATCGCCATTGGTCTGGCGCTGGTCATCATCGTCTTCCTGTATCAACCGGTGAAAGTCGAAGGCACCAGCATGGCGCCGCTGCTGTCCGATCAAGAGCGCATCTTCATCAACAAATTTGTGTACCGGTTCGAGCCCATTGATCGTGGCGATGTAGTGGTGTTCTGGTATCCTCTCGACCACTCCAAATCTTTCATCAAGCGGGTGATTGGCTTGCCAGGAGAAACGATCGAGATTCGCCGCGGCGTGGTCTACGTGAATGGGCAAACCATTCCCGAACCCTACGTGCCGCCGCAATATGCGGATGTTACCGATTATGGGCCGACGCGCGTGCCCCAAGGATGTTATTTTGTTATGGGCGATCACCGGATCAGCTCCAATGATTCACGCGTCTTTGGCCCGGTGGCGAACCAGTTCATTTATGGCCGGGCTGTGTTCGCCTATTGGCCGGTCGACCACTTTGGCTCTTTGTCGACCACTGAGGCGAACGAGAAATGAAGTTTGACGGAGGATCCACTGACAGCAGAAGTTTCTCATCGCCCAGCAATTCTGGCGCTCGAAGACGGGCGCATATTTAACGGCCGTGCGGCAGGCGCAATCACGCGCCGCGGCGGCGAAGTCGTTTTTAATACCAGCCTCACCGGTTACCAGGAAGTTTTCACCGACCCCAGCTATGCGGGTCAGATTGTCTGCCTTACTTATCCCCACATTGGAAACGTTGGCGCGAATTTGGATGACGAGGAATCTTCGCGGCCGTACATCGAATCGCTGATCGTCCGCGAATTTTCGCAGGTTACGTCGAACTGGCGCTCGGCGGAAAGCGCGCAGCTCTATTTAAATCGCCACAAGATCCCGGTGATCTGGGATATCGACACGCGCGCGTTGGTGCGCCATCTGCGCAAGTTTGGCGCGTTGCGCGGAATTGTCTCGACCGACGGCACGCCCGCCGATCAACTGGTCTTCGAAGCGAAACAAATTCCATTAATGACCGGGCAGGAGCTTGCGGGCCGGGTGAGTTGCCAGAAAGCGTACGACTGGCAAAAAGGCTCGATTGATCTGGCATCTTCACCGTGGGCCGAGCAGATGGGCGAGGCGGGGGCCAGTCCTAACGAGCGGCGTTTTCGCGTGGTCGCGTACGATTACGGGATCAAGCAAAACATTTTGCGGCTGCTGGTGGATCATCACTGCGAAGTGACCGTGGTGCCGGCTAATACCTCGGCGGAAGATGTGCTCGCGGTGAAGCCGGACGGCGTGTTTCTCTCGAATGGCCCGGGCGATCCGGAGCCGGTCACCTATGCGGTGGAAAATATTCGCAAGCTGGCCGGGCGTGTGCCGATATTCGGTATCTGCCTGGGACATCAACTGTGCGGCCTGGCGCTGGGCGGAAAAACCTTCAAGCTGAAATTCGGCCATCACGGCTCGAATCATCCGGTGAAGAACTTGTTGACCAGCCAGGTGGAAATCACCGCGCAGAATCACGGATTTTGCGTCGATCCCGAATCGCTGCCGTCCAGCGAAGTCGAAATCACGCATGTCAACCTGAACGACAACACCAATGAAGGCATGCGCCACAAGTCGCTGCCGCTCTTCAGCGTGCAGTATCATCCCGAGGCTTCGCCCGGGCCGCACGACTCGCACTACTTGTTCTCCACCTTTACGGACCTGATGAAAGAATTTGCTCAACCCGGAAGCTCGCGAGGATGAGCACCACTTCACAAAAGGGAATTGATGCCTAAACGAAAAGACATCCACAAGATTCTGATTATCGGCTCCGGCCCCATTGTGATTGGGCAGGCTTGCGAGTTTGATTATTCCGGCGCGCAGGCGTGCAAAGCGCTGCGCACCGAGGGCTACGAAGTGGTGCTCGTGAATTCGAATCCGGCGACCATCATGACTGATCCGGAACTGGCGCACCGCACCTACATCGAGCCGCTGACCAAGGAATATCTCGAGCAGATCATCGCGAAGGAAAAGCCCGACGCGCTGCTTCCCACGGTCGGAGGCCAAACCGCGCTGAACCTTGCTGTGGAACTGGCTGAAAGCGGCATTCTCGAGAAGTACAGGGTAGAAATGATTGGCGCATCGTTGCGCGCCATCAAAGTGGCGGAAGATCGCCTGTGGTTCAAAGATGCTTGCCGGAAAATTGGTCTGGAAGTTCCGGCCTCCGCGCTGGTGAATAACGCGCAAGACGCGCTGCGCCTTTGTGATCAGTTGGGATTTCCGCTGGTGATTCGGCCCTCGTTCACACTGGGCGGCACCGGCGGCTCGATTGCCTACAACAAGGAGGAATTTGCGGACGCGATCGCCCACGCGCTGGAGATGAGCCCGGTGCATGAAGCGCTGGTCGAAGAGTCGGTTCTCGGCTGGAAAGAATACGAACTGGAAGTGATGCGCGACTTCCGCGACAACTTCGTGGTGATTTGCACCATTGAGAATTTTGATCCCATGGGCGTACATACCGGCGATTCGATTACTGTAGCGCCCGCGCAGACACTCACCGACAAAGAATATCAACGGATGCGCGACGCAGCCGCGGCTATCATTCGCGAAGTAGGTGTCGAAACCGGCGGCTCCAACGTACAGTTTGCCGTCAACCCAGAAAACGGCCGCATGACCGTAATCGAAATGAACCCACGCGTTTCGCGCAGTTCGGCGCTGGCCAGCAAGGCCACCGGCTTCCCCATCGCGAAAATTGCCGCGCGTCTCGCGGTAGGCATGACGCTGGACGAAATTCCCAATGACATTACCAAGGCGACACCGGCCTGCTTCGAGCCGACCATCGACTATGTCGTGGTAAAAATTCCCAAGTGGCAGTTCGAGAAATTTCCCGGAGCCGACAGCACTCTCGGCACTCAAATGAAATCGGTGGGCGAAGTGATGTCCATCGGCCGCACCTTTAAAGAAGCGCTGCAAAAGGGAATTCGTTCGCTGGAGCCCAGCACTCCGTGGCGTGCTCCTGCCGATGCGCCGGATTCACTGCTGCGCGAGAAGCTGTCTACGCCGCGGCCCAATCGCATTCACTGGATTCTGACTGCGGTCGAACGCGGATTGCCCGCTGCCGAAATTTGCGACCTGACAAAAATCGATCCGTGGTTCATCCACCAGATTGAAGAGATTGTCCAGGCCAACCGGCGCGCCGCTTCCGTGACAGTCGAAACCGCGTCGAAGGATTTGCTGCGTGAAGTAAAACGAGTTGGCACCAGCGACGAGCATCTGGCGCAAATCTGGAAGACCACTCCGGCCGTAGTTCGCCTGCAACGCGCCCGCTATGGTGTTTCCCCGGTGTTCAAGCGCGTCGATACCTGCGCGGCGGAGTTCGAATCGTTCACTCCGTACATGTATTCCACCTACGAAGAGGAAGACGAGTCGGAACCGACGCAGAAGCAGAAGATCATGATTCTGGGCAGTGGCCCCAACCGCATCGGGCAGGGCATCGAGTTCGATTATTGCTGTTGCCATGCTTCGTTTGCGCTGCGCGCTGATGGCTTCGAATCGATCATGGTGAATTGCAATCCGGAGACCGTGTCTACGGATTACGACACTTCAGATCGCTTGTACTTCGAGCCACTCACGCTCGAAGACGTGCTGGCCATTGTGGAAAAAGAAAAGCCCAGCGGCGTGATTGTGCAGTTTGGCGGACAGACGCCTCTAAACTTGGCGCTGGAATTGAAGCGCAACGGTGTGCCGATTGTTGGCACGGCTCCCGAATCAATTGACCTCGCCGAGGATCGCCGCAGATTTGGCCGGTTGCTGGAGGAGTTGCGTATTCCGCAGCCCCGCAACGGAACCGCGCTGGTGCCCGAAGAAGCGGCGCGGGTGGCAGGCGAAATTGGCTTACCTGTGTTGGTGCGACCCAGCTATGTACTCGGCGGCCGCGCCATGGTGATCGCCTACGACGTAAACACAGTTCAAGAATATGTAGCCCAAGCCGCGCTGATGGGCCCCGCGCGCCCGGTTCTAATCGATCAGTTCCTGGAAGAAGCCACGGAAGTGGATGTCGACGCGCTGGCCGACGGCACCGATGTGGTCATCGGCGGAATTATGGAACACATCGAAGAAGCCGGCGTGCATTCCGGGGATTCTTCCTGCGTGCTACCTCCAGTCAGCTTGTCGCCAACAATTCTGAACACGATTCGGGATTACACCAAGAAGCTTGCGCTCGCTTTGAAAGTGGTCGGGCTGATGAACGTGCAATACGCCATTCAGCGCGACACGGTGTACGTCCTCGAAGTGAATCCGCGCGCCTCGCGTACCGTGCCATTCGTCAGCAAGGCAACCGGCGTACCACTGGCAAAAGTAGCAGCGCGCTTGATGGTCGGGCGCCGGCTCTCCGACATGAAGTTGCCTCTCGTCTATCACAACGGTGTGGCCGAGGTTGCCGTGCATGATTTTTACTCCGTGAAGTCCCCTGTCTTCCCATTCAACAAATTCCGCGGCGTAGACACCATTCTTGGCCCGGAAATGCGCTCAACTGGCGAAGTAATGGGCATCTCGACCTCCTACGGCCAGGCGTTTGCCAAAGCGCAACTCGCCGCCGGCCAGAAATTGCCGCAAAGCGGGACGGTGTTCATCAGCGTCAACGACCGCGACAAGCGTCACCTGGGGCAAATCGGCAGCGAGCTCACCTCCATGGGCTTTAAAATTGTTGGCACACGAGGCACTGCTGCGGCACTGCGCGCGGCTGGCGTGCCGTGCGAGGCGGTTTTCAAGGTGAACGAAGGCAGGCCCAACATCGTCGACCTAGTCAAAACCGGAAAGATCAATCTGGTCATCAACACGCCTTTAGGCCGCGAATCCTTCTACGACGAGAAATCCATTCGCCGCGCCGCCATTCGTTACAACATTCCCTGCATCACCACACTTTCCGCGGCGCATGCAGCGGTGCGAGGCATTCATGCGCTGATCGAGATGGAGCGCGAAGTGAATTGCCTGCAGGACTTGCATCAAAACCGAGTGGCCGCGTCGGGCAACACGAAATCGGGAGATTAGCAGATGAACATTGCCGGAATTTTCCCTGCGTTAGTCACGCCGTTTGAAGCCGACGGCAGCGTCTCGCTGCGCGGCGTGAAAGAAAATATTCGCCGCTACAATCAAATCGGCCTGGCCGGCTATGTTGCTCTGGGCTCTACCGGCGAATCGGTGATGCTCTGCCGCGATGAGGGCGAAAGCATCTTAGCCGCGGTAAAAGAAGCCGCTGCCCCTGAAAAATTGCTGATTGCCGGCACGGGCGTCGAGTCCACCGCGGAGACTATCGTGCGCA